>FUFK010040805.1_pt1 | contig 14536 bp, 21 predicted proteins | sample 1021851 | NCBI WGS metagenome assembly FUFK01 (sample SAMEA51879418, study PRJEB19060) | metagenome | reverse complement strand
GGATTCTTTTACGCAGTCAGTGAAGGACGCTTTCACCGCTGGGAATGCGTTTGGTATTGAGCCGGTATCTACTCTCAGCGGTGTTACGGGTGATCACGTCGGACAAGTCAAACTCTTAACCACGACTGACACGCTTTACGTTTGGACGGGCAGCGCGTGGAGCACTGATATATTCACCGCTTCAAATGTTGATCCCGGTTCTATTACGGCCGCGAGTTTCGCGAGTGGGGTCGAACCAATATCAGCCGTTTCAAGCTTGCCGACCGCCAGCGGCTACACTGGCCCGGCCGTCATCTTTAACACCAGTGATAAAAAACTATATAGATATGATTCGAGCATTCCGGAATTTACGACGTTAATTTCCACGACTGATTTGAGCGGGACGATTGGCTCAAGTCAGTTTTCAACCTCGCTTAGACCCATCGAGGTCGTTTCGAGTTTGCCAACGACAAGCCTCACTCAAGGTCGCGTCGTAATGTTAACCACGGACAACAAAATCTACCGTTACAACGGGACAAGTTGGGTGAAAACGATATCGGCCGCTGACCTAGATGATCAGCTCAACGCGGCGACGCAAATTGTCGGACAACTACCGGTAGCAAATGCCAGCGCGGGACTCAAAAACTCTGGCATTTCAATTAATGCCGACGGCACACTAAATGGCGCGGGGTCCGGTCAAGTTACATTGTCGGGGCTGAATGCAGGAGCGCTCGCAGCGCAAGACACCGTTAATTTGTCGAGCCAAGTTGCGGGCGAGTTATCGACTGCGTACGCGGCGGCAGGATTAAAAAACGCGTCAATTACAATAAACGCCGATGGTACGTTAAGCGGAGCCGGGTCCGGTCAAGTTTCATTGTCAGGGCTCAACGCTGGGGCTCTCGCATCGCTCAACACGATCACAGAAACAGAAATAACCGACGGATCGATTTCAACCGCCAAAATTCAAGCTAATGCGATTGAGGCCGCAAAGATCAACGTGAACGAGGTGTTTGCAGATAGCGCGGTCGTTTCAAAAATTGTTGCAGAAACAATAACGGCGGCAAACGTCAAAGCGGTTCTGATTTCAACGGATAAACTAACCGCGAACGAGATATCAAGTAATACATTAACAAGCGACCTGATCGTAGCTCGAACCATTGTTGCGGGTGATATCGCGCTAAACACGTTAACGGCGGCAGAAATAGCAGCAAATACAATTACTGCGACAGAGATAGCAGCCAACACGATTACCGCGAGTCAAATCGCAGCGAATACGCTGACCGCCAACGAGATCGCAGCGAACACGATTACAGCGACACAGATTGCAACTGACACCATTACAGCGAACGAAATCGGGGCAAACGCGATTACCGCTTCAGAGCTAAACGTCTCAAGTGTTTTTGCAGATAGCGCAGTCATTGGCGCGATTCAAACCTCAGCCATTACCGCGTCGGCTATCACAAGCACAATCGCAAACGTTGAATTTGTTGAGGCGGTAAATATCGCTTCGGACGCTATCACGGCCGGAAAAATTGCAACAAACGCAGTCACCGCCGATTCAATCAACGTATCAAATCTCTCGAGCATATCGGCCGACTTGGGAACTGTAACCGCTGGAACGATAAACGGCGGGACGATAAACGCCGGAAATCTCTCCGTAACGGGAACATTTAGCGCGGGGGCTATTTCGCTCGACACCGGGACGATGCAGAACTCCGGCGGTAACTTAACGATTGTTTCTGGCGGCGTCGCGACAAGCCAAATCGCAAGCAACGCGGTATCCAACGTTGTTCTTTCAAGTGATTCAACTCAAAGCATTACAACGTTAAACAGTTATGTGACGGTCGCCGATGTCAGTTTTACAGCAAGCGCCGCTGCGACTGTTATCGCGTTTGGTGAATTTAACGTCAACCAAAAAACCGGGTCGACGTTGTACACCGCTAACTGGGCTAAGTTCGACATATTGCTTACTAAACAGGCGACGAGCGGCTCTGATCAGGTCGAATACACACTGGCAAGTCTCACCAACGCCTACATTCAAGGCATTAACTCACCTAGTTTCGTTATCAACGATAGCACCAGTGTCGCAGCGAGCACGAGCTACACGTTTAGAGTCAAAGTTCGCGCAACTCAATTCGGGGGCAGCTCAGCGGGCGGCGCTGATACGTTTGTTGTGGTTAGCCCATCAATTCAAACGACGGTTTTGAAGAAATGAACGAATACACAATTTACAACCCATCTACCGGGGTAATACGAAAATCAATTAAGTGCGACCTAAAAACGTTGAAAGAAAACCTGATTGATGGTGATCAATACATAGACGGATTTTATAAGGAAATTGATTTCAAAATAGTCGATGGCGTCGCTATAGAAAAAAGTGACGGCGAGCTCGACCAAGTGACAATAGGGGAATAAAAAAATGGCGACACAATTACAATTAAGGCGCGGAACGAACACACAAATGGCGTCGTTTACCGGGGCCGAGGGTGAGCTTGCCATCAACACGACAAACGATTCAGCTCACGTTCACGACGGATCAACCGCCGGAGGGCATGAGCTCGCCCGAGCGGATTTCAACAATATTTCGGCTAGCGCGACGCTGACACTCGGAACGCTCAACACAACAAACCTTGATTTGACGAACCTCGAGGTTACGAATATTAAGGCGAAAGATGGAACCGCTGCCGGGTCGATTGCTGATTCTACTGGCGTCGTCACTCTTACTAGCGCGCTTCTCACTACTGCAGATATAACCACTTTAAAAATAGGCTCAACGACAGTGACGGCGACGGCTACAGAGCTGAATCACGTCGATGGCGTGACCTCAGCAATTCAGACGCAGATTGATGCAAAGGCTCCCTTGGCTTCGCCAAACTTTACCGGGGGAGCAACGATAACTGTTGCCGATAACTCTGCTGTTCTTACCCTAAAAAGCACTGATGCTGACGCAAACTCAGGACCAGAATTAGCTTTGACAAGAGATAGCAGCAGTCCAGCAGATGATGATTTTACAGGTATTATTTCTTTCAATGCTGATGATGATGGAGGGAATGTAACTCGTTTTGCTCTGATTAGAAGTCAAATTAAAGATGCGAGTGATGGATCAGAAGACGGGTCTATGGACATCAAAACAATGGTGGGTGGTTCCGAAAGATCCAGAGTTGTCTTTGGCTCTGCTGAAACAAACTTTAATGAAGGCGGTGTAGATCTAGACTTTAGAGTTGAGTCAGACGGCAGCACTCATGCTTTGTTTGTTCAAGCATCAGATGGAAATGTCGGATTTAACAAGTCTAGTCCAGCAATGGGCATTGATCTTGTTGCAGCCAACAATTCTCAACTAAGAATTGATAGCAGTGATACAAATGATACGACTTTATTTTTTGACTATAACGGAGGTGGCGCAACTAACAGGATCAGATTAAGAAATGCCGCTGGCGCGTTTGCTATCAATGTTGATAACACTAATGAAGCCATGCGAATCGACAGCAGTGGAAACATTCAGTTTGCAGGAGTTTCAAGCAATACTACTGTTCTTTCTCTGAACACTTCAGACGGATCAGACAGCAAGCAATTGAGCTTGGCTGGTGGTGGCGCTGACTCTGATGGTAGAGGCGCAAGAATCAGGTTGATGGGCAACGAACACGCCTCCCTGGGTGGTGACTGCGATATCAGTACAGGTAACGCTTCTGGAGCGCAACTTGACCTAAGAGCAACTGGTAGTCAAATATTCACTACGGCTAGTGTTGAGCACATGAAACTAGATGGTTCTGTTGTTATCAACGAGGGTGGAGCTGATTTAGACGTAAGAATAGAGTCAACCGGATTTGCTAATCAATTCATGCTTGACGCTGGAAATAACGCTATAGGAATTGGTCGTGTTCCTAGTTCTATGGTGCTTGATCTTGAATCTGCTTCCAGCGGAACGCTCAACGCTTTTAGAATCCGTAACTCAGGCACAGCCGCTGCAGCAGCAGTGAAGCAACATTTTTCTTTGAACAGGTCCGGCAGTGCAGTTGATTTTGAATGTGCAAGTATAGTCGTTGGCAAAGAACAAGAGTGGACCACAACTGCGTCTACTGTAGATGGCTTTATGGCTTTCCACACTATAAAAGATGAAGTCACACATGAAAGAATGCGTATCAACTCTACTGGACGATTATTGGGATTTACAACAGCCAATAAAGAGCCAGCAGATACGCCCGAAGATAGTAATTCTTTTGTTCTTGGCCCCGGTTATATATTTTTACAAAGAGATGACACAGTTTCAGTAGATCAAGTTACTTTTGGTAAAAATGGCTCCGTTGCAGGAAGAATTACAACTACAAGTAGCACTAACTATACGGCTACTTCTGATTATAGAAAAAAAGAAAATATTACTCCTGTTGTAGAAGGATTAGAAAGAGTACAAAAACTTAATCCAGTATCTTACACATGGATAGATGATGAAGTTAAGGTTGTTGAAGAAGGTTTTATAGCTCACGAAGTGCAGGAAGCTGGTTGGACTACTGGTATTAGTGGTGAAAAAGACGGAGAAGATGTCCAATCTATGGACTACGGAAGAATTACGCCTTTATTAGTAAAAGCAATCCAAGAGCAGCAAGAGCTAATAGAAATATTGCAAAAAAAAGTAGCCGAACTCGAAGGGAGTAGTTAAAAAATGGCAACAACATGGAAAGCGGTACAGCTAGGCCGACAATTAAAAAATGGCGATAAAGATAATGTCGTTACAACTGTCCATTGGACAGCAACAGATTCTGAGGTAGACGGAGATAAAACATTTAAGGGCAAGGTGTACGGCGCTGTCAACTTGGCTGAGCCCGGTGATTCTTTTACGCCTTATGCTGATATTACAGAAGAGCAAGCGGTAGGTTGGGCGAAGGCAGTGCTTGGCGATGATAAAGTCGCAGAGTATGAGAAGGCCGTAGAAAATCAAATAAGCGCACAAAAGAATCCAACTAACGAAGAAGGAGTACCTTGGTAATGGCAATAACAACAACTTGGTCAGTTAACAATATGACCCATGTAGACGCAGATGGTGGGGTGATACTCGCTTACTGGTCACTGGTAGCAGCCAGCGATGCTGGTGGAGGTGAAACAGCTACTGAAGGAGGAAAGCAACGCTTTGAGTATGATGCTTCTTCTAGTGACTTCATAGCCTACGCAGATCTAAAAGAAAGTGATGTACTTGGGTGGATCTGGGAAGCCTGTAAAGAAGGCGAAGAAACTGCTGAAAAGTTTAAGTCTAGGATTGAGTCAGAGCGTACTGCCAAGGTACAGGCTCAGATTGATCGGAAGGCTGAGCAAGCTACTGGGTTGCCGTGGTGATTCAACCATAGGTTTGAACATGATAATCTAATATTTTTATTAGGAGCCGGAATATGGGTGCAGCAAGCGACAAAATTGTGAGGATAAACGACAAGGAATATGAAAGAGACCATTTATCGCAAGCGGTGATTAAGCGGATCGAAGAGATTGAAGAAATTCAAATTCAAATCGAAAAGCTAGTCGGCTCTCGGGAAAAATTGGCAAACATGATCGTTGAACTTGTTGAGCCTCCAAAACAAGAACCTGAGCAACCTCTCGAGGAAGCTCAAACGATAGAAGAGGAGATTCCAGAAAATGAGCGATCAAACCCACTTTAAAATTCCTGCCTTTGCTTTGCCGTTGGTGTTCGCTGCGGGATCCGGGCTTATGGCCTACGCGAGCATGATGACCACGGTCGAAGCGCAAGCGGCAACCGTCGATGAAATACGAGAAAAGGTTGAGAAGTCAGCAGAACAAATCGCGGAAAATGAAACCGGCACAAAATTAAATAGCCAAGCTATTCAAGCGATAACCGAAAAGTTGAACGAGCAAGTCGAGGTCGCTCGAACCAGTGACGCCAAGTTGCAGGAACTCATAAATTTAATGATTCGTCAGGCGAGCAAGTAAGCCCAAACGACCTGATCGATTTTTATCCCGGCTCTGCGACGTTCGAGTGTTCGTTGCAGAGCTTTGTAATGTTGAGGGCGGTGCAGCCTCCATCACGGCGAGAGCTTGCAGCGCTCGTTTGGACTCGCATTGCCAAAAATAAGTGTCCGTATTCGTGGGCCATCTACGCTCGTAATCGAGCCGCTCGAGTATTGGGAACCGCTTACACAAAGCGAGTGCAAGTTGCGCTTTGGGATCTTGAAAACCCAGTGTTGCCAAAACAAAAAGCAATAACTAAGGAAAAGGTATTATGAAAGGCGACACACTTTTTGTTTTTTTACTAATATGCCTAGCTAGAGGTCAGGAACCAATTCCAGATTTCCCGCCGCAATATTTCGCGACTTTGACCTCGTGCTCTGATTATTCCATTGCGTTAAATTATGGCGATCCTAAAGCCGCAACTCGGGGAATTTCAATGCGTTCGCACAATCGGCATTTCCAGTGCTATTGCGAGCCTCGAGAGCTCGAAAGGAAGCTGGCGAACACGCCGGGTTACTTATTTAGAGACAATTTAGAAACTAGGAAAACGGTCGTTGAATAACTGCGCTTTAAGCGCACTTGGAACGTACCTATAACGTCCTAAAACGTATATATATAGCAAAATCAACATCTTACAACATTCGTCATATAACGCTGTAAAAGGTCTCATAACGGCGTAAAAGGTATATATAAATCAATCATTTACGGCCAAAAAACGGGCATTTTTCTACCGAATCCCTGTCCCTCCGCCATTTGCTTATTCCTAATTAAATCAATAACTTAGGGGTAAGCTTAGCAAAAAAGCGCACAAAAAGCGCAGTTCACTCTTAAACCTTCGGTTTGATTATGATATCTTTATGTTTTCGACATCATGGAGTGCGGTTCATGGCAACGATTACAAAAAGTTCCACGGGTTATAAAGTTGATATCAGGAAGTCGGGTTTTTCGCGGTATTCCAAAACTTTTTCAACCAAAACCGAAGCCAAAAATCACGGGATTTGGGTCGAGGCAGAGATGGCTCGAGGCACGTGGGTTGATAAAAAAGAGCTCAAACTCGAAATGGTGTCTAACGTGCTTCTGACGTTTTTGGCCGATAACGAGTGCGATACAACCAAAACACATACGCTCAAAAGAATGGCTCGCGAGTTTGAGGGCTTGTCTTTTAACGAGCTAACCGCTGAATATATTTTGAATTATTGTCGCGCGAGAAGAGAGACAGTTTCCCAAAATACGGTCGGCAAAGAGATTAGTTTTTTGGGTCAGTGCATCGATTACTGTCGCGTGATTAAGGGTCTCAATCTGACTGAGAATATTGCCAAGGTCGTTAAACCGTTTCTCAGCAAAGAGAAGTTGATTGGTTCATCCGTTCGCCGGGACCGACGTCCGACGCCCGAGGAGATCCAACTTATTTTTACTGAAATAGATCGCTCGGCTAGAAACGATTATCTTCGCGATATGATTTTGATCGCGATGGATGGCGGCATGAGACAAGGCGAGATTCACGCAATGAAATGGTCAGAGATCGATTTTCAAAACAACACGATTTCGATTTGGGAGCGCAAAGATAATCGCGGCAGAACAAAAGGGCGCTACACCGTGATTCCGATGTTGAAACAAACTGCGAAAGTGCTCGCAGCTCGCCGGGACAAATTGCAACCCGAAGAGTTAGATTCAAGAGTGTTTCCAGAATGCGAATACTCGAGATCGATTTCAGATAAGTTTGCTCGACTGTGTAAAAAGGTCGGGATTGAGGGGTTGAGATTTCACGATCTACGCCATGAGGCGATCAGCTCGTTATTCGAGTCTGGTTTGCAGATTCACGAGGTCGCGCAAATTTCCTCGCACCATGATTGGAAGCAACTCGAGCGATATACGAACTTGAAGCCCGAAAGTTTGGGCGGGTACGAAAACAACAATATGGTCAAAGTACACTAGAGAAAAATGGCCGGTTCTGACCCTGCTACCGGCAAAGCAGTTCTTAGGAGGGAGTAAATCTCCTCGGTCTGTTCCTATGTCTCGAGATACGTCGCGACATCATTTGTCTTAAACAAATAACTCTTACCGCAACGCCGGGGCTCACCGAATGGGTAGCCTTGTCGTCTCGTTCGATCCCTAACTGTTCTCTCAGTTTCCTTGGTCACTTCTGCAATTTCTTGGTAGTTCATCATGGGGCCGTATTTATCGACCAACAAATTTCGTAATTCCATCACTTGATCTCCGGCGAGGTCTTGTCGTATTCCCGCCACGCTTTTGTTTCGTTTCTTCCCATCGCGTTCTCGATTTCAATTCGAGCTATGTGAGGATCGCTGGTTTCCGCAAGGTCGTTCATCACCTCCCGGTAATGCGTCCAATCATCGTTTTGGATAGAGGTGTTGATTTGGACTTTGTACATGTCAATGTCTTCCTGAGACAACACGGGATCAGCGGTCGCGAGCACGTCTTTTTTTACACCAGCGCCGCGCTTGGGTGGTGTCATAGCCGCCGTTCCATCGTCATCGGTGTCACCATAGACGCCCGCTGCAATGCTGAGAGATGCGCGTCGGCAATAGGTGATCGCGCTCATGTACGAATGTGGTGTTTTACTGGCAACCGGCATAGACACCGCGCCGCCGTCAAGCGTTTCGGTCTCAGTGCCGTTGTTGAACTGCAAAACCGTTCTCACGCTAACGCCCTCGGGAGCAAGTTCGCTCGACTGCACCCAAGCAATACCATGCTCCCCGAGAGGTCGCGCCGCCTCGCATATGGAGGAAAGCGAAGCGTATCTGAAACCGTCTTTTCCGTAGGCGTTCGAGGTCGAGTCGAGAGCCGCCGGTCCCATATCCTGCCGCGCCGCCGCAAGCGCCTCAGTGAGCGATTTGTGATTGAGTGGGGTTTTAGACGCCGCACTCATTTAACAAGCCTCAGATTGGCTCGTCGCTCGAAATAACGCGCCTCCCACGTCGGCTCAAAATTCTCGCACTCAAGACAGATAAAACCCTCTTCGATCTTTGGCTCATAGCGCGGATCGGGCGGGATACTTTCGGGCTGGTACTCGTATTCGGTTTCATCATCGCAATAACGACAATACCGGGTGAGCTTGAGATTGATTGATGGCCTGATTGCTTTGTATTGCGCGGCCACGAACGCAAAAACGGCGTCTCTGAAAACTGACAATATTCTTCCCCAAGAATGCTAGTCGGCTTTCGAGGTTACTACCTCTTTACATAGTATTCAACTCTAGGTTTTAAAATCGTCTCTGCAAAATTGTAGTTTGTGTAAAAATAATATCTTTGGTTGTAATTTAATCTTTATTTTATGTTAACGACGTTTGAAACCAACTTGCTGCACTCGCTTTCAACTTCGTTTAATGCATTCCTAGAGCCGACTACTGGTTTCCCGGCTTTCAACCATGCTTCACGGGCTATCTTATGGGCTTTCATCGGCTTTTCTGCCAAAAGATTCATAAAAGCGTTGCGTTGCCAATTCAAATAGGACCGCGATTTCTTCGCATAAGCTCGCAGTGGTTTTTGGTTTTGTGGATCTACTCGGAAAATAAGTACGTCGCGCCCAGCTCCAATAAACAGCAAATCAAACATCGGCGTGGACACGACAAACCAATAATAGGGCTTGTCCCAGAACTCGAGATGTTTCGTCATTAGGGCGCTCATGTGATAGCGAGCTGCGTCGTTCGAGAACGTTTTTTCCCAACGCGTCATTTCTTCGTCGATGACGCTTTTAAAATGTGTTTGGAATTCTCGGCCGTGGGTCATCAAAACCACTTCAACCGCGTTTGTATGCAACATGTCCCAATGCGTAAAAGTCCCCTCGACAGAAGTCGCTAATATTACTTTGCCCTGATCAATTAGATCCATTTCGATCACCATTCTTTAGTTTTTTGTTTTTTTCCTCAATCAAAAAATCGACAAAACGCTCGACGACCTCGAGCTCGTTAGGCGTCAAGAATTTCATCTTGTTAGTCAGAGTCGATTCAATCTCTTCATCCGATTCATCGAACGACAAGCCCATCGCGAGATAAACTTTTGTTTGATTGAGCACCTCAGCGAGTTTGTTTAAATGATCGCCCGGCGCCGGAAACGCTTTGTCGAGCTCCCACTTGCTCACCGTGTTTATGGAAACGCCGACAAATTTGGCGACATCGGATTGATCAAGTCCCGCCGCTTTTCGAGCTTTCTTAATCCTAGACCCTATCCCTTTTTCCAATTTTTACTCCCAATAAATTCAAACTAATGGTTTGAATCTACCATGCAAATCAATAAAAAAGCCATTTTTTTATCGTAGTTAAAACGACCTAAAACGTACTTATAACGTCATATAACGATTTAAAAGGTATATATAAAGCATTGATATATATAGAAAAAAAGGTTTGATTTCTTTTAAGTTTGCGTTTTATCCTCCAAGCCAATGGACGCTTTAAAGACATTTGACGAGGTTTGGGCCGATAGAGGAATGGGCGTGAAAATCGCGCGTCACTTCAATATCAGCCCGACGGCCGTGTACAAGTGGCGCGATAACCGAGTCCCGGCGACTAAAGTGATCGAGCTTGCCGAGCTCACGGGTTTATCACGTTCTCAAATCCGTCCAGATATTTACCCGCCGGAGGGCGAGTAAGCGTTTGCTGTAAGGACGCGTTAAAAGAACGATCAGCGGGCAGGGGTTAAACCGGTCGGGCTCGATATTACCGACAGGGCTCAAGGCAACGATGGCGACGTCGTTTGCGAGATGGGCTTCGTACTCTCTACAGACGTAGGGGGTAGGGGGCTCTGCAACTCAAGCTCAGCCGAAAGCGAGATAAGTGATTCCTTTAGGGAAGGAAATTGGTAGCAGTCCCCTTACATAGACTAAAAGCCGAGCTCGGCGGTGCTATCGAACCGAGCAAGAATAGAGAGGTGATATGGGTTTAGATAGTGAATATCCGAGTTGGTTTGAACGGATTTGGGATGCTTACCCAACGACTAAAAAAGATCATCCTAAATGTTCGTTACGGCGCTCAAATAAAAAAGAAGCTTTTGAGGTTGCCAAAAAAAACCCGCGCATAAAAGAAAACGTCGATGAGCTGGTTAGCCGAATCAACGACTACATCCACAACGATATCCACTTTCAAAAAAACTCGGAGTTTGGCCCATGTTCATTACAGAAATTTTTAAGGCAAGAAATGTATTCAGAACCGCCCCGAAAAAAACCCGGTCGCGGCCCGGACAAGTACGACGCGGCCGAGCAGCGACTAGCTCGGGAGAAGGAAGCCGAGCTGCGACGACGCCAGATGAAAACAGTATGACGATTATGGAGCGGCACGAAATCAGAGGTTGGGAGTTATCTATCCGATATTTAAAAAAATCTATAGGCAACGGAAAAGGACGGCTTTGTTACTTTGGATCGCAGTCTTGTGGATCATCAAATGGGCAGCGTTAACGACGCTTTACTTATTGGTAACGTCGGCCGTGATCCCGATTGTCGTCGTTCTAACAACGACACGTTAGTCGTCAAAATAAGTCTCGCGACCACTTACAAAAGTAAAAAAGGCGAAGAAACGACTTGGCACAACGTCGTTTTGTTTGGGCAAAAAGCGGAGTTTGCAGAGAAATACGTTCGCAAGGGCTCGCAAGTCTACATTCGCGGCCGAATGACCAACCGCACCTATGAGCACGAAGGGCAACAAAAACGCTTCCACGAGATCGTTTGCAACGACATTCAGATCCTAGACAGAAAACCGGTTCAAGAAGATTACCGAGAGCAGTGGGCATCTAGGAAAGCCGAAAAAGAAAACGCTGATGTTCCGTTTTGAAAACTTCCAGCTTGATGAAGAGCGCCTCGGCGAGCTTGAGGATTTGGATTACGCGCTCTATGCGTGGGATTGGGCGGTTGATAACTGGCACAAAGCCGCTCAGGAATATAACAAGATGAAAGCCGCTCATGAGGTCAAATGGAACGCGAAAAAAATAGCGCGGATCAACTCGGGCATGAGTGTATCGAAAGCCGAGATCGACGTGACCAAAGACCCGCTCTGGGAAGAGGAATACATCAACATCACCAACGCCGGGGTTTATCTCCAAGAGAAGAAAGAAAAGATCGGCATCGCAAGAGCCGCGTTTGAGGCGGTGCGAACGGATCAGGTTTCAAAGCGAGCGGTNAGGTGAGTGAGTTTGAAAACATCAAACGCTGTATGGCTCGCCATCTATGGCGGGAGCGCATTATCGATGAGCGAACGCCTAGCGGCGAGATGACTTGGCGCCAATGGTTCAAGCGACGGTTTAAGGAAGACATTTATGACTATGCAAAAAGACTCAGTAATCAGGTCGCATAAGTATCTCGCCGGAGCTCGAGACCAAGCTTGTGTGAACTGCGGTAGTTGGGGAACGGTTGTAAGTTGCCATTATCAGGGCTTTCGCTCTGCAAGTCTTGGTGGCGGCAAGGCGCGGAAAGTATCAGATTTATTTGTTGCTGATCTATGCCAGCGCTGCCACTCCCAGTTTGATGAATATGACGTGTCTGATTTTGGGTCTAAGTACATGCGACAGATAGATCAGTCAGAGCAGTTCCTTTTCCGCATATGCCAAACGCTCGAGCGCCGGATTAAGCAAGGGCTTATTAGTGTCGTATCTTGAAGACCGTTTCGAGCTCCTACTCAAAGTCGAAANAATTCGCTACGAGCGCGAGTTTAAATTNCATCCGGTTCGCAAATGGCGTTTTGATTTCGTTATCGAGCCCGAGCTCATTTATACCAAACCGGGGATGTTACTAGCCGTGGAAGTGGAAGGCGGGATATTTATGCAAGGNCGACACAATCGCGGTAACGGGATGCTCGCAGACATGGAGAAATACAACGCGGCGACGGTTATGGGTTGGCGAATCCTACGCTACTCAACGCCGCAACTCGGATCGGTAGCTATTGACCAAATAAACCAAATACGAGAGCAGCATTTATGCCTAGCAAATCGAACGAAGGTTTAGCCCTAAGCGAAAATTCGTCCATATCGATCCCACTTGGAAATCTATTGTTCCTGTTGGGAGCTGTCGGAGTCGCGGTGTTCGCATACACCGGGATTACCGAACAGTTATCGACACTCGAGAACCAAGTCGCGATGCAGCAGGAAGACATCGACGAAAACTCTGAGTTTGTAAATTGCTGGCCGAAAGATGCTTGTGGCGGCGCGGGACTACCGACTGACTCCATTCAAAATTTAAAGATAGAGCAAATGCAAATTGCTATTGATGAGATCGAGCAGAAGCTCGAGGAGCTAAAAAAGTGAGCGACGTCGCGCCATTTCCCAATTCCGTTAACGCCACAACGCTCGGCCCAAAACACCAGATTACCAAAGTTGAGGTTGAGCAGATCAGGGCGTCGGAAATTAACAGAAAAAAAGAGGTGGTAGAGACGTTCTATTCTGAGTCGCGGATCTATCAAAAGAACGGGGAGTTGAGCACCACAACGCCCAAGGTTTCCGGGCAACGCATATTAGTCACTGTTTGAGGGAATAGATCATGTTTAACAAAATTAAAGGTATCGTTAACGCCGTCGCACCGACACTAGGTTCCGCACTAGGCGGGCCGCTCGGGGGTATGGCGGCTCAAGTGTTGAGCGAGGTCTTATCAACTGAGGATAAAAAGGTTGCAGCGACGCCGGAAGACATCGGGAAGGCGCTTGAGACAGCAACGCCGGAACAATTCGCCGCACTCAAGAAAGCGGAGAACGATTTCGAGGTCAGGATGCGCGAGCTCGAGGTGGATGTCTTTAAGTTAGAAACCGCCGACGTTCAAAACGCCCGCTCTGTTTTCAGATCCGATTGGACACCTCGAATCATTGCGATCATGTGTGTTCTATTTTTCGGCGGGTACATTGCACTGGTCACAATCCAACCGCCGGGCGAGAACTCCGACACGATTGTGTCAGCTNAGTNCTCGGCTANCTCGGGGGAATAGTTAGTTCAATTTGTAGTTTTTATTTTGGGGCTAGTCACAAAGCGGAGGGTTCATGAATATATCTAAAGAAGGAATCGCACTGATTCAGAAGTTTGAGGGTTGCCGGTTGGAGTCATACCAATGCGAGGCGAATGTTTGGACGTTGGGNTGGGGTCATACAGCCGAGGTGAAGGAAGGCGACACTTGCACTCAGGCCGAAGCCGACTCGATGCTCGAGAGCGATCTAGTGCAATACGAAAACAACGTGAAAGCCGCCGTTAANGTCGAGCTATCACAAAACCAATTCGATGCGCTGGTTTCGTTCTGTTACAACCTCGGCGCTGCCAACCTATTGAGCAGCACGTTGTTAAGACTGTTGAACGAAGGAAACTACGAGGGCGCTGCGGGTGAGTTTAAAAAATGGATCTATGCAAACAAAGAAGTCTCTGACGGATTAGTCAGGCGACGCGACGCGGAGGCGTTATTGTTTGAGGGCAAGGCGTGGGATCACGTTTGATATGCAAATCAACGTAAAGAGTAACGTCAGGCAATTAAGCCGAGGGCTATCAAGAACACAGAGAAGACAGATTCCGTTCGCGACTTCGCGAGCTTTAAACGATACCGCTTGGCANCTNACCCAAAAGGGNGGAGGCAANTCCGTACTNGGNAAGAAAGCCGCGACAACGTTTAAGAAAAAGTCAGGTGCGCCGGG
>FUFK010429815.1_pt1 | contig 14537 bp, 1 predicted proteins | sample 1021851 | NCBI WGS metagenome assembly FUFK01 (sample SAMEA51879418, study PRJEB19060) | metagenome | reverse complement strand
ACTCTTGTTTCAAGTGCTCTCTTATAGCATTAAATATCTTTTCTTTGTGCGTATCTAAAAAGTCTTGTTGTACTTGCGCTGACCCTTTTAAAGCTGCACTAAGCTGAGTTTTGAATGCGGTGTTACTATCCGCTAACGGTTGTAGTATACTTTCAAATATTCTAAGACCGCCTGCTTTTTCTTTATAATCTCTAAACTCTTTACCTTTACCTTTTCTATTAAACTCTGCAGCTACAGCTATCTCATCTGCAACATACCCTAACAGTACAGGCTTTAGATCTTCTATACTAGTATTGTTTTCTACATAGTCTTTACCGTCAGGTATAGCAAATCCATACTCTACTCGCTGGTCTGCAGCACGTAGTAATGGCGCTACCCCGTTTAGAGTATTATTAATAGTAACCGCTCTTTGATCTGCAGGACTTAGAGAAGATGTTCTTGATCCTGTTGCACTAGTAGTTTGGTTTGTCATACCTTCTAGTACTGTAATACCAAACTTCTCTCCTATAGACATCATATCTTTCCAACGAGAGTTTCTAGAATATGTATTATTATCTCCGTGGTATGGCATGATTGCTCCATTAGAAGCTATGTTTAAGAACGTGTTAAGGGTTATACCGTGTACCATCTTACCTGCAAAGTTCAAGTGTGATAGGTCAATAGGTGTGTCGTTAGTGTCTGCTTCTAGTTGTAGTAGATCAGATAGCCTAGCTCTAGCATCAATATTGTTTCTGTCAAATACATTGGCACCAATCAACTCTCCACCTTCTGTCTTCTCTACTATATCTTGTACAATATAGTATGCAGCATCTATCAAGGTATCCATATTCTCTTCTATGGCTACCGCATTTGGATTTGTAAATGTTATGCCCAATGCGTCTAGCACTCCCATAACAGTAGTGCCATCAATAAGTCTTTGATTGTTTATTTGTCTCAATGACTTAGGTAGTTTTATGCCTTCTAGTTTTATAGGATGTGTAATGTCAAATACAAAACGCCCTTCTTTTGTAGTAACTAATCCTTTCTTACCATGCAGATTAGCTGTAAACATATTCATTATAGCATCGTGCACCTTCTGCTTGTTTGGATCTATACTATACAAGTTTCCTTGAGAGTCTGTAAGCATTAAGGCAAAATCATTTTTAGCTTTTGCAAACTGCTGCTTGAACATGGTACGTAGTTTTAAGTCCTCATAACTCATATCGTCAGAAACATCCTTTTCTAACTTAGTTATTAAGTCTTGTATCCAAGGTTGTCCAGGTGCTGCCTGTTTTAATCTACGTAGTTGATCTTCATACGATAAACTGCCTGCTAGAAGAGTGTGTAGGTAGTTCATTTTTTCAGTNTAATGAACNGCACCTCTTAGGTATGTGGTGTTAAGATCACCGGGAGTTGAAGATACTAGTAGTTTAATAGCATTAGAAGCCATGTCTTTTGCGTCGTGCTCCATTGCTTCGTACATGTTAGAACCTTGTAATCTAGCATACTCTTCTTCTACTAAGTTTTCAGTGTTTACTGCTAATCCTGGTGATAAGGTTGTTAAATATGTTCTATGAACAGAGACAGCACCTTGAAAGTTGTTAATTAGTGTATCTAGTCTTTGCTCTAAAACTTGTTGTGCTTCTGTGTTTCCGTTCTTTTTTGCAACTGAAATCATCTTTTGATAATCACGAGCCATAGCTTTTAGTGCTTTTTTATAACCTTCTTTAGCTCTAGTAGTGTAGGCTAAATCAAAGTTTATGTCGCCCATATTCTCTAGCTCAGCAATTGTAATATCAGCATCAGGATCAAAGAACATTTCGTTCATCCAATACCTATGCATAGTCATTGCCATATCATTATCTAGCTGGGTATCACCGCTGAATACAGCCATATTCACAGTTTCTTTACCATCCATCTCAAAGCGTGGAGTAATCTCTGCAAAATGTCCTTTTCTAATATTATTAAATATCTCTCTAGTTCTAGCAAAGTTATCACTGAATGGGTTTAACATATCTAATATGTCACGCATAAAGTCAAAGAACGTTTTAACTTTTGTAGAACCTATCCTATGCTTACCGTTAGTGAGTACGTANTTTCTAAACTCTTCTGCTAAATACTCGTCAGCNTCTTTNTCTGTAAACTCTGAGAAGTTCTTAGTCTCTCCTTTATATGTAACACCCTTACCTTTGTTGTTTCTAACTTCACCNTATACATCATNTAAATCTTTCTTTCCTAATAGGTATAGCGACGTATTGTGCCANGCTTCGTGATATANGGCNCCAGACTCTGCTAGTGTAGATAGAGTAATAACACCAAAGCGCTCTAATCTTGCTTGTGCTTTTCCATCTTTTGTTCTAATGTAATCCGTAACTCGTTTTACATTAACATTAGGGAACATCTTTTTTAGTATAAATTCTTGCTCACTGATTTGAACTGAAGATAGTCTTTCAGTTTCCATCTCGTTGAATAGCATGTTTGCTCCCTCGTCAAGATTTATGTCATCAATATCTAAATCGTCAAATGGATTATCCTCTTTTAGAGAATCGCCTACTTCTTTTGCATCCTGCATGCCTGACTCTATATTCATGACTTGTGCCATCATGCTATTAAAGTCTGATGAATATTCTTCTACAGGCTGTGCAGCCTTTTTCTGTGCTTGTCTTGCCTTTGCTTCTGTTTTAGGTGTACTATCAAGTGGAGCTTTTCTAGCTTTACCATTTATAAATGCTGCAAAAGGATCTTGGTATCTATCTTTTTTATACGCTTCTAGTTTAGGTTTAAGTAGTTTTTCAACTATATCATCTGTAGTTTTGTACTTTGCAGATTCTTCTGCCATCTCTGACATGTCATCATAAAATAAACTAAGTATGTTAGCTTTTGTAGGTTTAACATTCATCATTTGCTCATCATGATAAAAGTTATCACCTGCATTAATTTTATCTATAAGTGACTTAATGTAATTAACTTGTTTAGTTTGAAGATCTGTCCAGGTATCATTTGTCTCTGACGATGTAATTCCTGATTTCTTAGCCTTGCCTTTACTAGCCTTCTGCTGTAACTTCATGTATTTAAACGCTACCTGCGGCTGACCTAGTGTGCCTTGTGCAGACTTAGGTTGAACAGCTGTACCTAAAACAGGTATGTCTCCGTCAAGCAAGAACTCTTCGTAACTCTTGTAACTGTTTTCTCCTATTCTAGAATCTTCTAAGTTTACAGATAGGTCGTCATTAAGCACTACCTTTTCATGTGCTTTTCTTTTACCTATCTCTTTACTACCATTTAACCTTTGTTTATTTACCTGGTGAGTCTTTGAAGATAAGAATGTTCTAAGAGCTGACATAGCTGTAGGATCTTGTGTACGTAACTGTTCTACACTTATAAATCCATCTACACCAAATACATATCCTTTTCTTTTCTTGTCAAAATAGAACTGGAATGGTGTTCCAAATTGTGCTTGGTCTTCTGTTAGTTTACCATTATAAATTAGGTTGTCTATTAACTCAGATATTTTACTTGTAACTCCCTGGTCTTCTAATACACGCTCAGCCTGTTGCAATGCTTGGTATCTAGTAAGAGTTGGATCTCCTTGTGTAAGATCTTGTATAGTAGTTTCACGAAGTCTTAGTAAGTTTACAACCTGATCTACTTCTTCAGATTCTAAAGTTCTGTATCGCACTGGGTATAATGTACCGCCGTAGCGAATAAATGCATTACCTGGTCGAGTATTCATTGTGCCACCACCTGGCAAATTAATAACAGGTTTTGTAGCTATCTCTATATTTGCACCTGCAATAGTATCTCGTTTTGCGCCTGGTAAAAACACTCTACCACGTACATTGTGAGATGGTCTGTCGTTAGGTGTACCTTCTAAGAATGGAACACCAGCGCTAGTACCTGTAATGTCATATGTTATTTTAGTTACACCCTCGTTATCTAGAATAGCACGACGCTCTTCTATATTTAACCTCTGTAAGTACTCAATGTCTGTATCAGATATTTCTGCAGGATTACTAAATCTTTCTGCACGATCACCTTCAAAAGGTTTGAATCTTGCAGGCGTCATCATACTAGAAGTAATTAACTGCTTATCGTATTTTTCTAGCCTAACAGGACGTAAAGAGTTTTCATATACAACTACAAACTTAATAGGTGCTGACGCAACCTTTGCGTCTTGTTCTGCTGCTTCTTGTGTTTCGTACCCTTTTACAACTTCATAACCATTGTTATCCAATATTGTAAATGTGCCATCGTCTTCTTTTTTAACACTGTAGTTTACATCTACAAAAAGCCCGTCTAACTCTTCTGGCTCTATACCCTCTACTTGCTGTCCTTGCTTTACCGCTAGCATTACAACACGTCCTTTTGTTTTCTTGCCGTATGGTATGTAGCCTGCTGTATAATCAAAGAATCGCATTTCATGTGTAGCTATCTTAAGCTGCACCTTCTCTTCTTCTGTTAAACTCTCAGGGTCTCTATCTTTTAAACGATTATATATCTGCTGAGACACTTTCATGTTGCCAGCTGTCTTATCATAACCTACATCCCAACTAGGCTTATACATAGTAGGCCCTACAGATCCTTCACTCATGTCATCCTGGTTAGATGCAAGATCAGAACTAACACCTTGCAAACTGGTCAAGCCATCATTATTAGCAGTGTCTTCGTTTGAGTCTACGTCTTCTGTAGTTTGATTTAACAACTCCTCCATTTGAAGAAGCTTATTCATAATGTCGTAGTATGCCTCTTCAAATCTTGTATGCTCTATAATAGCATCAGCTAGACTTGTATCTTGTATCTGTCGTTTCTGCTCTTCAAACTGATCAACTAAACTACTTAACTCATCTAGTTCTTGTTCTGTTAGTTTTAACTCTGCTCGTAAGAACTTGTTGTCATCTATGTTTTTCTGAGCAACTTCTATATCATTTAGGAACTCACCTAACTCTGTAAAGAACGCAGGGTTTTGATCTACAAAGTTTCTATACGTTCTATAGTTTGGAAACTCTGCTAGCGTCTCGCGTAATCGTCTGACTGCGTTTACCTGTGGATCATCCTGTCCTTCATTCTCAGCTAAAAACCCATCTATAGCAATCAAAGCATCTGCTAGCATGTCATCAAACGTTCTTGCTGCCTCATATCTATTAGTAGACAGTCCACGCTTAGCTAGATTCTCAAGAAGCATTCCTTCTAGAATATCTTTATACTCTACTAGTTCTTGTATTTTTTGTTGTAGTAATTGTGTGTTAGGCTCTATTAAGTTTACAAACTCATTTACATCGCCTCTCATAAGCTCAGCCCACTCTCGCGCTTCCTGATAGTTTGTAGGGTCTTCTACTAGATCTAGAATACCAAGTTCGTTCATAGCAGATATTCTATTAGTCATTTCTGCTCCGTATCTATTGTCTAGACTAATATCAAACTCTCCAGTTCTAGGATTGTAGTGTGTTTCTGCTAGCGTAGATAAGAATTCAATAGAGTCTACCAAGGCAGCTGCCTGTTCTTGTAGTTCTAGAATTAGCCTTTCACCTGTGTTGATTTGCTGTACAGCTTTTTCGTGTACGTCACGTATAGTATTAATGCTTACACGTCCCTTACGACCTTTTATAACGCCATAAGTTCTACCTTTTTTATCTTTTCTAATGTCTAACTGCTCGTACCCCTTCTCCTCTATCTCAAGCATTAACTCAAAAACCTCATTGGTTATATCTTCTATATCCTGCTGAACCTTTGTAAGCTCTGATACCTTATCTTTCTTAAGTCTTTCTATAGCTTCTAATGCTTCCTGAGCTTTCTTTTGTTTGTCTGTAACAGCTGTTCTAAAGAACATTCCATCCAACTCTGTTAGGTCTATTGGATCTCCTGTCTTTACATTGTATAAATTGTTGTTCTCATCAAACCTTACAATAAGTTCATTACCTTGTAAGTTCTGTGGTAGCCCTTTTTCGTCATATATAAGACCAGACTTTTCATTAGTAGGAGAGAAAATTAAGTCTGCATCTGTACCATATCTTTCTGCAAGCTGTATAATCTCTTCAGGCATCATTCTGCCACGCATATCTTCTACAGCATCTTTCTTTTCAAACTGGTCTGCATACCTTTCTAATCTTTGGAAGTGTTTACGTTGTCCCTCTTTAGTAAACAATGCATTGTATCTTTCAAATGCGGTCTGTCTTCTAGCACGCAAATGTCTCATGTCCTGTAACATGTCTATAATCTCATCTCTAACCTTCAAGTATGTAGCAGGATCTTTTTCAGCTAGCGAGTCTAGTTGTTCTAAAGCATCTTGTAAAAACAAAAGCTCTTCTCTGCTTATGTCTGCTAAGTTAGCACTAGGGCCTGCAGTTGCAATAACCATTTGTATTGCAGCCATTTGTTGTTTAATTGCTGCTACATCTTGATCAGATAGCTTATCAGGATCATCTTCTCTTAGGTTGTCGTTTTCTTCTAATCTTGTTTGTAGCGCTTGTAGCTGAAGTCCCAAGGTTCCTTCCTGCATATTAATGAAAGGAGTTGAGTTTATAACAGCTGTACCTTTTTGATTAGTTGTGCTGTAGCCTATACCCGATGAAGTCTGCTCTCCATCTATAAATTGTGGCACTACTGTACCATTAGTCATCTCAGCTATACTATTCTTCAATGACTCCATTCTCTCTTCTACATTCTCTGCTACTGCTAATTCATGTGCTATCTGCTCTCGTAGTTCTGAGTAGTTCTCATCTGTTAACCTGTCAATAGGGTCATCCATTCTGCTACTTAAAGCTTGGTCTGCTGTGTTTAGAGCTTCTCTTATCTTGTTAGCACGAGTAATTGCATCGTTTGCTACCTTATTCTTTCTAGCTGTAATCTCTGCATCGTCTTTGAAATCCCCTTCTTTATAACCAAAGGTTTCCATAAACTCCTCGTTGGTCATTTCTTTTACAGCTTTTGCATCATCTATAATATCTTCAAAGTATCCAGCATCATGTCTAGCTTTTACGTATGCAAAGAATGCATCGTTCTCTAAATCTTTATACGCGGCTAGATTACCATCCGCAAGATGCTGGTCCATAAGACGCTGTAATACATGATCTTTGTCCATGAACTTAGACATCTCTTTAATAGATGTGGCTAAGTCAGGATACTTGTTATTTGCTTTAGCTAATAGTTCTTGTACTTGCTCAGTCTGTACTCTAGCAGTATATGCACCTTTAGCACCTATTAGTCCTAATAAGGCACCCATAGCAACTTCTGTCTGCCCTTCTGTAGTTCCGTATGTTTGTTGGAATCCATAGCCTATAGAGCTTATAAGGTCTGCTTTAGCCTTCTTAGACTCAGAGCTGTACTTTAACATAGCATAGTCGTACCCAATCTCACTAAGTGTAGACTGGCCACCCTCTTCAACAAAACCTTCATATAAAGGAGACATTAATGCTCTACTACCTCTACCTAAAATCTTTCCTGCTCTAGGTCCCATTCCTATCTTTTCGCCTAGCTTACCAAGTGGTCTTGTATATCTTGCCAAGAACTCTCCCGCTTCATTTTTAACTACTGATCTACCATAGCCTGGAAATACTTTCTGCATGCTTTTGCTAAACTTAGATCTTAGAGCAGCTCCGGGGCCATACAGTTTACCTAACATCAAAGCATTACTACCACCTACTAATGCTAAGTTACCTAGAAAAACTCCGTTCGATTGATTTGTAGCAATGTCAGAAAACCTTGCTCTTTCTTTATCAGGTAAAACCTGTCCAGGATTGTTCTCTTCCCAGTCTTGCACAAGCGCTTCGTATATTCTATCATAGTGATGTCTAGCTTCTACTCCTGCCTCATAACCTGCACCAGTAACTGTTTGTCTTACAAGTTTAGCAGCATCCATCCAAGCACCTCTGTTACCAATCTTGCCATACTGCTTAGCTAGACTAGTCAACTGCTTTTGATTGTTTAACCTTTTTAACACTCTAGCACTACGGCTAGCCATATTACCTAACATAAAAGTGCCTAATCCTGCAGTAGCCATCTCAGTAAGAATAGCACCAGTAATAAAAGATAGACCGTTTAGCATTTGATCAGAAAAGAAGTTTGCAGTGGTTAGCCTTTTCCAAAGACTCTGCTCATCTCTTTCAGCTTGTGTGTAGTAATGAGGTAAGGCTCCATCCATAGCTTCGTTAGCATCGTCTAACAATTCTGCAAAAGAGTTATTGTAAAATGCACTTCCCTTACCTTCTGTAATCATGGAACCGATGCCATACAAAGTACCAACTGTACCTCCTAGAACCACTGTACCTGTTTTTCCTGCAAACTTAGCTAACCCATTACCCCACTTATCTATATTAGTTTGACGCTGGCCTCGTACCTCATCAATACCTAATACGCCTCTAATGTTTAGATTAGTGTCATATTTAGATTCTCCAAACTTTTGACCTTGTGGTGTATCACCAAGAGCTATAACTCCTGGAGTTGGCGTAGCGCCACTCATAGCTGCACCTATTTGATTTAGACCTCTAAGCTCTGAAGGAGCTTTCTCCTGTGCAGCACTCATGTTTTCAACTTGCGTAGCAATTTGATCAGGAGTAATTACATTTGGATTCTCTGAATTTGGATCAGCTGTCACTAACGCAGGTGCGCTAGCATTAGCTACAGATACTGGTACTTTCTCGTTTGCCATATATATATTTATTGTGCAGGATTGGTAAGCTTACTTTTCTGCCCTACGTTTATATCAGTTCCTAATAAACCACTGTTCATGTATGCTTCCATCTCATCATCTACTAGCATATCGTAGCCTTGCAGGCCTGTAATCTTATCAGCTGTAAAGATAGCATTTCCTACCAAATTACCATTATCATCTTGCTTAATAGTATTAGGCTCAAAATAATTATACGTGATTACAGGTATTAACTGATAGCTGTTAGGATCTACATCATAGTGAACCTTCCTAATAACAGTAACTTGCTTACCATCTTTTACCATAGGGATTGGATTACCTATGTCATGTGCATTTTCAACACCGCGATGGTCATATGCAGCATTAGATACCAGGTCTGTGATAATATCATGCGATGCACTAAATATAGCAGAACCTTCATTACTGTTACCAACTTCTATAGACACAGAGTTTCCATCTACATTTTCCATGTTCATTATATAAGAACCAGCGATTTGACCTCCATTGGTAATTCCAGAGAAGTTTCCATTTTTAATTTCTTCGTTCCACGCCTGCTCATAACTATACGATTTACCTCCTACGTTTTTAGTTTTGTTATGATATACAAACTCTCCACTACTGTTAAATTTACCATAGCCAAGCTCTACCTTAACATCGTCTACAGTATTAGTATAACTACCATCAGCTCTACGCATTACCCAAGGACTCATTCTTTGGTTACCATTAATAACAAGCTGTTGATATGCTGCCTTGTTAGCTGCATTACTAGGCTGATATACTTTTTGTGCTGTAACTTCGTAAGTTTGCTGTGCAGAAGATACTTTATTTATAAAGTCTTTATCAGACATATTAACGTCATATACATCTTTGTACTGATCTTTCAGGTATCGTAGATATGCTTTCTTATGCATTGCTAATACACTAACTCTAGGAGGTCTTTGCTCTTCTTTAGCTAGTTCTAGCTCACGCATTAGACGAACATCTGCTCTACTTCCGCTTACACTGCTAGCCATAATCTCTGCTTTTAGCTTCTTATACTCTGAACCTTTGTATGGACTAGTATGTGCACTAGGGTTTCTTTTTGCTATGCCTTTTAACTCTGCACCACGCGCATTCAATATAGCATTCATCAATACATTTTGGAAGTATGGGTCGTTTAAATCACCCTCTACTGCTATGTCCATCTCAGATGCCATTGCTTGTAAATTTTCTTTAAATGTAGCGTCAAACGCATTAGCTGCTTTACCATAAGCCTCTTTCTTACTCATACCCTCATTCATAAGCTCTTGCTGATATGACTCTATCCACGTAGATCTATCAGTTCCGGTAACACCTGATACAGAAAGTTCTCCTTCACCTGTATTTATAGAACCATTATCATCAAAATCACTTTCCATATCAAATACATCTGTACCCGTAATTACCTGAGAATTTTGTGTAGCATTTGTATAGAATGTATTTAATTTACTTTGGTTTGGAGAGTTTTTCATAGCTGCAATATATGCAGCATCTTGCATGTAAGAAAGTTTAGTACCAATTTGATTTAAAACTAAAGCACGCATAGAGTTTTGTATTGCGCCGTATGCCTCCGTACCAGTAAAAGTATTACCAGTAGTTTGGTTCAGATCGTTCTCCATATACTTTCTCATCTCTTGTATACCTTCATTTTCCTGTAAGTATACATCAGTTAAAGCATCTGCAATTTCAAATGCCTTTTCTTCACTTACTTGATCTCCATACACTAGGTACCCAAGAAGGGCATCAGGATTCATACTTGTTTTTGAAGCTAATCTTTGCAGCGCAATAGGATCTGTAGCAATAGTCTCTATAATCTGTTGTTTCTTTTGGGAGTAATTAAGCTGTGCTTGTGCTGTACCCTGATACACATTCTTTACCATCTTGCCTGTAACATCGTCTTGATAGTAAGATCTGTGTGATGATGATTTAGGCTGTGTCATAGGTCTGCCTTCACCGTCATACATTACATTACCGTTTTCATCTTTTATGTACTCTTCATCAAACAATACATTAATACCTTGCATACGCAAAGTGTTAGCTTGTTTCTGCTCTTCTAGGTAGTTTTGATATGACTGCTGTGCAGCTTGTATACCTTCATTAGTTAAGAATGCATTTGTAGATTTAGAGACTACGCTTAGCGCATCTTCGTAGTTATTGTTTTCTACAATTTCTGAAAAGTCTCCTCTAACTTTTTCAATAGCATTGTCTTTAATCTCTTGGTCTTGTCCCATTACATTTATAGCACCAGCTGCTCTAACCAGCTTATCATGGTTAGCTTTGTTCTCTTGCCAACGCTCTCTTAGAATGCCAGCTATCTGTACTCTACCATCATTTACATACTGCGATGTATATGGTTGTAATGTAAACTTACTATATTTATTTGCCATGTTTAAATCCTCCTAGTCGCTGTAGTAGCGGGTTGTTCTGTAGTTGTATATTTTGTTGCAATTGTAACTGCTGTAAAGCAGCATCATACTCAGGACCACTGCTAGCTCCAGCTATTTGAGATGCTTGTAATCTTAAATCAAAACGATCAAGTACACCAGTCGTGCCTTCTACTGCTAATGCCATTCTTTCATTAGCTTTACGCATTAATCTATCTCGATTAATACCAGCAATAGTCTGTACAGCATTATTAACTGCTTCAAGCTTTCTATCCTTTGTTGCAGCATCAGCAGCTCTGTTAAATTCGTCAACAATTATATCGTTTTTGACATTGTCAGATTGTATCTGTCTATTTATCATAGCCTCTTGATTAGCTATTTGAGTATTTACTCTAGATTCTTCTGCAGCAATCTTCATATCACCTTCTTGCTTAGCTCTGTAGCTAGCCATCTTAGCAATGATACCTGCAGGTCCCATACCACTAGTCTCTATGAATTTACTCATAGCTCTATTGTCAGCAGCATTAGCTGCACGCTCTGTATTGTAAGATACTCTATCTAAATCTACATTTCGTATGTCTTTAGGATTAGACATGTAATCAGGAGTATCTTTGTATGCCATTGCAGCGGGTATAAATTGTAAACCTGTTGCTGCCACGGTAGCTAAGTCATTTTGTCTTACAAAGTCTGCTGCTTTATCAAAGTCAGTTTTAAAACCTTTAGAGTCTGCAAGTGCTTTTGCCTCAGAAGCTGCATTATTGTAAAGAGCTAGTTCTTGTTCATACTTAGCCATGGCTGATTTGTACAAATCCTCTTCAAATACTTTTCTTGTTTTACCTGGCTTTAAACGAGAGCCATCTTTAGCATATTGAGATCGTGAGAAATACATATTTCGTTTAGGTCTTTGAGGTTTGTTAGCACCTTTACTCAAAATGTATGAATCTATTAACTGTTTTCTATTACTATAGTTTGCTAAGTCAGCGTCGTCAAAATCTACGTTACCTACTACAGGTTCATTTGCTATAAATAAATCTGCATTAGGATTTGTTCTATTATCTCTTGCATACTGTTTATATGCTTCTTGTTGATCAGGAGTAAGACTCTTGTAGTATTCTGCCTCATCATCTAAAAGAACTCTATCCCCTATATCCACAGAACCTTTAGGCGGTGCAGATGTTGTTTCAGCTCCATAATTACTATCAGGAGCTCCGTAAGCTGCAATAGACGCACCAGTTATATTTCCTCTTGCATCTAACCAATTTGGGTTTTGCTGTAATATCGCTTTCAACTTTGGGTCATCTGTATCTGCAGGTATAATAACCTCATTAGCTCTTGTATTTAATGCTTCTGGGTACGCAACTGCAAGATATAAAGGCTTACCGCTATTAGGTTTGTAGCCAACTCCCTTAAAATATTTTTCTGCTAACTCAAGCTGTTGAATAGGTGACATCTTTGCAATCTCACTCATTGTGTATTGCTTGCCTCCTATAGTTTTATAATTTACATCACTGCTATCAGGCATAAATTGTATAAGTCCTGTAGCCCCAGATGTAGGATTAACAGCATCAGATTTATACATACTCTCTGCTTCAAGTATATCTAATACCTCATCAACACTTACTCCTAAGTTATCCGCTAACTTTTCTACAGCTGCATTAGTATCTGGGTCAGAAAGAAATGTGTTTCTAGCAGTCATGTTATCCGTAGTGTTGTTTTTATTTATCTTAGTAACATCTACTCCACGCACAAATGCTCCTCTACCATTATTAGCGTTAGCATCCCAGATAAAACCTTTATCCTGCATTTTCTTTATAACATCTGGTCTAGGTCCTCCGTCTTCAAACTTACGAGCTCCTCCAGTAGCAGCAATTTGTTTTGGATCTCTACCCGCAACTTTCTCTTGCATTGCAGCTAACTCATCAATATGCTTTTGAGTACCTCCATATTTTAATAGTTCTTTATGTCTTTGAGCAAAAGATTTGCCTCCTAACTTTAAGTGCTCAGAAAAGAAGTAATCGCCTTTACCTCCATGCTTCATAGTAACAGGGCCCATAGTCTCTCCTCCTTCTACCTCTGTCATAGGATCTAGCATAATACCGCCTTCCTCATGACTTTTACCTTTAAACTCTACAGCAGCACTTCCTGGAATAGGCTTCATTATTCCACCTGGTAGCTTTACTCCACCATTTCTAAAAACCTCTGGTCCTAATTTAAAACCGCCCTCACGGTATAATCTAACACCACCACCTAATCTCATAGAAGGTCTTCTAGTTCCGCCATATCTAGCTATGTCAGTACCAAAGTCAAATCCAGAATATTCTTTAGACTTCATTGCTTCAGATCTTCTTCTTGAAGCAAGTTCTGAAACTTGTTTCTGTTTTCTTTTCTTAGCTGTTGCTTCTAGACTTCTAGCTTTGTTTCTAGTTGCAAGTCCCTTGGCTCCTGCATATAGACCTCCAACAATTGCACCAACTGTTCCTGTTACAGGAGCTAAAGGTCCTCCTATTGCGCTACCTAGCATAGCACCCATACCAGCTCCTGTACCTATACCACTAAGAACACTACCAGTTACCTCACCTGCATTATAGGTAGTTGCATCATCATCATCAGAAAGCTTCTTAATACCTTCTCCGGCAAGAGTTGCAAGCACAGCCGGGTTAATATTAGACGCAAGCTTGCCAGCGCCTATACCNGTTGTCATAAACTCTCCGGCTTTTGCTGCTCCTTGGAATGCTCCTGAGCCTACTACTTTAGACATTCCTGCTCCCATAGCTGTACTACCAGCCCCACTACTACCCATAGCTAAAGGCGATGGCCCAGATGGTTTTGGAGTTAGACTGAGTTCAGGTGTTTTAATGCTAAGCTCATTTACCCCACTAAAATTGAATTTAGACGGATCTGTGTATTGCGGCTCTGGAAGGCCTGAAGTTATGTCTGCAAGCTTATCTGAAAAAGTCATAGCGTCAGGTGCAGGAGCATCTACATACTTACTAGCCTTATCCGTAAGTCGCATAAATTTATCTACATTATCTTTTTGTAAGGCTTTTACAGCTCGATCAGTAGTTCTTGCAAATTTATCAGTGCTTGATAAACCTATACCAAGTTTCTGACCTAACTCTTCCAATGCTCCAGACTCTTTTAACTCTGAGCCTTTTTCAATAGCTTGACTAACCCCCTGTTCAATTGTATTACGTTTTGCTATATCAGCTTGCAGCTGAGCATTTGCCTCATCCATGTATGCAGTTGACTCTCTAGCCTCTTCTAGTTCTTTTTCTAGTGCATCTAATTTAGATTGATCAGCTTCTTGATAGGTTGTAAACGCAGTAGCAGCTAGGCCTGGTATAGTATTATCTCCATACATAGGAGGAGTAGCTAAACCACCTGCCTGATAGTATCCCATACGTTTCATAAAATCGTTAGGATCACTTTTAGGGTATCCACCTTTCTTCATTCTTTTAGGCTTCTTACCTTTCTTTTTCATATTTATTGCTATTGCTGCTTGTTGAGCTCTT
>FUFK010066689.1_pt1 | contig 14540 bp, 12 predicted proteins | sample 1021851 | NCBI WGS metagenome assembly FUFK01 (sample SAMEA51879418, study PRJEB19060) | metagenome | reverse complement strand
AAATGCATCAGAAGTGCATCGTGGGGAGCTGTTGTTTTGCCACTATTTAGGATTGCATTGGTTTGGGAACTGGCAAGTACAAAGTAACTCCCATTATCAGTTTGCAAATAATCTTGGTAAGTAGGTGAGTTGGAATTTTGAGCAGAAGAAAAACAGCTCCCATAATCCAGATTCAAACGTGTAGTATGCATTCGATCCGGTGTTGGAATTGAGCCATTAAATGAGTGTATTTGGGGCGTGGCGCTTACAGAAGAATTCACTTGTGAGATCTCTTGTAGTTCACTAGTGTCATTTAGTGGATTTTGAAAAGGAGATGCATATGATATCAACAACAGAGCTAGAATAGCCAATGCGCATCGCTTCATGTATTGAGGATGGATTTTCGTTCATTAGTCATTCCGATTCTATTGAACAAGAATTACCACTGGATGTTTACATGGGCCCCCCTTGTGTACGTATACGCTACCCATTCAAACGTAGTTGTGGTGAACGATTCCCTTATTTGGTCCCCTTCCAAGCACAGTTTTGGTTTCTACAACAACTGGACCTACATTTCGCATTGAATTGATGCCAACAATATAGGATGCGAACTTAGAGCTGTTCCTGCCCTTATTCCCTGTTATGCCAAAGTCAGACATTTTGTCCGCAGAACCACAGATTGTAATCATTCTGAGATTGTCGCAGTTTCTGATTGCTTCTTGGAATCGACAAAAGAATTCACGTCGAGTTATTTCTAGGAAATCTAAGTCAATAATCAACCAATGNTTNCANCANTNNTAACCAAAATCCCTGGGCCAATAACATACTGGAATGCCATTGTTTCCAAAACAATCTTCAATCGGTCTGTCGCTAAGTAATGCGCTTTCAAAGCAAGGGAATTGGTCCCATCCTGATGACTCATAAATCATGTCCAAATGTTCTTCGTTGCTAAACATACAGTTCAGTTGAATCGGGGGTTATTTTAACCCTTGGAAATCAGAATTTCTAACGATATAAATCGATGAAATCACTTCGTTTTTGAATATCACCNTTGTATGAAATATAGCACAAGAACCAAACANNTGCCCAAACAAANGACCAGCCAAATGTATCATCATCGAATAAACATACTATNGCTAAGAATCCGAATACGTACATNAAGATCCTNGTCAAAACAGACGGCTCTTTAGGGATTTCAGTATCAACATCCATTCTATCCAATGCTTTTTCAATCTTATCGACACAGGCATTTTGGTAGTCTAATTTCTTTGATGAATAAATGTTGGATAACCCAAAGATCAGAAATCCAGAAATACAGCACGTTGAACAAATTACGTCTTCGTCGCCGCTAACTATGAACATGAAGCTGACTATGCAAATGAATGAAATCGCAAGAATTGTGTTACCAGAGTTCGGTTTCACTGGCAAGATAATTTGGTTGTGAATATTTCCTTTCTTTACCTTGTCTTTCTTCTTCGATTTCAGTTTCTTTTTCACTTTAACTTCTTCTTCTTGCTCCTTCTCTTCGATTTCTGGTAAGGCCTCTTCTTCGTTTTCCTCTTCTCCAGCAAATTCCACTTTTACTTCATCACTGGGCTTTTCATTAACAAACTTCGAGGTGTTGATTAGAATAGACCTAGGACCACTTTCTGTATGCTTTATGCAATAACCGGACTTACGATGCTCTGGTGCATCACATCCTTCATACATGCATATCTTTGGCATGGTTAGGGATTTTTGTTCACACTTATGAAAGTTGACCGGTTTTTGTATTTTTGAAAATCAATCAAAATACGATTTAGTTTGGCCAAGTAAACTTTCATCAATCGATTCTGAATAAGCATTCAGTAGGTCGCTTGAAGAACTTGTGACGATATTTTGCGATCACTCTGTATCCTACATCACGGATTGGTAAAGGAATTAACCAAAATAATGGGAACCACATTTTGTAATACCATTTCATGTAAAGTAAGCATCTAATTCCTGCTGCTGAGCGAATATACGCATTTCCATTACGAATTAGATATACAGAATCAGCATCCTGGTATTTCTTGGGCAATTTTGAGATCATCACTTGAGCATCTTCAGAATTAATCGGCCTGTACCCAATATCTTGGCCTTTAGACAGTCTCTTGTCCAAGAATGTTGCAAGACGGTGGCAGAGTCCACAGTCTCCATCAAGTAACAAGAAATCTCTTTCATTCATTCTGATACCTCCTCAATAGGCCATGTTTGGACATAAACTCCGAATGAAGCGTGTACATATTGGGGATTCATTACATCAATTCCCAAATCGTATGATTCTGTTAGTGAATTATCCGTGATTGTAACTTCACCATCTTGGAAAGTCCACGGCTCATGTAGAGTGTAAGCCATGTGTAATTTTCCATCATGTTCTGTGTATAGTGAATATCTCTCGAAAAGAAAGTACTCAAGTGTATCTTTTTTCGCTCCCCTTTGGGAGCCTGTAAGTTTGCATTCTCCTATGAGACTCAATCCATCACGCTTGCTTTTGGATTTCCACAAAAATTTCCCATTAGCAAAACTTAGTTTGCATTTAGAGTAACGATAAGGCAAGCCATATGCCTTGGGTGCATGCCAGCATGTGATTCTGCTTTGAGCTTCTAGTGTTAGGAATAACACTCCAGCCTTGCCATTTTTTTTGACATAGGTTCTGATATTGAATTCGGGGAAAGTTGAGATCCCTGGAACAGGTGGAAGAAATCGTGGTCTAACATTTCTCATTTGGAACGGGATTACTCCAACATAGGCCTTGCCTTCAAACAAATCCAACTCTAGCCCTTCAGGGATATACGGTGCAATCTTTTCAGGTTTAACTTCCCAGTGCATGAAAGTTAGATTTCTCCATTCTTGAGATAGAGCATGTGGCCTATCTGGCATCGAAAATGGAAGGTGATGTCTACTTATTTCCCTAGCCATTGAAAACACTCAGTATTCCGATATTGCTAGCATGAATTACTCCATTTACCAGACACCAAAGCGAAATTGGAATCAGTGCCCAGCCCAAAGCTTCTGAGAACGGTCCTGAGCCAAAAGACCCGAATGCGCGGGAAACAGAACCTCCCCAAGATGCGACGAATCTAATCAACAAAGTTAGCACGCCTGCTACTAGAATATGGACAATAAGTAGAAGCGGGCCTAGTAGGTAACCCATGCCACCAGTCATTGTTGTAGCGGCCACTCCTTGTGGTAGAGTTGCAGGGAATGCTAACCAAATGAACCAGCCCATCCAGAAACCAATCAATAAGTCTCTTTCCACGTCTTCAACATCTCTCCAATTTCTGAATCCCTCGGAATAGATTCTGTGTAATCTGTTTGCGACAAACTCGATTTCCTTTGGTGTTCCAACCATAGCAGCCCTAACTGCAGCTGTAACAAACCAAAACAGCAGACCCAAGTCTACCCATGTGCGTATGTCGTTGTCTCCCGGAACAAATGCCATAATCAGTGGAGCCAAGTTGACCATCAAGAAACCGATTCCACCGGCCAGTGCTACGCTTCCCCACAAAGAACCTGGAACTTGTGCTTCTTCAGGCACCTCGAATTTCTTGCGTGGTAAGGCAACAAATAGCATTGCTAATCCNGGTCCCCAAAACAAACTTAGAGTTGAAAACACCGACTGTTGGCCTCCATAGCTGATATCGTCTATTGCGTCGATTATATCTTCAGAACTTGCAGTTCTACTCGCAGAGAAAGTTACGTGTCCTGATGAATCGATTACTACAATAGAATCAGAAACACCCATTGGCATTCTTTGTGCAAACCTGCTTTCTCCGTCATCGATTAGGATTGGCCAAGTTGCATTTGTGATGTCCGCGATTATGTCTAAATCATCCATTCGAACATTTTCTCCTGTCACAACTTGAACGATGCTAACTTCATCACCTAGTCGGTCTGCAACATTTTCCAATTGTTTACTTTGGTCAACAGCATTCGAAGAAGCAGGAAGGGTAATTCCGATGACTACTGCATCCTTTCCATTCAGTAAATCGTCTAATGAGACCGAACCGTTTCCGTTTTGGTGAAGGATGAATGATGGCGATCTTGCATCATCTGCCACAATAGTTTCACCTCCTAAATCGGGAAGGTCACTTGCTAGAGGTATCATTAAAATCGCCATGATTACCAATGCTGCCATCAGAGGTGGAGGTAGAAGTAGCCCTTGTCTTAGTTGTGCTACTAAGTAGGCTAATACTGCAACAAATCCAGATATTGAAAGCCATAGGAAAGCACTGGCTAAAGGCTCTTCATCGGCTTCTACATTGAATCTAATTATTCCTTCATGGTCACAATTTTTGCCTGCAACTCCATTGATTCCAGTGTCAATGGTTTTCAGACAAACAATCAGAACATTGTCTCCCGCAGGCAGAGGATTTGTACCTGTCCAAACGGTTGAAGGCCTACCCATGTCATCATCTCTAGGGTATCTTTCACTGGTCGCAGTAAACCCTTCTGCACGCATGTCTTCATCATACACTCTCTCCTCATCAGGTTCTACCGGCCCGTATATGTTTAGAGAAGTGAAGTCCTTGTCTAAGTCATCAAATCCCCAAGGCAAAGTGGCAACGAGTTGGATATGTGCTAGTTTAGAATCATCTACTGTAACTTCGACAACTGGAGAAAATAGGTCGCCTTTGATGACAATTCCTCCTGCGAAATCACCATCTCCACCCCATTCGATGTTGATGTTGTAAGGGCAGTTAGTCGATGCAGACATTGAGTAGGTGATTACGTCGTCTGGCCTTGCAGTGATATTTGCAAATTCAATTTGTGTGCTCATGTTGTGGGCATCGGCTGATGATTCGTACACATTTGCAACAACTGTTCCAAAGTATGAGAAATCTCCAATTTGGACTTGTGTGTCAATTGTGACGGGGTTATTTGTTCGACACTGAGCAAGAGGTAATCCTGTACCAGCTTGCATGTATGCTGCAACATATGTCGAGATCTCAAATGAGCCATTGAATCCCATTTCCAGAGGCGGCATAGAAAGAGGCCCAATAGATGCGGATTGGCCTGCTCTAATCTGCGTACTGCCCATCGATGCACCTTGGTAGTCACGTGTCAGGTTGACATCATTTTCTGCACCAGTAAGATATATTCTGTGCANTTCGTTGCCTTCCCATTTAACATATCCAGGTTTGTAGATTTCATCTTCACCAGATGCGTTTGAAACGAGCGGAGTAATGGATGGAATGCATATGCACACCAGTGCAAAAATTGCAATCCACCTCCTCTGCATATTTACACCCAAGCGGTATGAGTTGAAGAACCCACATCATAGATGTGGGAATCCTAGGTGCCACCACATCGCAATTATCCCGGAGGTAATTGCGGCTGCATTCACAGTTCCTTTAGTCATCAATCCACGGTTCTCAAGAACTGCCCCTAATACGCTGTCGACTTGACAACCTAGCCAACCAATTACAGCGACAAGCGCAGCTAATTCGAGATTGGCCTCTGACACAAATGCTAGGATTGCAATGATTGTAGAGCCAACCAGTGCTGCGATTTGTCCGTTTGGAGAAAAACCTCCATTCAATCCAGGCTCACACTTTTTCATTGTAGTAATCATTCTCACTCTATCATCTAGACAACCAATTTCTGAAGCGAAAGTATCCGCAGCAGCTACTGAAACTGCTGCGGAGAATAGCCAAAGCCCGTTTTCGTGGTCATCCAAAATGAATGCGATAATTGCCACTAAACCGGGCAATCCACCATTTGCCACGACATTGCCCCAACTTCTGTGACCATCACTGGATTCAGAAAGGCCCTTCGCAGCCTTTTCTTCAAATCTCCATTTGGTCGCTTTGTGAGAAGTTCCTAGGAATCCGAGCAGGATTACAAGCCATGTCCAATGCCCAAGTGCTCCAACGATTATTCCCAGAGCAGCAGCGGCATAAACACCTAATCTGTCTAAGACTCGATATTTCTCTGAGATGAGAATTAGCACACCGACTATTCCAAAGGTAACTAGCATGTTACCTTGTTCTAGCCCAGGTTGCATGATGTCAATCATGTCTCTCCCCAATCTCTCCCGACGGGAATCACCGTCTATACCTTACCCCTATATTTGTTTCAAAAAAACGGTTTGTATAGGTCATAAATTAGGACGGAAGATGCATTACTGCGGCTAATATTTCTCTTCCAATCACCCACAAAGTTACAATCATCACTACAATCCAAGTTAAACTAGCAATAACTTGCACTACAATGTCTGTTTCCATGAACAGCCAAGATACAACCCAACTGCTCCCATTCCACAATGCATGTCCCAATATTGCGAGTGATATTCCGGTTATTGGGTTTCTAGGTAGGTTCCATACTTTGTCAAACGGTTTGTAGAGCCAACCTCTAACTGTTCTTCCCATTGAGGACAACTCTCGTTGTGTGTTCACAATTTGTCCAGTTCCTCCATCAAAGACCACCCAGCTTGTCGAATCCTGTGACTGTAAACCTTGTGGTTTGATTCCTCTTTTCGTGCAAAGGAACCAGCCTATGGAAACTCCTGATAGTCCCGTCCATAATGCGTGACCGGGTATTGAACCGATACCCCTGATTACAGTAGTTAGCGAGTAAGTTACCGCTAGTCCACTGAATGAGCCCATGATGTATTGCAAGTTTTCCAGTAATGCGAATCCTAGGCCTACTGAAAAGCCGATCTGGAATCCTCTCTTTGGAGAGTCAATTAATTTGTACAAACTCAAAACAAAAGCCGCTTTGCATAATTCTTCACCAACCGGCGCGCTTACTGTTAGGATTAGGAACTCACCCAATGTACCTGGGTCCATAGAATAAATTCCGATTGAAAACAAGAGTAGTGGGAATAGTAAGGAGTTGATTACAATTGCAGGGAATGTCGAAAGCATTCCTGCGATTAGCATCTTTTCGCCTTCGATTTTAGTAGTCATTATTTGGAAATGGCGTGTAGAAAATGCCCACCATGCATGCACAGGTAATGAAAATCCAAACAGCCATGCAGGAACTCCAATTAGCACAGCCAAAACCAACCAAATGGGTTCATTGCTAAGCATAGCAGGTAATAATCCCAAAAATGCGGTTATCACAGTTAACGTGAAAACGATCCACAGAGTTGAAGTCGGTGGCATTTCAAGCGGCGGTGAATCTTTGACCAAATGATGTGAGAATGAAGTAGGAACAGGAGTCATCAACATCCTAGAATCGTTCAATATATGCTGAGTTTTCCCGGTAGGTGAAGGATTAGCTACGACTACATGAGTTAATTTTGGCCTTCTGGCATAAATGAAAATGAGTAGTAAAGGAACAGAACAAACCAATGAAAAAATGGTTAATCCAGAATCGCCTTCAACAATTCCGAGTAATGACAAAACCATAACTTGTGCAATAATGTATAGCAGCAAAACAATTCCTAGCATTCGCCAAATTGTGCTCCAAGGTGACGATTTCGATGCTAATGCAAGACCTTTGGGAGGTGGCGTAAGTGGCGCCATCATGGCCTGCATGAGGTTACCAGAGAGGACGGCATAAACCAATCTTTCCTAGGTCCCCGCTCAGTTCGCCCATCACTCGTCACTGAAACAGCAGTCCGCTCAAGTGCGCTCATCATCGCAGGGATTGGCCCTAGTGGACTCTGTGGTTTAACCATCCGGTTGAGAAAAACACTCATTCATTAGCAAATACATTGAGTATTCCCTATGAGTTGGGCTGATTGGTTGTTTGCTCCTAGAATAGATCACAGAGGTTGGCAAACTCCCAGTGAAGCATCTCGAATATTTCTGATAATCACTTTGCTAGTAGTCGGTTGGTGGTATTGGGAATCAACTCACGAAAACCTCGCGATTTGGATTGGAATGACCATTCTGGTTTCAACTCCAATATTGACTGTAGGATGGTATATTCTCTCCTTGGTAGCCAAGAACAGAGAAGTGCAATTGCTGACTCCTAAAGTAAGGAAGCCCTTGGAAGAAAAGGGAAGGCTTCCTTCTCAATTCAAGAATCCGTAAGTCCAATCGTGCGGAGGAGCGAAAGTCTCCTTGATTGAACGTGGACTGACCCAGCGAAGAAGATTCAATGGTGAACCAGCCTTGTCGTTGGTTCCACTTCCTCTTGCGCCACCAAATGGCTGCTGTCCTACGACTGCACCAGTTGGCTTGTCGTTGATGTAGAAGTTACCTGCGCTGTATCTTAGAGCTTGCAAAGCGGTCTCAATGTGTCTGCGGTCTGTTGCGAAAATCGATCCAGTCAATGCATATTCAGATGTTGAATCACACACTTCTAGGATTCTTTCGAAGTCGCTGTCAGGATAGACATGGATTGAAAGTATTGGTCCGAATATTTCCTCAGCCATTGATTCATATCTCGAATCCTTGCACAGAATTGTGGTTGGCTCAATGAAGTAACCAGTCTTGTCATCATATCCGCCACCTGTTACAATTTCGCAACTTGGGTCTTCTTTTGCCCTATCGATATATCCGGTGATATTGTCGAATGACTTTCTGTCGATAACTGCAGACATGAAGTTGGAGAAATCTCTTGGGTCGCCCATTCGAATCTTAGAAACTTCTGCGCAATATTCGTCTTTTATTTCATCCCAGACGCTTTCTGGAATGTAAGCACGGCTTGCTGCACTGCACTTTTGGCCTTGGAATTCGAATGCACCGCGAAGTAGTGCAACGGTCAGAGCACGCTTGTCGCAATCAGGGTGTGCGACGATGAAATCCTTGCCCCCCGTTTCACCGACAATCCTTGGGTATGAACGCATGTTCTCTAGGTTGTTTGCGATGTCCTTCCACATCTTTCTGAATACTGCGGTAGAACCCGTAAAGTGAACTCCAGCGAGTTCTGGATGCGACATACAGATGTCTCCAACAACACTTGCTTTACCAGGGATGAAATTGATTACGCCAGGTGGTAAACCAGCATCCATCATCAAGCGCATTAATCTATAATTCGACACATAGGAGTTCCTTGACGGCTTCCAAACACCGGTATTACCCATGATTGCCGCACTTGAGGGAAGGTTCGCTGCAATGCTGCTAAAGTTGAACGGAGTTACGCTGAATACGAACCCTTCAAGTGGTCTAACTTCACTTGAATTCCACATAGAAGATGGTGAGACAGGAGGTTGAAGGTCTTCGTAGATTTGACGGCAATAGTCGCTGTTGAATCTCCAGAAATCGATCAATTCACAAGCGGAATCGATTTCTGCTTGATGACAAGTCTTTGATTGATTTAGCATAGTTGATGCATTTATTTCAGCACGGCGAGGTCCTGCTAACAATTCGCTAGCTTTCAGGAAAATTGCACAACGTGCTTCCCAAGGCATAGTTGACCACATCTCATGAGCCTCTAAAGCAGCCTCAATAGCAGACTTGACTTCCTTTTCTCCAGCCATGTGTACTCTTGCGATAACGTGGCTGTGGTCGTGTGGCATTACTTGCTCGACAACGTCTCCAGTGAACACTTCTTCACCATTGATGATACAAGGAATTTCCAAAACTTCTCTTTCCTGCTTTTCCAGTTCAGCCTTCAGTAAGGTTCTCTCATTGCTTCCTGGAAGGTATGCTAGAATTGGTTCATTGACTGGGGTTGGGGGTCGAACGACGTTGTTCACCATATCTACCCCGAAGGGTTGTGGCACAAAATAATGCCCATCAATACAAATGAGACATTTTGTGCCTTACTTTGGCTAATTTTGGGGCTACTACCATTTGGCAGTAGCCGTTTCCAGGGTTCAACTCGAAGTAGTTATGATGGTATTCTTCAGCCTCATGGTAATTTGATAATTCAGTTATCTCGGTAACGATCTCATCATCGAAATACTGCTGAAAATCTTCTTTGATTCTTTGAGCGAGAATTTTCTGGTCCTCATCAACATAGTAAATCACTGAACGGTACTGCGTTCCAATATCGTTTCCTTGACGATTTAGTTGAGTAGGGTCGTGCACTGTGAAGAAAACTTCCAGTATGGTTTCGTATGAGATTATTGAATCATCATAGATAACCTCGACAACCTCTGCATGTCCTGTAGAACCACTGCATACGGATTTGTAGTTTGGATTTGGGTCATGCCCTCCCGCATATCCAGGTAATGCAGATTCTATTCCTCGCATGTTCTTGTAAGCACCTTCTACACACCAGAAGCATCCTCCGCCTAATACTGCTCTTGCCATACCAACGCCTGTTGATTATCGTATATTGAGTTCTGTAATTTGCAATGTGTGCGTGGGAATAATTAGTTTGGACATAATCGAATAGACATGCGAGTCCCTCTTTTGGTTGTGATTCTGTTACTCGGCAGTATGCCGATACAGGTCGAAGCCACCTCAGGGCGAGCACTGACCGCTGAAATTGTCATCAGCGAATATGTTTGGACTTCTTCAGATGAAATCATTGTCGAAGTATATGTTTCAGGGGCGCCTTTCAATCGAAACCTTACATTGGATTGGGAATTGAGTGATGAAAATGGTGTGATCCTAAACGATTCAATCGTGTTCCAAATGGGTGCTTCAACCCATATTGTCCAAATCCCGCTGAGCCGCTTTTATTCTGGAGGCATCTATCATGACATTTCGGTTGAGGTAAGTCTAGATTCAACAGTTGTAAATGACAACCAACCATTCACTGTTTTGAGAGATTCTTATCTTCAACCAGCATCCAACTTGGTTGTATTTGGTGATTCACTATCAGATATGGGTAATGGCAACAACAGTGCCATCGTATCAGTAGTCTTCTCTTCACCTCCTTACTGGCAGGGTAGATTTTCCAACGGTCCAGTATGGATCGAGCATATTTCAGATTCTTACGGGCTAGGGACCACTTTCGGTGATGGAACTGCACAAGGTGATAATCGGGCATTTGGCGGTTCCCAAACTGGTCAAGGTTATGCTTACCTTACGCTACCAAATGTTGGAACACAAATCAATAATTATCTTGCAAACGTGCAGTCTAGTTTCTCGAATTCGGATGTAATTTTCTTATGGGCCGGAGGAAACGATTTCCTTTATGGCACAGGTAATCCTGACATTATCAGCCAGAATATGGCTTCACATATCCGAGCATTAGAATTGGCTGGTGCTACTAGATTCGTGGTAGCTAATCTTCCTCCTTTGGAGTTAACACCTGAGGGGGCATCACGTACTGCTCAGCAGCAAGCAACAATGGCTTCAAATGTAGTTTCCTACAACTCTAAACTGGCTCAAGAAGTTATCAATCTAACCAACACATTGAGCATAGAAATTACCCTAATAGATGCCTGGTCAATATTCAATGAGATTGTCAATAACGCAGACCATGTTGGAATTACTAACACCCAAGACCAAGCATGTTCCGGTGGTGCAACAGTGCCACTAGTGCCTCTGCCTATTTGCGGAAGTGGGGCAAATGTGGTATCAAATGTCGATGAGTATCTATTCTTCGACAAAGCTCATCCAAGTGCGACTATGCACAAGATAATCGGTCAATTTGCTGTAATGAACATCGGTGATGCAGATACTGATGGTGACGGTGTTACCGATTCAAACGATATTTGTGATTGGACAGAGGATGCCTCAACCGTAAATTCTGAAGGCTGTGATTGGAGTCAACAGGACGAAGATTCGGACGGTGTTGCCAATGCTAACGATGAATGTCTTGGCACAAANTCAGGNTATTCAGTNGACATAAANGGNTGTGCTGATTATCAAAAAGACACCGACGGTGATGGATTAACCGACGATGTTGACCCTTGCCCAAATGATGTTGCAGGAGAGGATTACGACTCTGATGGTTGTATTGATTTAGTTGATGATGACGATGATAACGACGGCGTAATCGATACTGAAGATTACTGTCCGAGAGGACAGATTGGTTTGCATTCTCACGATTTTGACGAAGATGGTTGCCACGATGATGAGGACCTCGACGATGATCAAGATGGATTGCCAGATGATGAAGAATCAGAAGCTGGCAGCGACCCATTCGATGTAGATAGCGACGATGACGGAGTTTGGGATGGCCAAGATTCATTCCCTACTGACCCTAGCGAGTGGAAAGATTCTGATTCAGATGGNTATGGAGACAATTCCGATGCTTTCCCTAATGATGAGTCAGAGTGGGCTGATTCAGATTATGATGACGTAGGCGATAACACCGATGCATTCCCTGATGACCCTACCGAATGGGATGATTCAGACCTGGATGGGATTGGTGATAATTCTGATGATTGTCCATTCCAATTCGGAACCTCATACTTCCCTAAGGGCTGCCCGGACCGAGATTCAGATGGTTATGCAGATGAGAATGACCAGTTCCCGGATGATGCCGATGAATGGAATGATGCTGACGGCGATGGAGTTGGCGATAATTCCGATGCATTCCCTGATGATTCAGAAGAATGGTTAGATTCCGATATGGATGGATTCGGAGATAACGGAGATGCATTCCCATTCGATGAGTCTGAATGGTTGGATAGCGATTTTGACGGGTGTGGCGACAACTCGGATGCATTCCCATTCGATTCGACCGAATGTATCGATTCTGACTTAGACGGAGTAGGAGACAATAGCGACCCCTGGCCTTACGACCCTCTAGAATGGGCAGACAGTGATTATGATGGGGTAGGTGACAATTCTGATTTCGACCCATACGATGCTTCAGAGACGAGGGATAGTGATGGTGATGGAGTAGGAGATAATTCCGATCTATGGCCGCTTGACCCAAGTAAGAAAAGGGATAGTGACGGTGACGGAGTTGCCGATTCTGCAGATGCTTTCCCGAATAATCCAAGCCTAGATTCGTGGACTGGGGTAATAGTCAGTCTAGTCGTAATTACTGCAATGGTTTTGATTGGTATTTTCCTGTTCAAGAGGTCTAGGCCTCCAAAAAACAATGCCGAAATATGGGATTCAGAAAAGCCACTTCAAGCACCTAATATGCTGGATTGGAACTAATTTTATTGCAAATCTAACAAGATATATCGAACAGTAGTATACTCCACTTGATAAAGGATAAGCTGTTGGCCCCACAAGGTGAGAAGGTGTCAGATTTAGGTGCACCTAAAATTGACCTGTCGAGATTCTTCTCAGAACCGTATGTTCACGAAATAGATGGGCGTTCAGTAGACCCTCAAGAACTAATCAATAGCGTCAGTATGATTTCGATGAAAATCAAACCTGATAATGTTGAACACGTAAAATATCTTACAACGGAAGGACTTTCGAAGGAAGAGCGTTTGACTTTCATCGGTAAAATTCGTGATAGCCTACAATCTGATGTTTTCGAGATGTCCACATGCAATCGAGTGTTGTATGTTGGTTTCGGAGTTACAAGTCAAGATCTTGAGACTTGCGTGTTGGAAACTACATCTTTGAAAAGTGCGCCCTTCGAACATTTTACTGGAATAGATGTATGGCGCCACCTGGTTAAGGTTTGCAGCGGTTTAGATTCCTTCATCATAGGCGAACTCCAGGTTATGTCACAGTTTAGGGGGTCTGTTGCTTTACACAGGAAACACGAATTGGTGGGTGACATTAACAGCTCATTTTTCGACCATGTAATCTCAGCCAACAGAATCATACGACGTGAATTTGGATTTAACCAAACCACAGAATCGATGCTAAACCTTGCTACCAGTGCACTAGAAGAGGCTGTATCAAGCAAAGAGGAGACTTGCTCTGTAATTCTTGGTTTTGGGGACATGGGTTGCAAAGCGGTTGAAGTTTTACTCTCTTTAGGGCAGACCAACATCTATGTGGTATCGCGTTCCCCTGAAAATGCAATTGTCAGGAATCCTGATCTAGCGTCAAGCGTAGAAATAATGACCTTCGAAGATTGGAAGACGTCTTCAATCGAGCCGAACTTGATTATTTCTACAATCAGAAATAATCAACCAACATTCAATGAATCAAATCCAATTCCCGGCACAAGTTCTGCAATGGTAATGGATTTTTCTTGGCCTCCATCGATTGATAAAAGTGGAGTGTTGAACAATATGGAACTCTTCGGGATGGAACATTGGATAAGAGTAGCACATAGGTTAGGAGTAGAGTGGGATTATACTTCTACCGTAGAAAAAAGTGAGATTCTAATTTCTGAGATTCAAAATAAATTCATGAGTGCGTTGACTGATAGGTCACGTGCAAAGTTCCGCTCTTTCATGTATCAAACTCTAGAAGAAATGTCCCGGGAGTGGGAAAAATCAGAATTCATTGAGGATTCAGTAGAACAAATGGGCGCATTTTCCCGCGAGATTGCAACATGGATTTGCAATCAAGATGGAGCCTTCACTAAAGTTGACTTGCAAAATATGATGATGTCAACTAGCAGACCAATTAATTCAGTTCTTCTCAAAAAGGTGGCACATGACGTAAATGAGACGGTTGATCGCATCAACAAAATGCCAACTTTTCCGGGTGATAATTCTTGAACGTGAGAATCGGAACAAGGACCTCTAATCTTGCAATGTGGCAAGCCAACAAAGTCAAAGAAAAACTCGAGAACTCAGGTTTCCAGACCGAAATAGTTGGAATTTCTTCATCAGGAGATAAATCTCTAGGTGGTGATTTATCTTCATCAGTAGG
>FUFK010050465.1_pt1 | contig 14541 bp, 12 predicted proteins | sample 1021851 | NCBI WGS metagenome assembly FUFK01 (sample SAMEA51879418, study PRJEB19060) | metagenome | reverse complement strand
CTGCAATACTGCTCATTATTGGTACGATGATTTGCGAAAGAAAATAAATATTCCTATAATAAATATGCCTAAAGAAGTATTTAAATTCACAAAAAAAAATTGTAAAAAAAATTCAAAAGTGGGTCTTTTAGCCACCGAGGGTACTTTAAAAACTGGCGTTTATAATAATTTTTTTGATAAAAATTATAATCTCATAATACCCTCAGAAAAATTTCAGAAAAACTCAGTAAACAAAGCAATTAAATTTGTGAAAATGGGTAACGTTCGTGCAGCAGAAAAAGCAATCAAGCCAGCAATAAAATATTTGATGAATATTAAATGCAAAAAAATAATTTTGGGATGTACAGAACTTCCAATAGCAATATTTGCTTTCAAATCATTTAAAAATATAAAATCTTCAAAAATATTTTTAGATCCTAATCTTATTTTGGCAGAGTCTGCCATGGCAAAACATAAAAATTAAGTTATGCAGTCAAAGATTGAAAAGCCATATGTGCTTAGAGTTGCTGAATTTATTTATTTTAAAATAATTGAAATTAAAAATAAAAACCCAGAAACTAATAACATTCAAGCATTTGAAATATTCATGACATCTAAAGAGTATGAATTAATTAGCTCAGGTAAGTTTCATGATAAATGGTTTGAAAAATTAAAAAGGAACAAATTTGTTGATGAAGTTACAGGTAAGAAAATAACCATTGAAACTTTGAAATTATTAGAAGTACAAAAAGATTCTATGATAAAACTTTTAATGAAAATTCCTAAACTTTATTATACTAAAAGCCATTTCCCATTAGAAATATCTCAAAGAGCCTTTGATCATCTTTGGCGAGTCTGTGAAAGTTATGAGATGTGGTGTAAGGAGACGAAACAAGACAAATTAATAAAATTAGATATTCTAAATTAGTTAGATAACAATTTTTGTCTAGTATTTTCTATTCTATTTTCTAATAACTGTTTTAATTTAACGTGAAGTTTTTTTTCTTTATTTTTTTCATCAACTTTATCTTTAATATGGGATAAAACATCTTTACCAGTTTCATTTTTCAATGCTGTATTAGCCCCATATTGAAGACCTGCTTGAAATACATTTCCTGTAGTAGCAACAGTTACTCCTGGCCCTAAAAGGGATGTTGTTTGAAAGCATCCTGATAAAAATATTAAACAAAAGGTGAGAAAAAATATTTTTAATATTTTCATAACAGGGTATTTAATTAATACTGATTTAAGTATTCAACTCAAGATAGAAATAGATCAAACTGAGTATTATTATTGAGACTATGTTTAATAATTAACTATAAAACAAAAATGATAAGAGTTTTTCCATTTATCTTTATTCTGCTTTGGTCTTCTGCATTTATAACAACTAAGCCAATTATAGATAATAGCGACCCTTTCTCAGCTCTTGCTTTTAGATTTGGTTTAGTTGCAATAGGTTTTTTCTTATTTTCTATTTATTCTAAAAAGAAAATTATAGTTGATAGAAAAAACTTTTTTGAATCTTTTTTTAGTGGTGTTCTTTTTCATGGTGTTTATTTAGGAGGTGTTTTTTTCTCGATTTCAAAAGGAATGCCTACAGGGATTGCGGCACTTATAGTAACACTTCAACCTATACTAACTAATGCATTGAGTGGTCCTATTTTAAACGAAAAAGTTTCTGTAAAACAATGGATAGGAGTTTTGTTAGGTTTTTCAGGCGCAGTAATAGTCTTAGGTTTTGACATAGGTAATGAAATTCCAACTATTGGATTAGTTGCAACAATAATTGCGTTAGTAGCTATAACAACATCAACTATTTGGCAAAAAAAATTAAGTAATAATTTACCTTTATCTGTCAGTAATATGAATCAAGCTTTAGGGGGATTTATTTTTCATGTTATAATTATTATTCTTTTTGCAGAACCTTATATTGATTTCTCAACTACATTTTTAGTTGCGATGAGCCATCAGATTTTTTTAGTATCATTTGGGGCCTTTACAATTTTAATGTTTTTAATTAAAAGAAATTCTGCAAGTAAAACCGTTTCTATTTTTTTTTTAATTCCTCCTACGTCTGCTTTAATGGCTTGGCTTTTTTTAAACGAAAGCCTTAGTAATTTAGATCTTTTAGGTTTTTTAATTGCAACAATTGGTGTTTATATAGCTACAAGAGATTGATTTATTTTCCTATATAGCCAAATTCCAAGGACGAGTCTGTTATTGAATGGTAAAGTGACTCTCCAAAACTTCTAAGAGCAAAAATTCTAAATGTATCAGGATTATCATTTATCATATCAACAATTATGGACATTCCATTGAATGTTGAATTCACACAATTGTTTTTATGAAATTCATTAAAATTAAAAGGGCATCCTTTTTTTAAAACTTCCTTTGCATCATTACCCTCAAGTTCAATAATTGATTTTGAATGAGAAATATCTGTAATTGCAAAATCTTTCTCTTCAAATTTTTTATCAATTTCCAAAAAAACCTCTTTTTCAGTTGTTATAACCAGCCAATTTCTTGGCCCATTCCAGAGAATTCTAGTATTTTCATTACTTTCTATTGATAATGGTTTTGAACTTAGGTTTAGATTATCTATTTTAATTTCCCCATATACAACATTAGAATTTTTATGTTGAACAATCTGAGTAATAAATAAGTTTTTTACTTCTGAAATTTTAATTAAATTTATTTCATTTTTTCCTTCATAATCACCGAATTGTCCTTTTTGATGGATGTTTTCTAAAGCTGATATTGAGCTCATGATCTAACTCTTTCTCCTTTTGGATCTACATAATGTGACGAAACAATTTCAACTGGAATTACTTTGTTTTTCAATGGAGACATAACAAATAATTTTTCTCCAATCATATTTTTTCCATCCTTTAATATTGCAAGAGAAAAAGGATTATCATGCTCTACACTCCAGCATGAGGCAGATATGTGTCCTAATTTTTTGTTTGGTAAAGGTGCCTGAGCATCTTTCACTAAATGAGAACCTTCTGGAATACTTGTTTTTTTATCTAAAGGGACAACTCCGACAATCTTTTGTCTGTCACTTGAAGTAAAAGCTTCTCTATTTAATGATCTTTTGCCAATAAAATCTTTCTTTTTACTAATTAATCCCTCCAATGAAGTATCGTAAGAAATAGTTCTTCCATCTAGTTCTGATCCTGCCACATGTCCCATTTCAATTCTTAAAGTCGATAATGCTTCTGTTCCATAAGGTTGCACTTGAAACTCTTGACCTAGTTCAATGATTTTTTCCCACATAAAATGTCCATTGTCAGACTCTACATTCACTTCATAAGCTAACTCACCTGAAAATGAGATTCTAAAAATTCTAGCTTTAACACCAAATAAATCCGACTCCATATAACCCATGAAAGGGAGTCCTTCGTTTGAAACATCATTGTTAGGAAATAATTTTTCTAATAATTTTCTAGATTTAGGTCCTGCAATTGCTGCACCAGCCCATTGTTCAGTTGTTGAAACTACATTAACATTCAATTCAGGCCAAACAAGTTGTAGATAATACTCTAAATGTGAAAGCACATTAGCAGCTTGGGCTGTAGTAGTTGTCATATGATAATGATTTTCAGAGATTCTAGTTGTTGTTCCATCATCCATAACTATTCCATCTTCTCTAAGCATCACCCCATATCTTGCTTTACCAACTGGCAACTTTAACCAAGCATTTGTGTAAACTCTATTTAACAGTTCGGCAGCATCAGGACCTTTAATATCAATTTTTCCCAAGGTAGTAACATCGCAAACACCAACATTAGTTCTAACATTTTTAGCTTCACGCTTTGATGCTTCAAAAAGAGTTTCACTCCCTTGTTTGTAATATCTTGGTCTTAACCAAACTCCTGCATCAACAAATACAGCATTATTTTTTTCATGCCATGAATGCATTGGAGATTTACGAGTAGGTTTAGAATGTTTTCCAACTTCTCTTCCTACAATTGCTCCAATAGATATTGGAGTATATGGGGGTCTAAAAGTTGTATGACCTACTGCAGGTACAACTTTATTTTCAATTTCAGAAACTAATTGTAGTCCATTCAAGTTACTTGTTTTACCTTGGTCAGTTGCCATTCCTAAAGTTGTGTATCTTTTAACATGCTCTATTGATCGATATCCTTCTTTTAAAGCTATTTCAATATCTGAAACAGCAACATCATTTTGAAAATCTAAAAATCTCTTATAACTTTTTCCTTTAGGTAGAGGTACACACCAAAACTTATCATGTTGAGAAGATTTTTTCTCAACAACATTTGGAAAAGAAATTTTATTATCATTGTTTGTAATCTTTTTCGATATATCTTGGCCGGCCATAAATGAGTCTTTTAACGTTTCTTCTAATGTAAAAATCCCATTAGCAGCACCTAAGGTTGTTTCATTCTGCTTAGATGTACCAGGCACAAATGCATCAATTGCATCCTTAAATTTAGTTTTATTTCCTGATTGTGAGGCAAGATGAATAGTTGGCGTCCAAAAGCCTGAAACACAAATACAATCACACTTAATATTTTCAATTGTACCAAGTTGCTTTTTATCATCTGAAATTTTTGCTATATCTGCTGAACTTACTTTTTTGTATCCCTGTGCAGCAACAACAACATATGAAAATTTTATTTTAATACCAAGATTAATTGCTTCATCAATTATTTCTGATTGTGGTTTAATTCTAGAGTCTAAAATAATTGGATTTATTCCATTTTTTTTAAATTCAATTGCCGTCTCATATCCGCTGTCATTATTTGTAAAAACTATCGGATTTTTACCGACTAACACTCCGTAAACTTTTAAATATTCTTTTGCTGCTGAAGACAACATCACGCCAGGAGTATCATTATTTCCAAAAACTAGTGGTCTTTCAATTGATCCTGAAGAAATTAAAACCTCTTTTGCCCTAATATACCAAAGTCTTTGTTTTGGATGATGTTTTTTCGTTTTTGGTAAATGATCGCTAACTTTTTCTGACATCACTAACATATTATGATCATAATACCCAAAAACTTGAGATCTATTTTTAACAACCACATTTGGCATTTCTTTTAATTCAGAAATAATACTTTTTGCCCAATCCTCACCTGATTGATTTCCAATATTTACATCGCTAGTTAACAGAGATCCTCCAAATCTTGGTTTATCTTCAGCTAGAATTACTCTTGCACCATTTTTTGCAGCTGCATAAGCACTTGCCAAACCTGATGGACCAGAACCTGCAATTAATAAGTCACAATACTCATATTTATGTTCATATCTTTCTTTATCATGTTTTGTAGAGGCAACACCTAAACCTGCAGCTTTTCTAATAAAAGGTTCATAAACTCGATACCAAAAACTTTTAGGCCACATGAAAGTCTTATAATAAAATCCTGCAGGTAGAAAAATTTTTAAAAAGTTATTAATTGCACCAATATCAAAGTTTACACTTGGCCAACAATTTACACTTTTAGCTTCTAGTCCTTCAAAAAGCTCTTGCTCAGTAGCTTTAATATTTGGCTCTGTCTCATTATTTCTATAAAGCTGAACTATTGCATAAGGCTCATCTACCCCTGCTCCAAAAAACCCTCTTGGTCTATGATATTTAAAGCTTCTACCGACTAAATGTACTCCATTGGCAATTAAAGCAGATGCTAAAGTATCTCCTTCGTAACCATAGTATATTTTTCCATTAAATTTAAATGATAATTTTTTATCCCTATTGATTAGTCCGCCATTTTCTAATCTAAATTTTTGAGACATTAAGAAATTTCCTCATCAGCTTTATATGTATTAAATATTTCATGAGTAGCGGTGTCTCTTTCCACCTTAATCCATTGTCTACATCCAGATAGATGCTGCCACAACTCTAAGTGCTTACCTTTTAAACTTTTTCGATTATAAACAAAGTTATCCCATTCTTCATCAGAGATTTCTTTATTAAGCTCAGGTCTTTTTACACTAGCATCTCCACCATAAGAAAATTCATTTTGTGATCTCATCCCACAATGCGGGCATTTAATGTGAAGCATTTAAGATATCCAGGTCTTAGTACCAAGTCCCTTTTCATCAATTAAGTNTCCAGTACTAAATCGATTTAGACTAAATCCAGCATTCANTTCGTGAACTCTATCTTGAGCGATTGTATGAGCGAATGTCCAACCTGAGGCTGGCGTTGCTTTAAAACCACCATAACACCAACCACAGTTTAAATACAAACCATCAATATGTGTTTTATCAATAATAGGTGAACCATCCATTGACATATCCATTATACCACCCCAAGTTCTAAGCATTTTNAATTTGCTTAAAAANGGCATCATTGCAATTCCTTCTGTTAAAACATGTTGAAGAGTTGGTAAATTTCCCCTTTGAGCGTAACTATTATATCCATCAAGGTCTCCACCCATTACCATTTCTCCTTTATCAGATTGACTTATGTAAAAATGACCTGCACCAAAAGTTACTACTCTATCTAAAATTGGTTTAACAGGCTCTGATACACATGCTTGAAGAAGGTGAGTTTCTATTGGCAAAGTCATATTTAACTTTTCAGCTAAAATATTTGTGCTTCCAGCAACACATAATCCAACTTTTTTAGTTTTTATATTTCCTCGAGATGTTCTTATGCCATTAATCTTACCTGCTGTAACATCAAAACCAGTTACTTCACAATTTTGAATTATATCAACACCCAAAGAGTCTGCTTGACGTGCGTAACCCCAAGCAACTGCATCGTGTCTTGCTGTACCTGCACTAGGCTGCATTAATCCACCAAAAATTGGAAACCTTACATCTTCCGAAAAGTCAGCCATTGGAATTATTTCTTTCACTTGTTCACGGTTTAACAAAACAGCATCAATTCCATTTAATCTCATCGAATTTCCTCTTCTTGCGTAGGTATTCATTTGTGCATCGGAGTGTGCAAGATTAATAATTCCTCTTGGTGAGAACATCACATTATAATTTAAATCCTGGCTCATTTTTCTCCACAGATCCATTCCAAACTCACTGAAGAGTGCATTCTCATCATGCATATAGTTTGATCTAATTATCGTTGTATTTCTTCCAACGTTTCCGCCACCTATCCAGCCTTTTTCGATAATTGCAACTTTTGTAATATTGTGTTCTTTTGCAAGGTAATATGCAGTTGCAAGTCCATGGCCTCCACCACCAATAATAACTACATCATATTCCTCTTTTGGGGTTGGATCCTTCCAAGCTAAATCCCAGTTTTCATGATTAGAAAATGCGTTTTTAACTAAATTAAATATAGAGTATTTTTGCATTAATTAATTTTATAACAAAGAATATAAATAGTTCTTATTTTTTTTATATATATTTTTTAGAAGTTTCCAAATATGACAAAAAAGGATAAGAAGTCTGCAACGATAACATATTATTTATAGGATTAATAATGAGTGATATTAAATCAGATATCCAAATAGCTCGAGAAGCAAAAATGCATCCTATAAATGAGGTATTAGCAAAGATAAATGTTCCAGATGAGAGTACTGCTTTCAGTCCAATGGGACGACACATTGCAAAAATTAATCTGGAGTATTTAGACACATTAAAAAATAAACCAGAAGGTAAACTAATTTTAGTCACTGCAATTACACCTACACCTGCAGGTGAAGGAAAAACCACTACTTCAGTTGGTTTAAATGATGGATTAAATAAAATCGGAAAAAAATCTATAGTCTGTCTAAGAGAACCAAGTCTTGGGCCTTCATTTGGGATGAAGGGTGGTGCTGCTGGGGGAGGTTATGCTCAAGTTGTTCCCATGGAGCAAATTAATTTACATTTTACCGGAGATTTTCATGCAATTACATCAGCTCATAATTTATTATCAGCATTAATCGACAATCATATCTATTGGGGTAACAAATTAGATATAGATGTAAGACGGATTGTTTGGAAAAGAGTTATGGATATGAATGACCGTTCATTAAGATCAATAAATATAAATTTAGGAGGAGTAGCAAATGGTTTTCCTAGGGAAGACGGATTTGATATTACCGTTGCTTCAGAAATCATGGCAATTTTCTGCTTATCAAATGATTTGGAAGATTTAGAAAAAAGAATTGGCAATATTACAATTGCTTATACAAGAGATAAGAAACCAGTTTACGCGAAAGACTTGAAAGCACATGGTCCAATGACTGTATTATTAAAAGATGCGATCAGACCAAATGTAACTCAAACATTAGAAAATAACCCTGCAATTATTCATGGTGGTCCTTTTGCAAATATTGCACATGGATGTAACTCCGTTATAGCAACTAAAACTGGATTAAAACTTGCAGACTATGTTGTAACAGAAGCAGGTTTTGGTGCAGACCTTGGGGCAGAAAAGTTTTTAGATATTAAGTGCAGAAAATCTAATTTGAAACCAAGTTGTGTTGTCATCGTAGCAACAATTAGAGCTTTAAAAATGCACGGTGGTGTTGCAAAGGATGACTTAAAAAATGAAAATGTTGAGGCTTTAAAAAAAGGTCTAGTGAATCTTGAAAGACACATAGAAAATGTTAAAAAATTTGGATTACCTGTTGCGATTGCGGTTAATCATTTTATTAAAGATACAGATAGTGAAGTTAAAGCTTTAATTGATTTTTGTGAAAATTTAGGGGTAAAAGCAAGTTTATGCACACACTGGGCAAATGGTGGTGAAGGAACAAAAGAATTAGCGGCACACGTTGCTGATTTGTGCGAAAAAAAAGAAGCTAAGTTTAATTTTCTTTATGAAAGTAAAACACCTCTGTTTAAAAAGATAGAGATAATTGCAAAAGAAATTTATAGAGCCGATGAAGTGATTGCTGATACAAAAATAAGAGATCAATTAAAAGGTTTTGAGGAAGTAGGCTATGGAGAATTGCCTATTTGTGTAGCAAAAACACAATACAGTTTTTCAACTGATCCAAATCTTAAAGGTGCACCAACAGGCCATGTTTTGCCTGTAAGAGAAATAAGACTTTCGTCAGGTGCTGAATTTATTGTTGTTGTTTGTGGAGCAATTATGACTATGCCGGGACTACCTCGTGTCCCTGCAGCAGACTCTATAAAACTAAATGATAAGGGTGATATCGAAGGATTATTTTAAATTAAGGTAATTTAACCAATTTTCTAATTCCCTCATCCTAGAAATTTTATTCAAGCTTCTTATTTTCACTTTCAATATGTTGTATGTGACTGTTAATTTCCTTCTCGTCACTAAAAGCTTCTTTTTTTAATAGCTTCTCTTTTCTAAAAACAATAATGTTAATCATTTTGTTATATGTAATTTCTGGATGATATTGAAGCCCCCAGATATCACAGTTATTTACTTTAAAGTTTAAACCTTGAACTTTATTAATTTGATTTGAAGCTAATAATACTGAATTTTGTGGCATTGTAACTACTTCATCAAAATTAAAAGCAGGTGTATTAAATTTTTTTTTTTTATTTTTGTAAAGTGGATGGTCTAATCCCCTTTCATTTATTTCAATATCAACTGCAATTCCTTTATGTGAACCTTTAGTACCTTTTTTGACCTCACCTCCTGCAGCTGTGACAGCTACTTGCATACCCCAACATATTGCTAAGATTTTTTTAATTTTTTTTTGACATTCTTTCATAAACTGAATCTGTCTTCTAATTTCAGGAGTGTCGTTATAAATATTTAAGCTACTACCACCCCAAATAAGTCCATCGTAACTGTTCAGATCGTCTATATTTTTAAATATATTTTCATCTGATGAAGGATTAACAACATCTGTGATTAAATCTTTTGTGAAAAAACTAAGACTATCCTTCAAACTTTCAGTATGTGTTTGAATACCTGCAGATGAAAAATGTTGGTTTTCTTCTCTCAAATTTCCTTCAACAATTAATATTTTTTTCATTAAAACAAATTTCCAGAAATGCTTTTTTCATACATTTCTTTTAAATCCTTTTGATTAATTTTTTTTGGGTTTCCTTCAGTAGATGGATCTTCAAAAGCCATTAAAGAAAGTTCATCAAGATTAATATTTTTACAGTCCATCACATCTGATAATTTATGAGGTATATTTAAATCTTTTCTTAAATCTAAAATCCATTCTAAAAAACTATCAAAACTTTTATTTACACTTAAATAATCACAAATTTCTAATATCTTGTGTTCTATTGCACTTTTATTAAATGATAATACATATGGCATAAATATTGCATTTGATAAACCATGATGAATATTAAACTTTGAGTTAACTGGATGACTTAAAGAATGAATGGCACCAAGACCTTTTTGGAATGCAGTTGAGCCCATCGATGAAGCTGAGAGTAAACTCATTCTTGCTTCGATGTTTTTTCCATCTTTATAGGCAGTAATTAAATATTTTTTAATTAATTTAATACCTTCAATTGCAATACCATTTGCCATTGGATGAAAACCTTGTGAACAAAATGCCTCTAGATTATGTGCTAATGCATCCATGCCAGTCGCTGCTGTTAATCTAGGCGAAAGATCTAGAGTTAAAACGGGATCTAAAATAACAATTGATGGCAACATCTTTGGATGAAAAATAATTTTTTTAACAGCTGTATCTTTATTTATAATTGCTGAAGCCCGTCCAGTTTCAGAGCCTGTTCCAGCTGTTGTAGGTATTGCTATAATACTTGGAATTTTAGAGCTTTCAGCTCTTTTCCAATAGTCTCCAATATCCTCAAAATCCCAAATTGGCCTTTCTTGACCGCACATAAATGCTATTGCCTTACCAACATCAAGTGCGCTTCCACCACCAATTGCTATTACACCGTCGCAGTTAGATTTGTTATAAACTTTTACACCTTCATCTACATTTTGACCTATTGGATTTCCTGAAAAGTTTGAAAAAATTTCTAAATTATTAAATTTTTTTTTTAAATTCTGTAATATATGTTTAATCATATCAAGATTAATTAAATCTTTATCAGTAACGAATAATGGATTTGATATTTTTAGTTCTTGGCAGGCATCAACTAGATCATTAATCCTATTTTCCCCTACCCACATCAAAGTTGGGTAATTCCAATTATGATTCATAGTAAATAATAATTTTATTTTTCTTTTTTTTGTTAGTAAGATATATTTATAGAATTATTAATGATAGGAAAATTTAGATGTCTAAAGTAGCAATTATAGGTGCGGGTCCATGTGGTCTTTCAATGTTAAGAGCATTTGAACATTTGGAAAATAAAGGGGAAAAAATACCAGAAATAGTTTGTTTCGAAAAACAAGATAACTGGGGTGGCCTTTGGAATTATAGCTGGAGAACAGGTTCTGACCAATATGGAGATCCAGTACCAAACAGCATGTACAGATATTTATGGTCAAACGGTCCTAAAGAATGTTTGGAGTTTGCTGATTATTCTTTTGATGACCACTTTGGTAAACCAATACCATCTTTTCCCCCTAGGGAAGTTCTGTATGACTATATAGTTGGAAGAGTAAGTAAAGGTAATTTAAAACATAAAATTAAATTTAATACTCGAGTTACAAATACATCTTTTAAAAATGACAAGTTTGAAATTAGCTACCAAGACAAAGCTAATAATAAAATTTTAACTGAAAATTTTGATTATTTGGTTATTTCGACTGGTCATTTTTCTGTTCCTTTTATCCCAGAATATGAGGGAATGAATTCCTTTCCTGGAAGAATTATGCATTCTCACGACTTTAGAGATGCTGAAGAATTCAGAGATAAAAATGTAATTGTTCTTGGCAGTAGCTATTCTGCAGAAGATATTGCGCTACAGTGTAATAAATATGGAGCTAAAAGTGTTACTATTGGATATAGACATAATCCAATGGGATTTAAATGGCCCAAAGGTATGAAAGAAGTTCATTACTTAGATAAACTTGATGGTAAAAATGCAATTTTCAAAGATGGAACAAAACAAGAGGCAGATGTCATAATTTTATGCACTGGTTATCTTCATCATTTTCCATTTTTAGATGAAAGTTTAAAATTAAAAACCCATAATAGATTATACCCACCAAAATTATACAAGGGGGTAGTATGGCAAGATAATCATAAAATTTTATATTTAGGAATGCAGGATCAATTTCATACTTTTAATATGTTTGATTGCCAAGCTTGGTATGCAAGAGACGTTATTATGGGTAAGATCAAAATGCCTGATAATGATGAAATAGAAAAGGACATTAACAAGTGGGTTGGAATGGAAGAAAAATTAGAAAATCCAGATCAAATGATAGATTTTCAAACAGAATATACCAAAGAACTTCATGAAATGTCAGATTATCCTAAGATAGATTTTGAATTAATTAGAAAACATTTCAAAGAGTGGGAGCATCATAAAGTTGAAGATATTCTAACTTATAGAAATAAATCCTTTTCTTCACCTGTGACTGGTTCTATTGCTCCAATCCATCATACGCCTTGGGAGAAAGCAATGGACGATTCTATGAAAACTTTTCTAAATAAATAAAATTTAATATTTTATTTTTAATTTTTTATTTTTTGTAATTGCATTTAATAATGCAATCATTAAAGGTATTTTTTTACGATTAATTTTCTTTAAAATGTATGGAGCGATTTCGTAAGCAAGATCGGCACCTTCAACGGTATCATATTTCATGAATTTTTTCTTTGCAGATTTAAAAGTAAAACCTTTACCAAGGTAATCACCCATTTTACTATTTCTACCACCAACAGCACTTACGTACAGATCGCCTACACCAGCAAGCCCATAAACAGTTTCTTTTTTTCCCTTAAAATGTTTAATTAAATAATCCATTTCATCAATCGATTTCCTAAATAAAGCTGAAGATGTGTTCTCGCCTTGTCCTGATCCAATGATCATAGAATATATATTTTTAATTGCTGAAGAAAACTCTACACCTCTTACATCAGTTGTATGTTCTGTCTTATAATACTTAGTGGATATTATCTTTCCAATATCTTTTGCTACCTTAATATTTTTATTCCCAATAACAGTGTAACTCTTTATCTTTCGAGCAAGCTCTTTTGCTAAACACGGGCCTTTTAAGACAGAAATATTTAGATTGTTGTTATTTTTATTAAGCTGTTCTGACATAGTAATAATTCTTTTTGTTTTATCTAACTTTAGTCCTTTAGTAAGAACCAAAATAGGAGTTTTNCTTTTAAGGTGTGNTAAATATTNACTAATTANTTCTATTCCTACTGAACTTACAGCTACAACTATAAGATCCCATTTTAAACTTAACATTTCAGGAACAAATTTTTTTGTTTTTATTTTTTTTGGTAAATTAATTTTTAAAGACGGATGAAACTTTTTTTTGAGATTTAATTTACTAATTAATTTAATATTATGTGGCTCAGAAAGTGTTACATGGTGTCTATTTTCTATTAAAGGAATAGAAAAAGCAGCTCCCATTGCTCCTGATCCTATAATCAAAATTTTTTTCATATTAAAAAATTAAGCTATTCCTAAATGTTTCTTTCTCTTGCCGACCCAAGTTCTGATCAAATTATCAAAAATTAACCCTATAAATGCTACACAAATACCTAATGTGAGACCTATACCTGCACCATTTTTATCAGATAAAGCTTTTAAAATATATTGGCCTAAGTCTTCTGTCCCAATGAAAGCTCCAATAATTACCATGAATAAAGCAAAAACTATTGTTTGATTTAAACCAAGCATCATGTGAGGAAAAGCTAATGGGAATTCAATTTTTGTTAATCTTTGAAACTTATTTACACCAGACATCGTTGCAGCTTCATGTAAACCTATTGGAACACTTCTGAGACCTTCAATTGTATATCTGGTTGCAGGTATTGTTGCGTAAACGATGACAGCAATCAAAACAGAGGTGTCTGTTATTCCAAATAACATCATTACTGGAATTAAATAAACAAAAGATGGAAAAGTTTGAAATATGTCACAAACCCCAAGCATAAATTTCGCTGCACTTTTACTTTGAAAACACAAAGTACCAACTGTAAAACCAATTAAACATGAGACTATAACTCCAAATGTTGCCATGTATGTTGTCACCAATGCTCTATCCCACCATGGACTAAGTGCTATAAATAAAGTTAAACCGCAAACTACTATTGCTGATCTAATTCCTCCAATTAAGTAACCTGCTCCAACTACTAAAACTATTGTAGCAACTGCGGGCATTCTTAAATAAAGTGCCCGCATTGGCTGTAATACTTCTTGAATTAACCATGTGTTAAATGCTTTTATGTATACAAAAAATGTTTCGAAGATCCAGTCGACTCCTTTGTTCCAAAAATCTGCTGTTGATATTCCTTTGTTATGAGGAATTTCAAATAAATAATTAAATGTACCTTTGAACAAAAAAGTTCCAATATATGCGAGTATTATTCCTACAACAAACGCTCCTGCAAAAAATATAGCATTTTTATTTCTTTCGAAAAATGTAAGATTACCAAAATAGTCATTTTGTTTATTTGCCCAGGCTAAGGACATTTTATCTAATAATATTGCGATAAGACTAATACACAAACCTGCTTCTAAAGCTAATCCAATATTAAGCTGATTAAGAGCTAATAATAAATTGAATCCTAAACCTTTCGCTCCAATAAATGC
>FUFK010020343.1_pt1 | contig 14541 bp, 21 predicted proteins | sample 1021851 | NCBI WGS metagenome assembly FUFK01 (sample SAMEA51879418, study PRJEB19060) | metagenome | reverse complement strand
TTTCAGGCACAAGCTATGGGAGAGATATTCCCTGCATCCGGACCAGTAAGAACTAAAATACTAGGAAAAATGTCTGTTGAAAAAACAGAACAGGCTTCTCGTGTAGAAAATGAAATGAATTATCTTCTTACTGAAAAGATGACAGAATACAGAGATGAAACAGAGCAGATGTTATTTAAGTTGCCTTTAGCTGGTTCTGCTTTCAAAAAGGTTTATTATGATCCAATCATGGAAAGGCCATGTGCAATGTTTGTACCGGCAGAAGATTTTGTTGTTTCTTATGGCGCTTCTGATCTTATGACATGTGAGAGATACACCCATGTCATGAAAAAATCATCAAACGACATAGCCAAGCTACAAGATAATGGATTTTACAGAGATATAGAATTACCTGACCCTGAGCCAGATATGTCAGATATACAAGAAAAATATGATGAGCTTGATGGTGAATCAGCAACAATAGAAGATGACGACAGACACACTCTTTTAGAAATGCATGTAGATATGGAAATGCCAGAACCATTTGATGAAGAAGATGGTATAGCCAGACCATACGTTATCACGATAGATAAATCATCAAGAACTATATTATCTATCAGGAGGAATTATTATGAAGATGATAAAAAGAAAAAGAAAAGGCAATACTTCGTACATTACAGATACCTTCCGGGCCTTGGTTTCTATGGTACAGGCCTCATTCACCTCATTGGTGGGTTGGCTAAAAGCGCTACAAGTATTCTTCGTCAACTCATCGATGCTGGTACTTTATCTAATTTACCGGCTGGTCTTAAAGCTAGGGGTTTACGCATCAAAGGGGATGATTCGCCTCTCATGCCGGGTGAGTTCCGTGACGTTGACGTACCGGGTGGTGCAATTCGTGACGCTATTACTTTCATTCCTTACAAGGAGCCAAGTTCAGTCCTCTACCAATTACTCGGAAACATTGTTGACGAGGGGAGAAGGATTGGCTCCGTTGCGGATATACAAGTTGGAGACATCAACGCGCAAGCGCCAGTAGGAACAACACTGGCTCTTATGGAGCGTTCTATGAAAGTTATGTCTGGTGTGCAGGCTAGATTGCATGCTGCTCTTAAAAATGAGCTAAGGTTATTATCTAATGTTATTCGTGATTATATGGATGGAAACTATGCTTATGAAATGGAAGGCGATTTCGACAGGACAAAAGACTTTGATGACAGAGTTGATGTGATACCTGTGTCAGACCCTAACGCAGCAACAATGTCACAGAGAGTTATGCAGTATCAAGCTGCTTTACAATTAGCTCAACAAGCACCACAGCTATATGATATGGGTAAATTACATAGACAAATGTTAGAAGTTTTAGGTATACAGGATGCTAAAGATATTATTAAATTACCTGACGACATAAAACCAGCAGATCCTGTAACTGAAAATATGGCAATCTTAAAACAAGAGCCTGTAAAAGCATTTAAATATCAGGATCACGAAGCACACATCAAGGTTCACCTTGCTGCTGCTAATGATCCAAAGTTAAAAGAGATTGTGGGTCAGTCACCATTTGCAGGAGCAATACAGGCTGCATTATCAGCGCATATCACAGAACATGTTGCTTTCCAATATAGAAAAGAAATAGAAAAAAATCTTGGTGTAGCTATGCCTAATGAAGAAAAGCCTTTACCAGAAGATGCAGAAGAAGAGCTTTCAAGATTAGCTTCAGAGGCAGCGGAAAAGTTATTGCAACAAAACACAGCAGAGATGCAACAGCAAGAGGCACTTAAACAACAACAAGATCCTTTGACTCAAATACAACAGAGAGAGCTTAAAATTAAAGAAGACGAGCTTGAGCATAAAAAACAAATGGATTTAGCTAAATTAGAGCTTGATGCTTTGAAAACAAAAAATAACGAAAAGATACAAACAGAAAGATTAGAGTCAGAAGATAGAAGAGAAGGTGTTAGAATTGCTGCTAAGTTAGCAACAGATGCTTCTAAAGATCAAAAAGAAGAAGCAAAGATAGTTATGCAGGCAGCAGAGCAGTTACAAAATGAGCAGAAATGAGACAGTTTACACGCCTGTTATAAAAAAAATTCAAGAAGAAATGGATGCAACTACAGATCACCTTTCTTCTGGCAGGCCAAAAAATTTTGAAGAATATCAAAGACTTGTGGGAAAAATTGAAGGATTGTCCATAGCTAGAGAATTATTACAGGAAACAGAAAAAAGATTTATTGAAGATTAGGTCTTCCAAAATTGTCAACACTTGTGTATATTTATAATAACGACAATCAGGCGCTTAAGCCTGCAAAGGTAACTGTGAACCTTAATCACTGCAAAAAGGAACAGGGATGTACTCTGCACAAAAAGTAAATTATGAGGAAGATTTAAAATTAAAACTTCCTGAGCCAAAAGGTTATAAGCTGTTAATAGCTATCCCAAAGGTTGAAGAAAAAACGAAGTCAGGCGTATATATGCCAGACAATTTAACTAAATTAGAACAAACTGCATCAATCGTTGGTCTTGTCGTAGAGATGGGAGAAGACGCATATCAAGATGATCAAAAGTTTCCTAATGGACCGTATTGTAAAAAGGGTGATTTTGTAATATTTAGATCTTACTCTGGAACAAGGTTTAAAGTTGAAAGTGAAGAATTTCGTTTAATCAATGATGACACTGTGGAAGCAGTTGTCGATGACCCTAGAGGATTTACAAGACTATGAGTGATAATACAGCTGAAAAAATTGAATCAGAGATTCAAATAGATGAGAATATAGAGCAAACTAAAGAACAGCCTATAAGTTTAAATAAAGAAGAAGTAGAAGTTGAGGTTGTAGATGATACACCTCCAGAAGATAGAAACAGGCCAAAAAGAACTGAAGGAACACAACCGGATATACCTGATGATGATGAAATCAATAGTTATAAAGGCGATGTTCAAAAAAGAATTAAGCAACTAAAATACGAGTATCATGAAGAGAGAAGGAAAAAAGAAGAAGCCAAAAGAACAAGTGATGAAGCCGTAGCTCATGCTCAAAGATTAGTTGAAGAAAACAAAAAGTTAAGAAAAACTCTAGACGATGGAGAGTCCGTTCTTGTAGAGCAGGCTAAAGGAAGAATTGATGCTCAGTTAGCTAAAGCAAGACAAGAATACAAAGAGGCATATGAATCTGGTGATCCTGATAAAATTGTGGATGCACAGGAAAAGTTAGGCCAAGTTCAAAATGAAAAGTTTAGAGTAGATAGTTATAAACCACAGGTACGAGCAGATGAGCCTGCCACTCCTCCTACGCAGGCCTCTGCGCAACCAAAAGTAAAAGAGCCTACAGGAAAAGATAAAGAGTGGTTGGATAAAAATAGTGATTGGTTCAACAAAGATGGTTATGAAGAGATGACTGGATATGCACATGGAGTGCATGCAAAATTAGTAAAGGCAGGTGTAAATCCTTTACTAGATCCAGAAGAGTATTATCAAAGAGTAGATAGTAATTTGAGAAAAGCATTTCCAGATTACTTTAACGAAGATAATGAAGACAAGCAAAGTGCTGAGACAGAAGAGGTAGAAGCACCTCAGCGCCCTGCTGGTAACGTGGTTGCCCCGGTAAACCGAAGTGCAAAAAAACCACGCAAAGTGCAATTGACCTCTACCCAAATTGCTCTCGCAAAGCGACTTGGGCTTACCCCTGAACAATATGCGCAACAATTATTGAAGGAATCATATAATGGTTAATCGAGATTCACGCACTCTAGAAACAAGAGAAAACACAGAACGTAAAGTAACATGGAAAAGACCATCTGCTTTACCAGATCCAGCACCACAAGAGGGAGTTGAGTATCGTTGGATACGAACTGCATCTCTGGGTCAAGCAGATATGACTAATGTTTCATCTAAATTTCGTGAAGGTTGGGAGCCAGTAAAGTTAGAAGATCATCCTGAGTTAAAGATTATCTCTGACGTTGATTCTAAATTCAAAGGTAATGTAGAGGTTGGAGGATTGTTACTTTGCAAGAACTCCAAGGAAAACATGGAAGCCAGAAGAGACTATCAACATGATCAGGCAAAATCACAAATGCAGGCCGTGGACAATAGTTTTCTAAAGGAGTCCGACCCCCGTATGCCAGTTCTCAGACCAGAGAAAAGCACACGCACTTCGTAATGTAATTTTAATTTTAAGGAGACAATTATGTCAGCAACAGCAGCTCCTTTTGGATTAAGACCGGTAGGTAACTTAGGCGGAACATACAATGGTTCGTTTCGTCAGTATCCTGTGCTTTCAACATATTCAACAAGAATATGTTTCGGTGATGTTGTAAAGCTAGTAGATGCTGGTTCTACAACAACTATTGAAAAAGATGCAGGAACATCTTCCGCTACTCCAATAGGTATTTTTTTAGGGTGCAGATTCATTGATATCAGCACTAAACAATTAACTTTTAGTCAACAGTGGTCAGGCGCAGCACACACAGAAGGTATGGCTTATGTATGTGATGATCCAAACGTATTGTTTGAAATTCAGGCAGACGGCACTGTTAATGATGATGATATTGCAGCAAACGCAGCATTAGTACAAGGAACATCAAGTGCAACTTTAGGCATTTCTAGAGTTTCACTAGATATTAGCACAGCGGCTAATACAGCTTCTTTACCAATCAGAATTGTAGATTTCAAAGGCGGTTTTGATGGTGATGAAAAAGGAACCGCTTTTCCAATTATGCTATGTAAGTTCAATACAGGTCATCAACTTGGTATTGGTGTCGTGTCTGGTAACGCACCATCAGCAGCTTAATAAGGAGATTGAAATATGGCTATATCAAGAGCGCAACTCCTTAAAGAGTTGTTACCGGGTTTAAACGCACTGTTTGGCTTGGAATATGAAAAGTATGAAGACGAACATACTGAAATTTATGAAGTAGAAAACTCAGAGCGTAGCTTTGAAGAAGAAGTGAAGTTATCTGGTTTTGGTGCAGCTCCTGTAAAGCAGGAAGGTGCAGCAATTTCATATGACACTGCACAAGAGTCATTTACTTCAAGATACAACCACGAAACTGTGGCTATGGGCTTTTCAATAACAGAAGAGGCAATGGAAGATAATCTTTATGATTCATTGTCTGCTCGTTATACAAAAGCACTAGCAAGAGCGATGGCTTACACAAAGCAGACAAAAGCTGCTTCATTGCTTAACACAGGCTTTGATACATTTCAAAGTGGCGATGGTGTAACATTGTTTAACACAGCTCACCCAACAGTGGCTGGAGGTAGCAATAAAAACAGATTAACAACAAACGCTGACTTGAACGAGACTTCTCTTGAGCAAGCAGTAATTGACATCGCAGCTTTCGTTGATGAAAGAGGATTGTTGATTGCAGCAAGACCAAGAAAACTCATTGTTCCACCAGCTTTGATGTTTGTCGCAACAAGGATCTTGCAATCAGATCTAAGAGTTGGAACAGCAGATAATGACACAAATGCAATCAGAACTAATGGTTCAATACCAGAGGGCTTTTCTGTAAATCACTATTTAACAGATACTGATGCATTTTTCTTAACAACTGATGTTCCTAACGGAATGAAGATGTTTGTAAGAACACCAATGTCAACATCAATGGATGGAGATTTCAACACAGGCAATGTTAGATACAAAGCTCGTGAGAGATATTCATTTGGTGTATCAGATCCTCTCGGAATGTTTGGTTCACCGGGAGCCTAAATAAATTGACTTAGGGCGGTTACAAACCGCCCTTTTTCATATATACTATAATTACCTTGACGAAGAATTAACTTCGACATTTGCCAAGACAAGGAGATTAACATGGCTAATACTACTTTTTCAGGTCCGGTACGTTCTGAAGGTGGATTTACCACTGTAAGTAAGAATGCTACAACTGGAGCTTTCACAACTCAATCCAGCATAAACTCAAGTGGATTTGCATCTTTAGACGCAAATAAACTTTCTACAGAAGCAGGGACTGGTATCACAGGTGGTACCGGAACTATTTATAGAAGCTCTGTTATGAGACAAGGCGGAATAATCACAACAAGAATATTAATAGACTTAACAGGATTAAGATCAACAGCATCTGGAGACATTGTTGGTGTTGATGGTACATCCAATGTATGTCACATAGGTCAGATTACAGCGGCAGAAAACGGAACAATTATCGCTGGTAGTATGGAGTGTTTTGAAACCCCAGTAGGTGGCGAAGATGACATAAACGTACACTCTGCAACAGAGGGAACTGGTGTTGAAGATGGCGCTATCTCTGATTTAACAGAGACATTATTAGTCAATGCAGGTAACGCAGCCATAGGTACAAAAGTGTATTTTACTGGATTACCAGCAGCAGATGAGTTTTTGTATCTAACATTAGGATCAACAACAGATGCAGACTATACTGCGGGTAAGCTATTAATTGAATTAATAGGCTACGAGGCTTAATTACAGGAGATTTAAATGGCAGGTCGATCAGATGTTAAAGCCTTTAACTTTAACCAAGGAGACAGCGCAGCTGTAATAGGCCCTGACAGATCTAGAATCAGGCAGGTAGTGATATTTGGCAATGCCGCTGGAGCATTAACTATTAAAGATGGCTCAGGTGGAGCAGATTTAATAGTTCAAAGTTTTCCAACAGGATTGCACACACTAAATATACCAGATCAAGGAATATTAGCTGAAAGTGGTGCTTTTATACATGCCTTTACAGGCTCTGGTAATAAACTAACTGTATTCTTGTCGTAATGGCTACAGCCAAAAGAAAAGGATCTATGAAAGGCTACACTATTAAAGGTGGTCATAAACGCCCTACAAAAGCAGGCGCAGGAATGACCGCCAAAGGTGTCGCTAAATATCGTAGAGAAAATCCCGGGTCTAAACTTAAAACTGCTGTAACTGGTAAAGTTAAGCCGGGAAGTAAAGCTGCAAAAAGAAGAAAACAATATTGTGCAAGAAGTGCAGGTCAAATGAAAAAATTTCCTAAAGCAGCTAAAAATCCAAATAGTCGCTTAAGACAATCGAGAAGAAGGTGGAAGTGTTGATTAGTAGAGCTTCAATGAAACAACAGATGAAGGGCAATAGTATGTACAAAAAACCTGTTCAAAAGAAAAAAATAGGAAAGTTATTAGAAACATTTTCACCTGCATATAGCATTATGAAGGGTAAAGGGCCAGTTTCTGGAGCTTTGTCATCAATAGGCAAGGTAATGGGTCCTCTTAGTCCTTTGGGTCAGTTTGCGCAGGATCGAAGAGCAAGTGCCAAAAAAAGAGAAATGGAAATGCGTGGATCGAATAGAATGACACCTATGACAAGCGCAAGAATGTTTGCAGGAGGCCCATTAAAAAGAAAAAGATCTATAGATGGATGTGCAATCAAGGGTAAAACTAGAGCTGTATGAAGATATGTTTAAGATGTAAAGTTCATATGAACTTTGATGAAGTGAATAAAAACTACTATGTTTGCCCTATTTGTAAGGTACAAGAAGAATGCGAAACTACAAAAAAGAATACAAAAATTATCACAGCAAGCTAGATCAAAAGAAAAAAAGAGCTTCTAGAAATACAGCTAGAGCCAAAATGTTAAAAGTTGGTAAAGTAACAAAAGGTGATAAAAAAGATGTCACGCATAAAAATGGCAATCCAAAAGATAATAAGAAGAAAAATTTAGGTGTGGCAAAAAGATCAAGTAACAGATCTTATGCAAGAACAAAGACTGCAAAGAAAGTAAACAGGAGATCATGATGAAAAAACCCATAAGATTAAAATCAGGTGGATTTATGCTATCTGGATCAGATGCAGGAGATTTGGCAACTCTAAGAAATGCAAAAAACATAGATGATGGCAGTGGTAACGGATCATCCAATGGTGGATCTAATGGGATGAAAAATGGTGGTAGATTAAAATCAAAAATTAAAAAAGTCTCTTCTATGCTTAAGAAAGCAAGTAAAGCACATGCAGGGCAAGCAAAAACACTTGATGCATTAGAATTAAAAAAAGGTGGAAGAGTTAAAAAGAAAAAATCTAAAAGCAGAGTTAATGAAGCTGGTAACTACACAAAACCCGGATTAAGAAAAAGAATATTTAATAGAATAAAAGCCGGAGGCAAAGGTGGTGCACCGGGTCAGTGGAGTGCTAGAAAAGCTCAGATGATGGCTAAAGCCTACAAAGCAGCAGGTGGAGGATACAGAGGATAATGTTAGATCCAGCCTCAATCGGCATAGCCATAACAGCCGCTAACACGGCTTTCAACGCAATCAAGCGTGGCTTTGCCGCAGGCCGTGAAATTGAGTCTATGGGAAAAGATCTCTCACGTTGGATGGGAGCAGTGTCTGATGTTGAGAATACTGAAAAGACCGCCAAGAATGCATCACCACTTCGTAAATTATTTAAAGGCAGAGAGATAGAAGCCAGTGCCATAGAGGCATTTACTGCCAAAAAAAAATTAGAAGCACAACGTCAAGAACTTAAATCATTTATAAATTTTCATTACGGGGCTAATTCATGGAATGAAATTTTGCACATGGAAGCGGAGATAAGAAAGAAAAGACAAAAAGAAATATATGAAAGACAGGAATTAATTAGAAAAATATGGGAATATATTGGCTGGTTTATTTTATTTTGTACTGTTGTAGGTTTTATAATATTATTAGCGTGGATGTATAAAGAGAATAGAAGATGAAAAGAAAAACACTACAAAAATCTTCAAAATATGCACAATATGATATCGATAACGATGGAGTGGTAAGTGATGAAGAATTTGAACATATGGCCGAAATTAAAAGGTTAGAGCATGACTTACGAAAGCAGAGGGCGCAAAGACGTATGGCAACAGCTAGTTTGGTTGCAATGGCTTCTTTTACTGTTGCAATGTTCTTGGTCGATCTCGAGAGAGTTAAAGCACTTTCCGATATTAGCAATCTTTTTTACATCACTGGTGGTGGTATTGTTGCTGCTTACATGGGGGCATCAGCTATAATGAATAGAAATGGTAAATAAATGGCAAAAAAAGATCCAAAGGTTGGCACAGGCAAAAAGCCTAAAGGTTCTGGAAGAAGACTCTACACTGACGAAAATCCAAAAGATACTGTTAGGATTAAGTATGCAACTGTTGCTGATGCTCGTGCAACAGCTAGAAAAGTTAAGAATGTTAATAAGCCTTTTGCTAGAAAAATTCAAATCCTTACTGTTATGGAGCAAAGGGCTAAAGTTTCTGGTAAAACAGAACAAGCGGCAATTGCAAAAAGAGCAAAAGAAGCGTTACGCAGGCAAAGGAAAAGATGACTAGTGTAAAAAGATATTTATTGGTATAGTTAGTAATGGCATTAAAAAAGACACAAAGGAGCTTAAAAGCGTGGGGTAAGCAGAAGTGGCGAACCAAAAGTGGTAAACCTAGTACACAGGGGCCAAAAGCTACAGGCGAGCGTTATTTACCTTCCGCGGCAATTAAGGCTCTTTCGCCCGCTGAATACGCCGCCACTACGGCTAAAAAGCGAAAAGCAACTAGAAAAGGAAAACAAGTGGCTAAACAACCCAAAAAGATTGCTAAAAAAACGGCAAGATTTAGAAAATATACGTAAGTTAACGGAGAAACTAGAATATGGCAGTAGTAGTACCTGATTTACCTGATTTGTTTGAAGAAGCATATTCAAGAGCAGGGTTAGAACTAAGAACAGGAAATGATCTTAGAAATGCTAGACGTAGTTTTAATTTATTAACCATGGAGTGGCAAAATAGAGGATTAAATCTTTGGACAATAGCGTCTGGAACTTTGTCTTTGTCTTCAGGTACAGCAACTTATACCATGCCTACAGATACTGTTGATTTGTTAGAACATCAGATAAGGACAGGAACAGGAACAAGTCAAGTAGATACAAATTTAACAAGGGTTAGTGTTTCAACTTACGCACAACAATCATCAAAGAATACGCAGGGAAAGCCTACACAGATATTTGTTCAAAGGTTAGCTGGTTCTGTAACAGTTACAATGTGGCCTGTGCCAGATAGTGCAGACACATATACATTATCATTTTTTAGAATAGTTGGAATAGATGGTATATCATCAGGAATAGAAGGAACAACAACATCATTTGTTCCTCCTAGATTTGCTCCTTGTTTAGTATCAGGTCTTGCTTATTATATAGCTATGAAAAGACCAGAAGTATCTAATAGAGTAGCGCCATTAAAGCAAGAATATGAATTTCAATTTGAATTAGCGGCAGGAGAAGACTCAGATAGTTCATCTGCTAGGTTTGTTCCTTACAACACTTTTTATGGAGGTTAATAAAATGAGCAAAACTTTACGTAAAGAAATGAAACAGGGAGAGTGCAATGAGTGAAAGATCTATAATTAAATACTCAAAAGGAAAGCTAAGACGAACTGGTAAAATACTGCAACCAGACGGAACTATTAGAAAAGTTCCTGAAGAAGGAATAAAAAATATAAAACCTGTTAAGAAAAAAATGATGGGTGGTAAAGTCAAGAAAATGCGAGATGGAAAATCTGCTAAAACAGGTAGTGACTTTTTATCACAAGCAAAAGAGAAAATTAGTGGATTGGTAAAACCTACTGGTAAAAAAATACAAAAAAGAAATTTTTTAGATGATGTAGGTAAAGTAATAGGAGCGACACCTGCTGGTTTTATAAGAAAGAAGGCTGCTAGTCTTATTTCTAAAGTTCCCGTAGTTAAACAAGGTATTAAAAAAATTACAAGTAAATCACGTTCACTTATCAAGCCATCTTCAGGCTCTGGGGGTAATAGATCTCGTGTGCCTGATGTTATAAAGGGAACTAGAAATAATAAAACAAATGTGCCTGCATTAAGAAAGCCAACTCAAATTAAAAAAAGAAGCACTGCTGTTGTGCCAAGACCAAAGGTTTCAGCTTTACCTAAACGAAGACCTTTAGCTGTAGGCAGATCAGTACCAACAACAATGATTTCTACAATGGCAAATCCGGGCTTTGGAAATGAGATCAAGCCAAAAACTAAAATTCCAAAAGTTTTACCAAAGCCAAGACCACCAAAAGTAGAAAAACCTAAAACTCCAAAAGTTGAAAAAAAGACTTTGCCTAAAGTTGTGAAGAAAAAAAGAAGTAACATTAAAGGATCTTCAAGCTATGATGCACAGTTTACTTATGACAAACTTAAAGAAAAAGGTGGTAAGAAATTTGCAAAAGCTAGAATGTCTAAAGAAAACTTTGCAAAGGTTACAAAAAAATCAGCAGGAAAATCTTTGAAAGCATTGCCACCAGCATCTGATAATCCCGGTATTAGAAAACTTCCAACAGATGTTAGAAACAAAATGGGATACATGAAACGTGGCGGAAAGGTCATTAAAATGCGTGGTGGAGGTGCTGCAACAAGAGGTATAAACTTTAATAGAGGATACTGATTGTCAAAGTTAATTTGTAATTTACCTGCTGAAGATGTGTGGGTAAGAAAAGAGTATTTAAGAGATGGTCAAGATGGTCATGGTGAATTTGTTAAAGGAATTTGGATTTCTTGTAAATCAATGCCGGGTAGAGCCTTTTATTTTGAAACGTATTTACCAGAATATGGTGCGTTATTTGATAAACTGCCTATCAGTGCATTTTGTGCAAAACCAAAAACACCAAAGCCAGACCTTGATTTATATAACCTTCAGTTTTGGAATTGTATGGACTACAATGTTACATGTATACAAAAGCAATTTATTGGTTCTATGACATACGAAGCGTACACAAGAGATGCCGGTAAAATAAAGGGAAGCTATATAGCAACTTTGGATAATTATCATGGCGATATAGACACAGTTGATTTTAGTACAAGTGAGACACCTCAAGAGCATAAATCACATAACTTGTTAGAGTTGGAAAATGGACAGTATTGTTTGTATCCAAATAATAGGATGAGAGTTTATGATAATAGCCTAACACCAGAGAATCCAAAAACTCCAGATTTTTTAGTTAGTACTAAATATTATCAAGTAGAAAACATTGGAAAGTTAGAAAGATTTGGAGACAGTAACGAATATTTTTATAAAGCAAAGAAAGAAAAGTAATGGGATACTCAGCAGGTAAATACGCTTACGGAATATGTGATAAAACTGGCTTTAGATACCCGATAAAAGAGTTAGTATTTGAGATGAGAAATGGAGTTAGAACAGGATTAAAAGTAGGATATGATGTTGTTGATCCAGATCATCCTCAAAACTTTCTTGGCAAGTTCAAGGTAGATGATAGTCAATCTTTATTAGATGCAAGACCAGATAGAACAGAGCCGGAAGCTGAAAGATTATTAAATCCGAATCCTTATACACATTCTGGATCTGGGGTTATTAATGTAAAAGAAACAAATCATGGCAGAACTACAGGAGACACAGTTAGATTTAGAAACTCTTTGGGTGTTGGAAGTCTTATAACACAAAGCGCTATGCAGCTTGCAAATGGTTATTCTATAACAGTTTTAACTGATGATACTTATAANTTTACAATACCAGATATTTCTACCGCANCNGAATCNGTNAATTATACTGTTACTGTGGTTGGTGGAAATCCTAGCAATCATCCAAGCTATAATGTTGGATCTTCTAATAAATATGCTATTAATGGCAGCACAGCAACAGCAGATGTTCAGTTGACATTTAAAGTTGGAAGCACATATAGGTTTACATTAAGCTCAAGTGATATGTCTTCACATCCCTTAAGACTTTATCTTGACGCAGACAAAACTACACAATATACAACAGGTGTAACTTCTACTTCAACTTATACTGAAATAACAGTTGCATCAGGCGCTCCATCTACGTTATTTTATCAATGTAGTATTCATGGAAACATGGGTGCAAGAATAACAGTAACAGAGGTAGATGCAGGATTGAACACAGATTTTGGAGGGTCTATTGCTTCAGCAGGCCCGGTTACATTGGAGAGTTAAATGAGCTTTACACTTGCACAATTGAAGACAGCAATACAAGATTATGTAGATAATTCAGAAACTACTTTTGTAAATCATTTATCTGATTTTATAAAAGCATCCGAAGAAAGAATATTTAAAAATGTAGATTTAGAGTTATTTAGAAAAAATGTTACATCTGCAATGACATCATCTGACAAGTTTGTTTCAATACCAAGTGACTATTTATCATCATTTTCTTTACAAATAACCACTGCTGGTTCAGAAGGTTTTCTTTTGCAAAAGGATGTAAATTTTTTACAAGAAGCTTTTGATGGTTCTGCGTCTACAGGATTGCCTAGATATTATGCTGTTTTTGANATAAACAANTTTATCGTAGCACCAACACCAAATAGTAATTACGCAATAGAGCTTCACTATTATTATAGGCCTGCAAGTTTAACAGCAGGAGCAGATAGCGGTACAACATGGTTAAGTACAAATGCACCATTTGCTCTACTTTACGGATCACTTGTAGAAGCGTATACTTATATGAAAGGTGAGCCNGATATTATGCANCAATATGAAAAAAGATTTAATGATCAATTAGTTAGGCTAAAAGATTTAGCCGAAGCAAGAGAAAATTCTGATGCATATTCAGAAGGATTGCCAAGAGCAGTNAGAACTTANAGAAGGAGTANAAAATGGCAACAGCAAANGCAGCAACCAATTANCTTGAGAGAAGNTTATTACATTANATTTTTAAAAATAATTCTCTCAGTTTTGCAAGTCCGGGAAACAGTATNTATGTNGGATTNGCAACNGCCGTATCCGCAGCAGAAACTGGATCTTTNACAGANGCAACATTTACAAACTATGCTAGACAGCAAGTTCCAGCNNCNGATTGGACAACCATAGGTGCAGATTCAACNGACACACAAACAGCTAAAAANACAAANGCTATTAGNTTTCCAGCGTCAGGNGGNACAAATAATACNATCACTCATGTNTTTATNGCAGANGCATCTAGTAGTGGTAACATATTGTTTGTNGGTGCTTTAGANGCATCTAAGACAATTGAGTCTGGAGACATATTTAGAATTAATGCTACGAACTTAACTATTGAGCTTAAGTAATGGCTTTTGTTCTATCNGATAGGATAAAAGAGACAACAACCACAACTAGCACTGGAACGTATACTTTAGGTGGTGCAGTATCTGGTTTTGAAACTTTTACTGCTAATTTAAGTAATGGTGATACAACGTATTATTGTTGTACTGATGGAACTGATTTTGAGGTAGGGTTAGGTACTTTTGCTTCTTCTGGTACTACCCTTGCCCGTACAACTATTATATCAAGCTCAAACTCTAANAATGCTGTAAATTGGAGTTCTGGCTCAAGAGATATATTTTGTACATTGCCGGGATCTAAAGCTGTTTTNAAAGATGGTGATGGTCATGCATCATTTGCTGATGATGAAAAAGTTAAGTTTGGTTCTGATAATGATGGATATTTAAGGCATACTGGCTCAATATTCCAACTTATTTCCGATACAGGTGGTCTTAATCTTAAAACAAATGCTGATAATCAAGATGTAATAATACAAACAGATGATGGCAGTGGTGGAACTACTGATTATTTAAGAGCAGATGGTTCTTCAGGTGCGGTAAAATTATCTCACTATGGTTCTACAAAGTTAGAAAC
>FUFK010067200.1_pt1 | contig 14543 bp, 10 predicted proteins | sample 1021851 | NCBI WGS metagenome assembly FUFK01 (sample SAMEA51879418, study PRJEB19060) | metagenome | reverse complement strand
GGCTCAAATTCTTGAAATCCAAACCACGAGCGGCGATGTCCGTCGCCACCAGTAGCTTGATCTTGCCATGGTGCATTTGATCCATGGTTTTCTTGCGCGCGGTTTGTTTCAAATCACCATGCAGAACAGCCACCTCGTTGCCCTGGCGCTGAAGGTGGCTGACCAAGGCATCCGCCCCTCGCTTGGTGGCCGTAAAGATGACGGCCTGGGTCACGTCCTCCGTCTTCACATAATGAGCCAACAGATGATGCTTGTGAGTGGCATCATCGGCCCAGTGAATGCGCTGGCTGATTTGCTCATGCTTCTTGACGTTACTGGTCAGCTGAATGGACTCAGGATCCTTGAGGAAGGATTGGGCCATTCGCAACACCTGTCCTTCCAGCGTCGCGGAAAACAGCAGGGTCTGTCGCTGTTCGGGGACCGCGGCCACAATTCTTCGTATATCGCCAATGAACCCCATGTCCAACATGCGATCGGCTTCATCCAATACCAGAAATTCCAAGCGCGAAAAATCCAGACGGCCTTGCCCCATGTGATCCAACAATCGTCCCGGAGTCGCAATCAAGACATCGACCGGACGTTTGAGCATTTGAATCTGAGGGCCATAAGCCACGCCTCCTACCAAAGACCCCTGGGGACACTTGATGAACTTACTGAACGCCGTGACGTCCTTTTCCACCTGCTGAGCCAGTTCCCGTGTCGGTGCCACTACCAGACATCGAGGCCCAATGCTTTTCTTGGTGGGCTTGCGCTGCAGCAATTGATGCAGGATGGGCAGAACAAAAGCTGCGGTTTTACCGGTTCCCGTTTGAGCCGACCCCATGAGGTCCTCTCCGTCGAGAATAACCGGGATGGCTTGTTGCTGAATCGGGGTGGGTTCTTGAAAGCCACAGGCTTCCACTGCCTTGAGAAGGCGTTCGTCGAGATTAAGATGTTCGAATGACATAGATGTCGTGCATACTGGCTCGCTTCCTCTTGAGTGAGAAAGCCATCAAAGACGAGCTTCATGCCAGGCGATGCACGGGGCGGTAAGGACGGGAGATTTTCCTGAACTGCAAGCCCCTGCTTGCTTTCTTGGCGGGCGACATGCCCACCAAAGCTGCTTCATTGATGATTCTTTCTGTTGAAGCAGTAAGCTCTCTAATGATGTGAGCGTTGGGAGGATAGGTGCGCCACCGGCGCACAAAAAGCAAGCCAAAAAAACGATCCAGACTGGTATCTGGGTAGCTGATTTTCCATGCTCAACCCATGGGGGATCACATTCTATCCGCTTCCACTGCCATCATACTCGTCGAACCTTCTCATCCTGGGAACATTGGAGCCGTCGCCCGAGCCATGGGCAACATGGGGGCCACCGATCTGCGTCTGGTCAACCCAGCCAACCCCCTGCATCCTGAAGCCATCGATCGGGCAACCCGGGCCGAATCCATTCTGCGCCAAGCTCGGACCTTTGAGAATCTGGAGACAGCGATTGCCGATCTGGAGCGCGTCTATGGGACGACAGCAAGGGAAAGAGCCCGACACGACAGGGTCATTGCCTTACCCGAACTGATGGAGGAGTGGCCCACCGGAAGTGGCAAGGTAGGACTGGTTTTTGGAAGAGAAAGCAGTGGGCTGACCAACCAGGAATTGGACCTCTGCAGTCGTTTGATGCGCATTCCCACCTTTGGGGAAGTGTCCTCCCTCAACCTCTCGCATGCCGTGATGGTCAGCCTGTATGAGATTCAGCGCTTGGAGAAACCCATGCGGCAAGATACCAGGTCTTCAGACCCTTTGGCCGATGTCGATGCCATTCAGGGCTTGCTCCGACACCTCAAGGAGTCCATTCAACGAACAGGATTTCTTCGGCCTCACCAGGAAACCGAGATCATGGAGCGGTTTTCCAATTTTTTTGCCAAGGCCAATCCCACGGCACTGGAGATTCGAATGTGGCGAGGCGTTTTTCACCGTATGGACCTCAAGCTGGAAGGCCTGCATGAGAATGCATCGAGTGGAACAACGTCGATGATCGCTTCAGCGCGAGAAAGCCAGGATGATGATCCAACCTGATACCCAAACCCTCAGCCTTGCGATCGAAGAGATTCTGGAAGATCGCTGAGGCGACACCCTTTCAAAAGCACGGTCTTTTCGCGAGAGGTATGACCGCGGGTGATCTGCAGGGTCGACTTTGAACGTCTTAACCTTTTCGAGAGAAAGCTCAACAATCGTTGGTTGGCTGCCACGTCTACAGGCGGGGCCGCGATGCGAATCTTGATGCAGTCTCCCTGAAGGCCGACCCATTCATCTCTAGCGGCATGGGGTTGAACGCGAAGCCGCATCCACACACCTTCGCTATGGGACCCAAGGCAATTGCGCTGAGGAACTTCGATCATGGTCACTTTTCAGAAGCCTTGAGATGAAAGAGGCACTCAAGGCCTGGTTCGGTGTGAGCGCTTGTAAAACACCTTGTGCATGTCCAGCAAGCGCTGGAGCTCATCGATGGGCTTGGGATGATCCTCCACGCGCAAATCGATGAATCGATCGTTGGAACCTGCATAGCCACCTCCTTCCCTGACGACCAGTAAAGCGGCCGATTGCCTTCCTCGCTTATCTCCACCTGCGGCTTGACCGGCAGCCAGGGCTGCCATGAGCGCATCTGCCAGGGACCTCTTTGGCTGCCCACGCGTTTGTCGGAAAGCTCGATCCATGGCTTCGACCACTTTCTGACCCGCCAGCAGGTTTCCCTGAATGGCATAGTGCTGACCCACCACATGACCTGCCCATGAGTGACAGGCCTCACCGGTGTAGGAAGCTGCACCACCATGGGCATCCACCACCGCCACCTGCCGAGTGGCGCTTTGAGCATCCTCGCTCGTCAGCTTTTCGATCACAGCAGCGGCACCCAGACCGGATTCCAGATGACTCAATCCATTGGGCCCATAGGTCACATTGGCATAGCTTTGAGTGGCAATGGCGCCTACCCCTGCCTTGGCCCATGGCACCACGGAGCCCACGCCAAAGAATTTGCTCTGAACAGCGATACCCAATTCCTGGGTCAAAGGATCAAAGGCAACGATGGAAAAAGTGGAGACCAGCGCATCCTCCCGGATCGTTTCAGCCGGCCATTCATCCGGAAGCACCCGCACCAAGGATAGAAGCAGTGCAACTATGGTCAGGCTTCTTGTCTGCCCGAAGTAGTTGACCACATAAGAGGCTTTCATGAAGCACTTCCCTTCACCTCAGAGAAGAAGGCCCGCCGTCTCCGGCAGACCTCTAAGGATGTTCATCGACTGAATGGCCTGGCCTCCAGCTCCCTTGAGCAAGTTGTCCTCAGCGCTCATCAGCATCAGTCTTCCGGTGCGCGGGTCCATACGCCAGGCGATCTCGATGTGATTGGTTCCCANGACGTGCTTGGTATCGGGAAGGGCCTCAGGGCCCAAAAGGCGAACGAAGGGTTCTCCCTCATACGCCTGACGGAGACACGCCTCGATTTGATCGATGCTTGTTGGTCCTTCAGCTTGTTTGCTGGGGGCAACACTCATGGTCGTGAGGATGCCTCGATTCACAGGAATCAGGTGAGGCGTGAACTGAATCACAGTAGGCNTCTGAGCCGCCAGACTGATCTCCTGTTCTATTTCAGACAAATGCCGGTGAAAGGTCACCCCATAGGGGCGAACGCTTTCATTGCATTCGACGAAGAGAAATGGAATGTCAGCCTTGCGACCTGCACCGCTGACCCCACTCAGGGAATTGGCCACAAGNGTNGCNGGCTGAATCAGTCCATCGCGAATCAGTGGCAGGGTCGGAAGAAGGATGCTGGTAGGATAGCATCCGGGCGAAGCGATCAATTGGGCGGATCGAATAGCTTCACGACGCCACTCGGGCAGTCCATAAACCGCCTGGCTGAGAAGCTGTGGTGCCGGGTGCTCGGAACCATAAAATTCACGATAGACCTTCGGGTCCCGAATACGAAAGTCGGCACTCAAGTCAATGACCTGGCAGCCGCCCGCAACCAAAGGCTCGGCAAATTCTGCAGCCACTCCGTGCGGAAGTGCCAGAAAGGCTACTTCAGCTCGCTGAAGGATCGAGGCGGTATCCGGTGCCTCAAAGCGAAGGTCGCAAGCCCCGGGCAAACTGGCAAAGCGCGGAAAGATCTCTCCCAGAGAACGTCCATCGTATTGGCGGGAGGTCAGAACAGTGAGCTGAACATGAGGATGCAGCAACAGCAGCTTGACCAGCTCTTCTCCGGAATAACCGGAAGCTCCAATGATGGCCACCTTGACCTTAGTGGATGGATCCACAGGATTCATGAATCTTATCCAATCACTTTTCCGAAGGTGAATCCAGACCCACTTTGAGGATATGGACAAATTCCTTCATGGCTGGAGAAAGCACCTTGGTCTTCTTGTAAACCACCGCCAGGGGGCGGTGGAACACCCCATCGGCGATTTCAACCTGAGCCAGCGTCTGCTTGGCAATTTCCTGAGTCACGGTTCCCAAAGGCACGATGGACAATCCTGCATCAATCTCCACCGCTCTTTTCACGGTTTCAATGTTATCAAACTCCATGGCCACACTCACCTGGACATCAAAGTCGCGCAAAATCTTATCGACCCCCTTTCGGGTCGGAATGTCCGATTCGAACCCAATGAATCGTTCGCCCTGGATCTGGGATAGAGAAATAGCTCCCTGGTTGGCACAAGGATGGCTTGGATGACAGATCAGCACCAGCCGGTCGTTGCGGATGGGCATGATTTCCAAACGAGGGTCCTTCACCGGGTAGGCCACGAGGCCCAAATCGACCACATTGCCCAAGACATCTTCGTATACCTGGTTGGATCGTCGGTATTCCACGTGCACATTGACCGTCGGGTAGGCCTTGAGAAACTGCTTCATGTAGGGGGGTAGCTCGTGCAAACCCACGCTGTAGATGGTCGCCACTCGGATGGTCCCCGACACCACATCCTTGATTTCCTGAAGATGATTCAGGAGGGAATCATAGGTTTGAATGATTTGCTTGCTGTACTCGTAGAGGGCGTTGCCCTCGCGAGTCAGACGAAATTTCTTTTTGCTGCGCTCGATCAGCAAGGTATCAAACTGCTTTTCCAGAGATCCTACCTGCTGACTGACAGCCGACTGGGTGATGCCGTTGATCTGGGCTGCCTTGGTGAAGCTCCCCGTCTCGGTCAAATCGCAAAATACTTTGAGACTTTCAATTTGCATACGTTTTGCAGAACAACTTGAAAACCTCGGATAAAGCATGATTTGACGCATGCAAGGAGTCAATCACATGGGATGAGGCCCTCAGTTTGGGCGGAAGGTGACATCGACCCACCCTNNGCGCAAGTGTTTTTCATAAGTTATTCTAATGAAATGTGGTTTTAAGACCCACCCGCATTAGTCTTGCTGCTGATGTCCCTTTGCCTTCATGCTGGATTCAGGTTCCCACAACAGGACTCAGAGACCCATGAAACTGGCACACGGATTGCATCTGGCTTACTGCACCAACATTCATCGAGGAGAATCCTGGGACGAGACCTTTCACAGTCTCAAGCAGGACACCATGGCCGTGAAGCAGCAGGTGGCCCCCGACGAACCATACGCCATCGGACTACGCCTGGGTGCTGCCGCCGCNAAGCAACTCTCGCAGGGAAGCCATTTGAGGGACTTCCGTCACTGGATGGATCAGAACAACTGCTACGTCTTCACCATCAATGGCTTTCCCTACGGAACCTTCCACGGCACTCGGGTCAAGGAGGATGTGTATCGACCCGACTGGACTTCACAGGAACGCCTGGATTATACCAATCTGCTCTTTGATCTACTTGTGGAGATGCTCCCGGAGGGGGTGGAAGGAAGCGTCAGTACGGTACCCGTCTCGTACAAGGGCTTTGATCTCTCGGACCGAGCCCTGGGAGAGGCGCGCAAGCATTTGTGGAAATGCGTGGATCATCTGGAGCATCTCAGCGCTCGCACCGGTAAAAAACTCCACCTTGGGCTGGAACCCGAACCCATGTGCACCCTGGAAACCTCCAAGGAAGCGACTCGCTTTTTTGACCAAATGAGGCAAGATCGGCGTGGGGACATGCGCATCGAAGAACATCTGGGAATCAATTACGATTGTTGTCATCTGGCCCTTCAATACGAGAACCCACATGAGGCACTCGGTAGACTCGCTAGCCATAAAATCAAGATCAGCAAGATTCATTTGAGTTCAGCCCTGAAAGTCCGCCCCACCCATGAAGTTCGGCAATCGCTCGAGGCATTCAATGATGCGGTCTATTTCCATCAGGTCATTGAACGCCGACAGGGAGGGAGCCTGCACCGTTATCGAGACTTGCCAGAGGCACTGGCATCGGCCCCAGAAGAGGATGCCGCCCAAGCTGAGGAGTGGCGAATTCACTTCCACATTCCGCTGCATCAAGTTCCCGTGGCATTGTATGACAACACCTCTGATCACCTGCTGGGCACTCTGGACTACCTGAAGGCTCATCCAGGGACCTGCTCCCACCTGGAAATGGAAACCTATACCTGGGAGGTGATGCCCGATACCATGAAATCTCGACACGTGGTCGACCAACTAGTCGAGGAATACCGATGGACGCTAGGGCAGATGAAGCAACATGGGCTTCTGAACTAGAGACGTTTGGTCAAACCAGTTCCACGAAATTCTGGAGCAATTTAAGCCCAAGCGTCTGGCTTTTTTCGGGATGAAATTGTGTCGCAAACACACGATCTTTCCATACCGCTGAGGTAAAAGTACCCCCATATTCGGTTTGGCCGGCTGTGATGGATGGGTCGNCAGGCTGAGGATGGTAACTGTGCACAAAGTAAAAATGGCTGTTGTCGGGGATGCCCCGAAAGAGCGGACAATCCTCGCGCGTCTGTTGCACCTGATTCCATCCAATCTGGGGCACTTTCAACCCCGGTTGATCAGGAAACCGCACCACAGGGCCTTTGAACCAGCCAAAGCCCGGAGAGGCGCTCTCAAATTCATCACTCCGCTCAAAAAGAATTTGATAGCCTACGCAGATACCCAAAAACCAGGCNCCATCCTTGAGCCGTTGGCGAGTCGCCTCCATCAGAGCTTGCTTCTTGAGAGCCAGGGAACAGTCATCGAAAGCTCCAACGCCCGGCAACACGATGCCCGGGCAACCGTCCAGTTCCTCGGCTTGCCGCACGAGACGGACTTCCACTCCCAAGTGCAGAAGGGCTTTGTGAACACTCCTGAGATTTCCTGCTCCATAGTCAATCAGCGCTATCACTGCCAAAAAACTAGGGGGACTTGACCCGCAAAGAAAGCCAAATGCAACCCTAGACACCTGGCATGACCACTGAACAAGCCTGCTTTTGATCGAGCCAAGACCTCACAACAGGCTCTCCACTCAAACACCTTCTGGCTTCCGGCAAAGACGTTGACATCCAGACTGCTGTCCACCAGTTTAATCTATTTATCAGCATGAATTTACCAGGACCTCACGGGTCGTATCGAGGTTGGTCCATCATCCGCCTGTTCACGATCGCGGCCCTCGTGCTCACCGTCCATCGGTCACCAATGGACGCGCAGGCAGAGGGCGCCACACCAGACATGGCCCTCCGGCTTCAGCAGATCCTCAAGGAGACGCCCGATAAGAATCTCTATTTGGGGACTAAGGATATTCGTAAGTGGCGAGCTTGGCTTGAATCCCCACCCTTCTACGCCAAGGCCGCTGACAAGGTCTGGGCCATGATGGAATTGGGCATTGCAGAATTGCGCTATGGCCAGGAAAAAGAGGCGGTCCAGCACTTGGGGCAGGCCTTCAAGCTGGGTCGAGAAAGCCAAGTCGAGGCCAAGCAACTCGGAGAATGCATGTTTTTTTTGGGTATTGCCTACCTTCGCTTTGCTGAAACTCAAAATTGCTGCCAACAACACTCCCCGGAAAGTTGTACCTTGCCTATNCGGGGCGCCGGTCTGCACACCAAGCAGGAGGGTTCGAAGAANGCCATGGTNGCGTTTTCTCAGGTTTTGCGACTGCTGACCCCCAAGGAGCCTAAATACCATTCTGCTCGCTGGCTCCTCAACGTAACCGCCATGACCCTTGGAACTTTCCCTGAGGCNGTTCCAACCAATCACCGGATACAACTCGATCGTGTCACGCCTCAGGGAGATCGTTTTCCTGCGTTTCCGAACATCGCACAAAAGGCAGGGGTCAACTCTTTCAACCTGGCAGGAGGAGCGATTGCCGACGATTTCAATGGGGATGGCTGGATCGACATCATGACATCCAGCTGGGACACCGGCCAAAGCCTGACCCTATTCCTCAATCAAGGTCANGGGACATTCAAGCCCGTGGTCCAGCAAGCCGGATTGGAAACCACTCTGGGAGGTCTGAACTTGATACAAACCGACTACAACAACGATGGCCTCCTGGATGTCCTGGTATTGAGGGGAGCTTGGCTTGCAGAGAATGGGCGACATCCCAATTCGCTGCTCCGCCATGACGGAGTCGACGAAAAAGGGATTCCCCACTTCACCGATGTCAGCTACCAGGTAGGACTGGCAGGTGTGGATTACCCCACCCAGACCGCCTCATGGGCTGATTATGATTTGGACGGAGATCTGGATTTGTTCATCGGCAATGAGAGTACCGAAGGCATCACNGCACCCTGTCAGCTTTTCCGAAACGATGGAGATCGCTTTGTCGATGTTGCAGCCCAGGCAGGTGTCTTGAACCACCGATTTGCCAAGGGAGTTATCTGGGGAGACTACGACGGCGACCGCTATCCCGATCTGTACCTATCCAACATGGATGGTGAAAACCGCCTGTATCGCAATCAAGGCGATGGCACCTTCAGTGAAGTCACGATGGCTTCGGGCACCCCCGGAACCTATCAAAGCTTCCCCGCGTGGTTCTGGGATTATGACAACGATGGCGCCCTCGATCTATTCAGTTCCTTCTTTTCACCCGATGCCGGATTCACGGCTTCTCATTACTTCGGCTACGCCATGCAGGATCAATTTCTTCCCGGTATGTATCGCAACCAAGGGGATGGTTCCTTCAAGAATGAGGCCAAGGCCCTTGGCGTGAATCTCCCCATCATGCCGATGGGTTGCAACTTTGGTGACATCAACAACGATGGATGGTTGGACTTTTTCCTGGGAACCGGGAATGTCGGTCTTCAACACGTCACTCCCAACCTGATGTTTGTCAATCGGGAAGGCAAACGCTTTGAAAATGTCACTCTGGAAGGGGGCTTCGGGCACTTGCAGAAAGGNCACAGCATNGGGTTTGCGGATTTTGACCACGACGGTGATTTGGATATTTTCGCACAAATGGGAGGTGCCTTTCCGGCAGACAAGTATTATGACGCCCTTTATCAGAACCCGGGATTTGGAAACGCATGGCTGGGTGTTCTCTTAAAGGGTAAGCAGTCCAATCGCGCAGCCATCGGAGCACGCATCAAGGTGCAGTTTGAAGATGCCGGAGAGATGCGCACGGTTTATCGTCACGTCAACTCAGGAGGCAGCTTTGGCGCCAATCCCCTTCGGCAATGGCTGGGGCTGGGACAAGCCAAGGAAGTCCGCACCTTGGAAATCTTCTGGCCCCGAACCGGAGAGACACAGACATTTGAAGGCGTCGCATGCCGTCGAACCATCCTCATCGAGGAAGGCTCGCAAACCATCACCCATCTTGAGCCGACTGCATCGCTTGTCCCTCCGCCTGAGGCATAGGTCACAGAACCTCACCCGCGATGGTGGGGGATGATTTCGTGCAGCTTAATGAGGCCTCAACCAACCATCCGGACATGAATGGGATTCAGCAACACACTCCGTGTAAATGATGGGCATGCAGCTGTTGCAAAGAGTGAGCAACGATTCTCTCGCCGCAATCATCCTGCCCGAGCCACAAAAACTGCCGCCGAGGTCATTTATCTGGCCATTGATTTCATTGAATGCCTTCTTCTATCGGAGCATGGACGGAAACGGTGTAGTCACCGGTCCTTCTTTGCTTGAGGCTGGTGACTCTGAGTATGTAGCCCTGACCCGCCTGGGCATCAAACCAAANGTCAACCTGTCTTTGATTTCGATCTCCGCTCGGAGTCGTCCAGGCAAGGGTTTGACCGGTTTTGGTATCGATCAAATAGCCCTCTGGAATAAATGCTTCCGTAGCGATGTGAATTTGGAGTGGCTGTTCGAGATTTTCGGAAGTTTCAACATAGTAGTCTTCAAAATAATAGGTCAGATCGAAGTCACTAAAATTGGGATCGCGAGGACCTCGTGAAAGGGAACCCGTTGCCACACTCCCCAACGGTAGTGTGTGCACTGGGTAAGCCGTTGCCTGAAGGGTGAATTCTCCCTCGTCCCAGTCCCAGTAAGAAGAGGCCCAGAGGTGAAAAGGCGGATCCTCGGGCAGTATAAAACATTCTAAGACAGCCACCGGTGCATCCCAACCAGCTTCGGCACGATTCAGCACGCGACCTTTCAGCGGATCCACCAACTCCAATACCGGATCGACTCCCGAAAACCCATCACCCAGGGCCTGCATTTCGATCTCCCAGCGGACAGCCTGGGGATGCTCCGGAAGTTGATAAATGATTCCTGGCACCCTGCTCGGAAGGATTTGTCCACTGGGTAAGGTACCGTTGATCAATGTTCCATCTACCAACGTGACCACATCGGGTTCATAGCTGGGACCTGTCTTCTGATCTTCCCCTATGTAAAGCTGATAACTCCCCTTGATTTCGAAATCAGGGTAGCTGCTGCTGACCAGAATCAGGATGCGACCGTGATCTGGAACATCTTGAGGTTGGAGCATGATCCGGGCATTGAATTCATTCCCACTGTCATCATCTTCTGCAATGACAGAACCGTTTTTTCCATCCACAAGGTGTAAATACGTGTCAAATGCGGAAGATTCGAGATGGATGGTTAGCGTTTGATCAAGGTCGCCAGCATCCATGGCGTAGGCATTGGCACGAACGACCATGCCAGGTTCTATTTCCAAGTAAGGGGTCTTGGATCCGATCAAGCCTCGCTGTGTACTACTGACATCCACCAAAGGTATATCGGCCTCTTCCATGGCCTGAACCGGTTCGGGCTGAATGTCCAACGCATAATCGCCTCGTTCAAAGTCCCCACTTCCGGTGATTGCCAGAACCCACCCACCAGAGGTGGGTCCTGGAGGCACCGTAAAGACCGTCATCGCATCGGTAGATCCGCCAAAGTCATCATTAGAGACCAGAGGCCAAGCTTCCTGACCGCTTTCAAAGTCACTTTGCTCAAATATTTCCAAGAAGGCATCAAACATCCCGGATTGCAAAGTGATGCGGTAGGGATATCCCGGTTTCAAATCCTCGAGTAAAAACAAATCGGCCACCTTCCCAAGAGGGGGATTCCAGTCCGAAGCCGACGTATACGGAGCATCCTCGTCACTGAGCACCCCAGACCATTCAGCCACCTCACTGAGTGAAGCCTCATATTCAAGCGCAGGGGGGGGCTCCGCCTCTGTGATCTCTGCCTTGATGGAATACGAGCCGGTATCCCACCATGAAGATACTTCCACGATCCATTCAGTGTCGTTTTCGCTGGGGAACAACACCAATTCTGGATCAGAATCATTGGCATCATCGTTGTAGGCAATCTCTTTTCCAGTAAAGGCATCCAAGACTCTCAACGTCGTATCCAGCCAAGAATTGGCGCTTGTGGTCACGGTGATTTTGATTGCGGAATCCGCTGGCAAGTCTTTCAACCAATAGTCATCCACCAGACTGTCTGCTCGCTCATCACTGGAAGAAAGTCGGCCCCTCAAAGATTCACCCAATACGAGAACCTCGGAGGGAAGCAACAGTGAGGTCAATTGAAAGGAACCCTGGCTTTCAGGCTCCGCCAGTAGATTCACTTGAAAGCCACCGCGTTGCGCGCCTAATTCAAGCATCCCATGCCAAGGCCCTTCGCCCTGGCTACTCAATGAACCAAGAGGTTCCTGTGCATTGCTTAGAATTTCCAAATGCGGCTGGAAATCCTCAGAACCAAATGTAAGGCGGATGGTCTGATTGCTTTGCATGGATGGCACTTGGAAGGTTCTGATCAGACCCGCATCGGGTAGCCAATCAGGAGCCTGATCCAAGACAAATGCTGGCAGCATCACACCATGATGAGTCGTCCGATGGTTGATCTGGTGAGACGGCAGGAGTTCGAGATCCGTGGCTTTCCGATAAGCCATTTGAAAGAACCCTTGATTCTGCCACTGTTCGGAAAGAAGAAAAGTGTGTCGATCCGTCAGCAGGCCATTCTGTTCCAACACTTCCACCGAGGCTGGAACGATCCCTTGCCATTGAGCAAGGTCATCCGTCGCCTTGAAACGGAGTTCCACTCCGGAGTCGGCTGTGATGTGCGGCAGATCGATCATGATTTCTCCGCTTTCATCGGACGATCGGCGCATGGCAACGGTATAATTGGGGGCGACATCACCATCCATGGGATCGCTCATCAGGGCATACTCAGCGAGGTTGGACCAACCATCCCCATCGCTATCCAGATCACTCCCCGCAATCCCAAATCCGCTTTCCCAGAGATGGTAGGATGGGAAAAGGTATGATTGTATCCACCGATAGTAAGAGGACACTCTCACATAAATCCCATAGCCACCTGGATCCCCACATCCAATGCCCCAGCTGGTNATGCCAGCCAGTCGCCATTGCTCATCAGAACCTTTGATGAGCAGAGGGCCCCCACTATCTCCAGAACACGTGTCNACGCGACCTTTNANGTAGCCTGCGGCAAGCTCTTTGGNGTCGANAGGGAATCCGACCGATTCCGCCGCCGTGGCATTGGGAACAACGGGAACCGTTGCCTGCTGNAGGGATTTTGGCATGGGCCCGTTCCACTCGGCAGCGTCTGTCAGCCCCCAACCGAGAATCGTGGCGGGAGTATCTCTCGGAATGGACGTTCCTTCGGCGACCAGAGGAGCAGGTGTTTTGCCTTCAACGGGCCAGGCCAGTAGCAGTAGGGCCAGATCGGCTCCGTCTGGATGAGCCAGGATTTCAAGCACAGGGACACGATGGTCTTCATCAACCTGACCCGAGGCATCGGCACCGATAAGAACGTGCAATGTTTCAGGGTGGATAATGGAACCCGTTTCCCAATCTTCCAGGCAGTGAGCCGCAGTCAGGACCCATTGCGGATGAATGAGAGTAGCCCCGCAGAAATGGCCTTCGATACCATTTGCGGACTGACTATCGATCAAGGCGGCCATGAAAGGCCATTCGGTTTGTGTGTCACTTCCGCCAACGATGCGAGGTTGCTGTTGTCCCTGAAGTGGCATCAACATGGAAACTGCAAGAACAGACAACCAGTGGATGAGGTGAGGGGTCGGTCGTGAAGGTGAAAAATAAGTGGTAATTTTGTTTTTCATAAAAAGGAGATCCAATAATTTTATGCCTTTTACCTTTGATGATCCTGAACACGATTCAGGATCCTAAATCCCGCCAATTATTTGAGAATGATGCAAGGAGATGGAACTCTATCCAAAAAATGCCGTAGAGGACTCAACGTAAATTAAGTCNTGGCATATCGCTTGGGTATTACAATCGATGGCTTTTTTTGTAATAGCGAAATGAGGGAATGATTCTTACGCAGCGATGACTGTGCGTTTCCAACAGGGGCGTCCATCACACTTTCGCAGACAAAGCTCGTTGAACATGGAACACTTACTGATCGCCAAAACGTAAGGTCCAGGTCGCGAACAAACCGTGAGCCCGGTAGTCAGCAGCTCCATTCAAAAACTTGTCTGTGTATCGATAGAAGCCGTATTGAAGCCCGAGTGCGGATTGTTCACTCACCTCGTGGTTCAGACCAGCCGTGAAGGCGTGGTGATCAAAACGGGGGCCCAATGGCAATCCCATCGGCAAGTTCTGTTCATAATCCACATGATTCCAACTGTAGGAAGACCGAAAGGTCGTCCGGGCGTTGATCAGGTAAGTCCATGCAGTGGATTGAGAAAACTGACTGCCTTCATAGGCATCCAATCGCTGTTGATCTATCAAAGGCGTACTCATGCGGCTTTGGGTCACCGAGGAAGTGAACGACCAGAACCACCGCGCGGCCGGAGTCCAAGTGAGGGTTCCCTCCAGGTAGTGGGCTCTGAGTTGCCCCGCTACCAAGCTAGCAGGCGGGCGATCAAGCATTTGATGACCATTCTCATTCCATGATTCTTCAATAAATCCATTCAACCGGCTCTGATAGCGCTGCTGATCATAACGATACGTCAGTCGGGTCTGTAACCAGGAAAGAGGTTTCCATCCAATTTGTAATCCCAGATCGTTCCCCGTGGTGGAGCGGGATGCCAGCATGGCAGGGTAGCCATTGCCTGGCCACTCGCTGAGATCGGCATCGAGCACGTGATCATAATCAATAGAGCGTTGGGCAAAACCCCAGGTTGGGCGGATGGACCAACCTCGAGCAGGGTAGTAGGCCCACCCTGTCTCCGATCGTAAATGACGGCCATTGGCAAACGTCTCACGCATGAAATCATCCGTCGATGCCCATTGGTCATCTATATTGGCATTTTCATTGAGACCGATGC
>FUFK010044418.1_pt1 | contig 14544 bp, 27 predicted proteins | sample 1021851 | NCBI WGS metagenome assembly FUFK01 (sample SAMEA51879418, study PRJEB19060) | metagenome | reverse complement strand
TAAATCATGTAGAGGATTTTGCATTATGAGCGAAAAGAAAAGAGGAAGAGGGAGACCAAAAGGTTCACCCAATAAACCATTAATGGAGTTGATTACAGAGAGAGTCAACCTAACAAAGAATGCAGATGTATATGAGATTCTTTGTCAAGCAGATATTGTTGCACAGGAAGATGCAGACAAAGCTGCAAATGGTTTAAGAGTATTCAACGAGTCAAACGGTGCAGTGCAACGAGTGTGTCAATGGTACTTTGATTCTAATATCAATAGTACATTACCCGAAGGGCCTACACCTTTTAACAAGAACGAAGCACCAGCTTCAGACTTGACTGAAACACAATTGAGATTTGAATTTAAGAAGTTCAGATACTTTGTGACAGAGGAAGTTCCACAGGTTCGAAGAGAAACCATGTGGATAGAACTACTAGAAGGCATTCCACATAAGGAAGCTGAAATGATTGATCTAGTAAAAGATGGGAAATGGCCATTCAAAAATGTCACAGTTGACATCGTAAAAAGGGCATTCCCAGAGCTAACGATTAACTAAATATTAGTGTCCTCCGAGACTATACATAGAAATGTACACAGTAGATTTCATTAGTGTGTAAAGAAATTAATAGTCGTGTAGGACTCCATGGAGTATAAATTATGTCAGATGAAAAAGTGAACCACAATGTAGAACCCACTACATTTGCTCAACCCGTACCTGAGAAAACAGAACTAGAAAGAATACAAGAGCGTATTGCAAATTTTAAAGTTCAGATTTCTCCTACAGTAGCACAACTTGCACAGGTTCTTATGAACCAGTCATTGCAGAACCCAACTAAACCCGAAGACCTAGATGGTTATGTACAAGTGAGAAACGAATTGAAACTTGGTCTTGATGATTATCAACAACAACTTTCCAATGCACAAAGTAGAATGGCTCAGTTACAACAGGAACATGAGATTGCAAAGTCTACTGAACTTGCAAGAAAAGAAAATGATTTGATAGCTGCAAGAGACGGTGAGAGAAAAAGAAGGAAGACTGCAGAAGAGAAAGCAAGACAACTCGAAGCTGTACTTGCATCCCATGGAATCAATATCGATCTAGATGGTGACGGTAAAGTCGGTCTCAATGTTGGTGAACATGTAGACACCTTAGATGCAGAACAACAAGTAACACTTAAGAAGTTACTAGACGAAAGTAAAGCTGCAGTCGGTGGAACAAGTCGTGCATTCGAACAAGCAAGAGCAAAGAATCCTTTACCACCTACACATCCAGCAGATGGTGGTGAACACTTTACAGAAGACCCAGCACTTGCAGAGAAAGTAGAAGAGACTAAGAAGTCATTCAAAGAATGGGATGAGTATGCAAACGAAGCTTCAGATGAGAATGGAGTTATTGCATCAGGTACAACTACCGAAGAGTTCAACGAAGAAGTTGCAGAGGTAGATAGTGTCTATGACAATCCAGCTTACGATGAACCAGTAACACCTGATTACGGAAGCAAACCAGTTATCTCAGATACTAATCAACCTGATATCATCGAAGAAGAACTTGCAAAAGTTGAAGATGCACCAAAGGTTAGAATGGTCGAAGAGGATGACATTGCAGAGTTTGATACACCACCTCCATCAGAAGAAGAAGAAACAGTTGAGGTTACAATCCCTACAGAGTCAGAACTGATTAAAGGAATGACTAAGTCTAAGATTCAAGCAGAAGCTTTAACTCTTGGTTTCTCAGGAGTGACAACTAAAGATTCTAAATCTAAAATGATTGACAACTTTGTAACTGCAACAGAAAAGTTTATCAGTGATCTACAGGACAGTGGTGAGTTTGTAAGTCTACAAGAAGATGGAGAAGAGGATGAGAATCCTTCCGATGACAGAGACGGCGGATACTTCAAGTAAAGGCATCGCCACTTCTCATTACGATTACCTAAGATTTGACTTGCCATGGGATATGGTAAACATAGTTGGATTCAGATGGTATAGAAATTTAAGAGTATATCAGGACTCACTCGATAGTAAAAAGTTCTACTTATCCGTATTACCTTTAAACAAACCCGATGCATGGGAGTATAGAGGTGATGTCATGTATCAGAAAAAGAATGGTTGGATGAACTCTAAAGATATCAACATAGAAGTAGATGATGTCTACACTATGATACCAAAAGAATATCTACAATCATGGGAAGCTGATAGTGAAGTAGAGTACACTTATGTACCCGAAACTGAAACAGAGGAAAGACATGTCGAAGTCAAACATTCCAGTTACAGCAGTTGACCAGTTTGACTTTCTTGAACATCGAAGAGAACAAGAACAAAAGCATTGGAGCAAAAAACTAAAAGATGGTCACCCACTTGATTCGATTCTTACGGTTGAAATTAATACTACTGAGTTGTGTAATAGGACATGTGTCTTTTGTCCAAGGCATGACCCAAAAGTATTTCCCAACAGGAATCTACATCTTACAGTTAAGGGTGCTCAAACCATTGCAGAAGAATTAGCAAACAATCAATATCGAGGTAAAGTATCATTCAGTGGGTTTGGAGAAAATCTTCTCAATCCCAATTTCGTAGAGATAGTAAAAGAGTTTCACTTCTATCTACCCACTGCAACATTAGAATGTAATACAAACGGTGATAAACTAGATTCAATATATGCAGCCAAGTTATTCAAATCAGGACTAGACTTATTATACATAAACCTTTATGATGGTGTCGAACAGATAGAACATTTCGATCACATCATGAAGAATGCTGGTATCAGAGAAGATCAGTATAAGTATAGAATGCACTGGGGTGACTTTGAGAAACATGGTTTAATTTTAAATAACAGGAGTGGTACAATTGACTGGATCGGAATCGAAGAAGAAGACATCAAAAATCTTATTGGCAAGCCTTGTCATTATCCTTTCTATAAGCTTTTTGTCGATTGGAATGGAGATGTATTGTTTTGCTCAAATGATTGGGGACGAGAGCATGTCATCGGGAATCTGTTACAACAGAGTCTATTTGATGTTTGGTTTGGAAAACCAATGGCCAAGATAAGAAAGAGATTAATGAAAGGTGATAGATCACATTCACCTTGTAACAAATGTAGTGTTGATGGATCACTGTTTGGAAAACCATCGTTTGATTTAATTAAGGAATATTATGAAAGCTCTAATAACAGGAAAGACTAAACTCGCAGGCGCAATCGTTTCAGAGTTCCATGAAGAACAAATCATGGATGAAGTGATTGAATTCGAATCTTGCAGAGTAGGAGAAAACATACCTTGGAAACATTACGACATATTCATTAACAATGCATGTGTTGGTTTCTCTCAAGCAGAATTACTTAACGAGGTATTTCATGAGTGGAGAGACGATCCGAATAAACTCATCATCAATATCTCAAGTCGAGCTGCAAAACCAAATCTCTCTCAGGGATATTTGTATTCGTCACAGAAAGCTGCACTCAATCATCTCGCTGACAATCTAGTATACAACTCAGATCGAAAGTGTGGAATCGTAACACTTAATCTTGGACTGATTGAACATGATGAAGTACCATCATTAACATACGAACAGATTACAAATACGATTGGTCTGATCTTAGTTGAGTGGTACTCAGGTGGTGTATACATGAGTGAAGTCACTATTCAGGATAGAGATAACTACAGAGAGAACCAACAATTCAAGTCTGATCTTAAATCTATCGAAGAAGATTATTACGAGTTTACACATTAATTTGATATAAATATATACATGGCAGAAATAGAATACAACGATTTTGGATTTGCAGCTCTCGACGCTGATGAGCTGAAATCCGTAGACTCAAAAATTTCTTCAGGCGTTGCAGATGCAAACGCTGTCATCGACAGACTTGATAACTTCATCAGACCTTTGTTAGAGAACCTTGCAAAGGATTCCGATAAGGACTATATCTATTGGCCTAACAGGGTAGATGTAATTAACAAGAAAATCTTAGAACTCGACAAAATCCAAGCAGGATTATAAAACCCACTTTACTTTGCCTCAGGCTTTTTGATATACTGTACTCTATATTAACTATTGGAGTACGAAGTGGCGTTATACGAAAATTTTGTCAATGACAATGAAGAGAAGATAGTTCGGATGGGGAGAAATCTTATCACCCTATGTGAACTGAACAAACTATATCCAAAGGATGATGATATGTGGAATGCAGCTGTGACTGCTGGAAATAAGTTGGTGACGATCAATACCACCTATGGTATGAAATCGTTGAGTGAACTTAAGACCAAGGAAGCAAAAGCAGTATCTCATTATTTGGACAAATATGGCCTTGACCATGAGGCCATACCTATGGTACAATAGCTGTACGGTGAAAAACTGGGGGATGGGATAAAAGGTCAAGTATCACAAAATCCACAACGTATTACACGATTGATGTGTGCGACCTTCCCCACCTTTTCGAGGTTATGACCCTTTAGTGATAGGGGGTCTCAATCGGATGCTCGGAGTATGCAAACCCTACTGCCCTGACCTCACCCTTTTAGGGGCCTTGACAATGGATAAGCTTTTTTGATATAATATGCTTATAGATTGATAAAGGAGACAGTATATGGATAAAGAACTTAAAGTATTAGTTGAGAAACTTTGTGATGACTTAACTAATGCAATGCATACACGATGGGAACATTCCCGTGGTGTCACTACTCACAACTATTCTGTAGGTCAAAAATACATTCGTATTTACTCAGAAGAGAATGGTTCCATGAAATCTGCATGGGGTTTTATTAACAAGAAAGATTTTAAACACTTCAAGAAAGGTGATGTTCTTAAGTGTGCTGGTTGGAAGACACCCGCGTTAAATCAACCAAGGGGNAATCTCTTTAACGGTTATGATATCAATCCTAACTCAATGAGAATCTACGGCCCTGACTACTTAAGATAATGGACATGGTATTTGGAATAGTGATTACTCTCTTTATGGGAGTATTCGCTTTCTACACATGTGTTATAGTAGAAGAAGAAAAACGAGGTGAGAAAATCACCTTACCTTGGGAGAAGTAATGTTAGAATTTATTGGATTACTTACATGCATCTATCTTGCAATTAAAATCTTCCCAAGTGTAGTTAAGTTTACAGTTAAACTTGCAGTTGCAATTATACTAATCATACTTGCACTCTTAACTTATCTTGCATACTTCCCACCACACCTAGAAATCCTAATTGCATGAAGACCTCAGTACGAGACATCTATCTTACTTTCAACCATGGTGCCATGGAGTTTGGTAAGTTGCATTCTGCACTAGAGAAAGCTCTTGTAGTAGATGAGGGTGTCGTTGTTGAGTTTGGAACAGGGAGAGGTATAGCAGGTCGTCTCATGATGCCTATGCTTCATGGACAATGGTATTATACAGTTGATCCATATGCACCATATAGTAAAGGTGATATTGATCCATGGGAAAGTGTCAATCAACATCAGAGACACGGTGAAGATTTTTACATTCAAGGAAAGGAAGCTACACTAGAAACTCTTTCCGAACTCGCTGACAAAGTCGGCTGCAACTTCAAACATATGGACATGACTGATACTGCATTTATCAGAGAATCAAATGAGAAGTTCAAATTTGTTTATGTGGATTCAGATCATTCACTATCACATGTTATGAAGGTAACGAATTTACTTGTACAACTTGATAAGGTTGTAGATGGTGGAGTCATAGTCTATGATGATATATCGTGTTATGACCATGATACTGTAGACTTCTATCTAAGGAAAAACGACTATGCATGTGTAGGTCGTGGAGATTTTAAAGCAGTTTATATCAGGGGCCTTGACAATGCCTCTGGCTTTTTCGTATAATAAGAGTATGGATAAAATTAAAATTTGTGGAAACCCAATTTACAACGGTAAAGTCAATTATGGTGCAGACATTGAAATCCCTGTACCTAGTGATCTAGTACCTCTTGTTCTCTCGAACAATGGAGACGACTGGGACTTGATGTGTTCAAAATTACCTAGTTACGGGTTCATGAATCCTATCGGCAAGGTCATGATTTCACATCTTCTAGTCAATGGACAAAGGAGAAAATTTCACTAATGGATTGGTTAAAAGAAGCAATAAAGAATTACGATAAACTATCTGAGTCAGAACAAGCTCATGTTGATGCAGCTCTAGACTCGATGGATGATGATAACACTTGTATGTGTGGCAAAGAGATTGACTCTTGTCCTGAAGCATACGAACATATGACAGGAGGCTATTAATGTCAATTGAAAAACTAAATGCACTTGCAGATAAAAAGTGGGACTTGGAAGCTGCAGTACGCAAAGTCAATGATGAGACTAAAGTCATCAAGTACGATAACATTCCTAGTGAGATTTATCTCAAGGTTACTAACATTGCTGAGGAAGTGGGTATGGATGTATCCGATTCATCAGAACTGGAATGGAAGATCAAAGAGGTTCGTGAAGCAGTAAATGCTTTGGAGTCTGCAATCTACAACTTAGTAGAACCATTCGAAGATGAACTTCGAACTGCTGAGTGTGATTACGATGAACTAGAAATGGACTTAGAGGAATTACAGGAGGCAGTATAATGTTTGTTGCAAATTTTTTAGGTGGGCCTGACCGCCCAAATTACAAAGAACCAATCAATGTGAAAATCTCATTGACAGATTATCTATTGTTTTATATAATGGGTAGTGGTTGGTTTATCTCTCATCTATCTAAAAAGATGGGATACAATTATGCCGATGATTATTTCGGTGGAGTAAGGATATGGATAAAATAAAAATCTTATGTTTAGTAGTCCTAGGTTTTTGCCTAGGTTTTTTTAGTGGTAAGGCACATGGGTTCGATGAGAATGGTGAAGCCTTTTGTCTTGCAAAGAACATTTATTTCGAAGCTGGGAATCAACCTCTCGCTGGAAAACTTGCAGTCGCTCATGTAGTCAGGAATCGTGTTGAGGATTCTCAGTTTCCTGATACTTACTGTGGAGTGATATATCAAACTAAGAAGTGGAGAACTTCTTGGAGAGGGAACGAAGTTCCTGTGATAGGTCAATGTCAGTTCAGTTGGTTTTGTGATGGTAAGTCTGATGAACCAAAAGATTCAAAGACTTGGATTGCATCAGTCCAAGTTGCAAACAACTTTATGATGAACGAACACCCCGATATCACTGAGGGTGCAATGTGGTATCATGCATACTATATCAATCCGTACTGGGCAAAACATTTGAACGAGACAGTACAAATCAACGCACATATATTTTATAAGTAATGGGTTATCTTAATTTGACAAGTTCGATTAGGTATGGGCCTCATGGTAAGAAAAGAAAGACCAAGGCATTTACTCAGAAATCGAAAAAACAGAAGTATCGAGAACTGATACTAGAACAACAAAAAGTATTTGATCGTGTCGTGAGAGAAGTCTCAGAGACAGAAAAGATTCCGTCCTTGTTACACAAAGGTGGTGGACATGGACAGAAGAACCTTGAGTGGGAAAGAGAGAAACTCAAGATATCATCCCAATACACGATTGCACCAGCTTACAACAAGGGTGCATATCAGGTTATTGGAAAATCAAACATCAAAGACATAGGAAAGTAATATGGCACAACCTCAACAACAACAACGACTTCGATTTCAAAATAAGAAAATCAAAGATCAAGCGGAGTCCATTGAAGAGCAAACTAAAAAGATTGCAGAATGGATTGAACAACAACAAGACCCAAGACACAATCAGGAGTAATGATAGAACTAGCAAGACTACACAACGGTGAAGATGTATATGGAACCTACGAAGAAGTAGAAGATTATGCAGAGAAGAATGATACATGTGTAACGAGATATTACGACCATGTAAATCCTTCAACCGTTTACAACAAGTTCAAATGGATCGGCAAGGGATTGTCTGATCCATTTGCAGTTTCAGTTCCTTATGACTATAGGGTTCAGAAACCAAAGGGCACCTTTAACACTAGAGGTGTAAACATGGATAAATTTTAAACCATCTAGACAGATTGGTTAAGAGGTGATAAAATAGTATTATGAATTATCGAAACAATATCTTTCAACGATTCACTATGTGGGTTGTTGATTGTTGGAGAGTGGTGATGGACGCTAGATTCAACCCACTTAAACACATACCTGATCCAAGTCTACAGATGTATTTTACATTAGTATTATTTGTAATGTGGTCTGTATATTTTGGATTTGTTGCATCCTATTATATGGGATGGTTAGGTTATGACATCGTGACGAGTATCATAGTTCACATGGGTGTTATCATACCTATCGGTTTTACCAATGCAATATTCATGGATGCTGAAAGAGAGAATGCACCATGGTTACATAGGTGGAAACTGAACAGAGACTTAGACCAACAAGATATAAATCTTAAGAAGTCTAATTATGAAAAAAGAATCAAGTGGGATATTGACAGAGAAGCATGAACATCTTTTACTTACATAAAGACCCCGTAGAATCTGCAAAGCTACATTGTGACAAACATGTATGCAAGATGATTATTGAGTACGCTCAAATGTTGTCTACTGCACATAGAATGTTGGATGGTAAAGAATACATCAGTCAAACACTAGGTGGTCGTAGGATAAAAAGATGGAAACATCCCAATTCAAATATGGAAGGGGTCTTGTACAAGGCCTCCCATATTAATCACCCATCTGCAATATGGGTTCGAGAGAATGCAATACAATATCAATTTATGTATGATATGTTTGTTGCACTATGTGATGAGTACACATATCGTTATGGTCGTGTACACATGACCGATGAAAAACTCAGAGATTTACTAAACGAGATTCCTAGAAACATGAAACTAGGAACATGGAGACAACCACCACAGGCAATGCCTGATGATGTCAAGACAGAATCAAGCTTAGAAGCGTATCATAAATACTATGCAGTCTACAAAAAAGATTTTGCAGTGTGGACTGATAGACCCGTCCCTGAATTTATGAGTGAGCTTCAATATGCCTAATTACGATTTTCTAAACAAGGAAACAGGTGAGATAAAAGAATACTTTATGTCTTACAAAGACCTTGACGAATTTAAAAAGAACAATCCCCATTTACTACAACAAGTATCTGCACCTAATATTGTAGGTGGACACGGTGATCGTGTTAAGACTGATGATGGATTTAAAGAAGTGTTATCTAAAGTTGGTGATGCACATCCAGGCTCAGTTGTCCATGAGAGACATGGAAGTAAAGATATCAAGAGAGAGAAGACAGTACAAACAATCAAAAAGCATGTAGACATACAGTCTAAAAGAAAGTAAAATATAGTTATGACTAAAGTGAGAACTACCCTACTAGACCTTCATGATCTAGAATCCTTAGACCTTAAAACAGAGTCAAGAGAAGGAAAGAGATATTACATCGATAGTAAAGGTGCAGCTTATCCTAGTGTCACTACAGTCGTAGGTCTTAAGACTAAAGAACAAATCAAATTGTGGAGAGAACGAGTAGGTGAAGAAACTGCAAATAAGATTTCTACATCAGCTGCAAAACGAGGAACATCTTTCCACCAAAACATAGAAGACTATCTCAGAAAAGAAAAAGAGTTTATCGAGTTTGATAACATCATTCAGGAAGGAATGTTTCGTGCAGTCAGACCTGTACTTGATGAGATAGTTCCTATTGCACTAGAGGCTCCATTGTTTTCAGAGAATCTTAAGATGGCTGGAAGAGTGGATTGTGTTGGAATGTTTGATAATAAATTATCTATCATTGATTTCAAATCAAGTGCAAAACCTAAAAAGGAGTACATGGCAGAAACATGGTTTATACAAATGACTGCCTATGCAATCATGGTTGAAGAACTAACTGGACATGAAATAGAAGAGTGTATGGCTCTTGTTGGTGTAGAAGGTTCTTCTGCTTTTCAAATGTTTATCTGTGACCCAAAAGATTATGTAGATGATCTATGGCAACTGAGAAAACAATACACAAACTTATACGGGGTATGATGATTACAAGAAAGGAATTCAGTGAACAGGTGGAACGATTGATTGCATCTGGCAAAGGTAATACTGATGTTATGTCAGCAATTATAAAAATATGTGAGGTTAATAAGGTTGAACCTGAGAGTGCAAAGAGATTAATATCTGCACCTCTCAAAGAAAAGCTGCAAGCTGAAGCAGAACAACTCAACATGATTAATCGTGAAACAAGAAGTCAGTCAACATTGGCTGGATTCTTTACGGAGAAAAAATAATGGAAAAAGGTGATATCGTAACGGTAGTTACAATTAGTGGAGAGTATGTTGGTNTACTNGAATCNNNNGAAGATGCAACTGTGGTTCTTAATAAACCACGAATGGTTGTTCAAACTGAAAAGGGTATGGGATTTGCACATGGTGTTGCAGTTACAGGAGAAGAGAATCCTGAGAGTGTTACATTCTTAAATGTTGTGTATGTTATCCCAACTAACGAAGGGGTAAAGAAAGCTCATACTGAAGCAACTACTGGTATACAGTTAGTTAAGTAATGACAAGTCGTGAAGGATATGATGCATACACTTTATATCTTGGTATAAAGCTACACTTCTATTCTAAAGACTATAACTTTGTCAGATACAACGGTAAGGTTAAAGCAGATATAAACTCTTTCCTCAAACGAAAAGATAAGTATCATTTTGGTAAACTCTATAAGAAGTATAAACAAGACCTACAAGATTTCTACATTGCAAATCTATCCGTGTATGATCTATGGGCTGGTGAACTTCTAGAGAATGAGTGTGACAAACGCTACAGGGAGTGGAAGAAGAGACATCAAAAACTAACTTATATGTTTGAGACAGAAGTATCAGACCAAATAAGAAAGTATAAGATTGATACTTTACTTAAGGTAAACAAAGGACAACACCCTAGACTATTGAAAGCATATCTAGGAAGAGAGATAAGTTTAGAGACACTTTGTATTATGGATGAGATAATCGGATTCACAAAAGACTGGGAAAGACTCATACAAGAGAAGGTTGTATATCCCGAAGTACATAACAAGATAAACAAATACAAAGCTTTCCTCACATACAATCAAGGACAATACAAAACTAAACTAATTGAACTATGCTCTACATAATAGGTAATGGCCCAAGCAGATTAGACTTCGATATGAAGAAGTTAGAAGCTTATGGTTGTGAGTGGTGGGGATGTAATGGAATATATCGTGACTATACTCCTGATATATTATTTGTACATGACATTCCAGTCCAACACCAAGCTGTTGTAGATGGTTGTTTTGAGAGAGGACGGGTCGCGGTTGGAGACTGGAAACCTATGGAGATTGATCTATGGGATGGGTTGAAGATGGGATATCCGAATGCAATACATAATCGTTCCGAGACCGACACTCATTTTGTAGTTCAGGGGGAAGGTAATGAGGTATTCTTTACTAGCTATAATATACCTCTGGGCGACAACATTATTATGTATAATTATGACAAGCTCAAGAACACCTTTTGTGGAATCAGTGCATTAGGATATGCAGCTTATCAAGGACACAAAGAGATTACACTAATAGGGTTTGATGCACTAGACCCTGATATCGATAGTACAGGTAATGTATACGAAGGTACAAAGTTTTACAAGACTAAATATAATAAGGATGATACAGTAAACTACATTCAAAAGATGCAGTTTGTATCATTGCTTGAAGACGAGTTGTTTGAGGGTGTGGATGTTTATTTCAGAAACCCTCTAGACAAATGCAACAAAGTCATATATAATGAACTCAGTTACTATGAAAATAGTAAAGGTGTATGGTCATTAGGTGAATCTTCACTTCATGACTTTAATAAGATGCAATAAAATGCAATACGATGTTAATACAAGGAGAATACAATGTCAACATCTTTAGATAAACTAAGGGCAGCTATGGAATCTGCCTCTCCTTCTAAAGGAGAAAAAAAGTCCTATTCCGATGATCGTTTTTGGAAACCTGAACTCGACAAGAGTGGTAACGGGTTTGCAATCATTCGATTCCTACCTACCCCCGAAGGTGAAGAAATGCCATGGGTCTCATATTGGGATCACGGTTTTCAAGGCCCAGGCGGATGGTATATTGAGAAGTCTTTAACGACTCTTAATAAACAAGACCCTGTGTCTGAATACAATACTCAGTTGTGGAACACTGGGATTGAAGCAAACAAAGAGATTGCAAGGAAACAGAAGCGTAGACTTCATTATGTTTCTAATGTCTATGTTGTTTCAGACCCTAAGAATCCCGACAATGAAGGTAAAGTATTCCTTTACAAGTACGGTAAAAAAATCTTCGAACAGTTGAAGGAAGCAATTAGTCCAGCATTTGAGGACGAAGCTGCAATCAATCCTTTTGACTTGAGAGGAGAAGGTGCAAACTTCAAAATCAAAATCAGAAAAGTCGATGGTTATTGGAACTACGACAAGTCAGAGTTTGATAAAGCTGCACCACTTTTTGATGACGAAAATCAACTGAACGATATATATACTTCGGTACATTCGTTATCAGAAATTATATCACCTAACGAGTTTAAGTCTTATGACGAACTCAAAGAGAAACTAGATAGAGTTCTAGGTCTCTCAGGTGGAGTGAGTAATTCTACAGCAGAATCAGTTGCAGAAGACCAAGAAGAAGTGCCTTGGGCTAATGTCAACACTGAGACTGTTGCAGATGAACCCGTAATCCAAAGTGCAGAAGCATCAGTCGGTGAGAGTGGTGACGATGCAATGGATTACTTCAAGAAATTAGCTTCAGATAGTTAATTTCGATTTGGGGTTGTCGTGTTATATAATGACCAAATGGTGATACAGACGACAACTCACTTGGGCCGTGGAATGAAATTGGGGGCACCAAGTAAGGGTAAGGGAGACGGCAAACTAAAGCGGGTCTCTCGGTTAAGAACGGGATGCTGTAAGGCGTGGGGTGACTTAACACTTTATAAGAGAATATTATGCCAAGTGTAAAACCAAGGAAACATCCAAAGAGTAAAAATGTGGAACCATTCGATAGAATGTTACGCAGATTTAAGAAACAATGTGAGAGAGCAGGAATTGTTCAAGAGTGTCGAGATAGGCAATACTATGAAAAACCGAATCAAAAGAAACACAAAAAGAATCAAGAGATCACACGCAGAAGAAAACTGGATGCAAAGAGAGCTGCACTCGCAGAATCAAGAAGGAAGTGGTTCAACTAAAATGTCTAAGGGTTCTAAGAGACGACCTAAATTAGTCTCAGATAAACAGTTCCAAGAGGCATGGGATAATATCTTTGTAAGGAAAGTCACACCTAAACATGGACAGTCTAAAGTCCATAGAGATAAATCAAAATATAATCGTAACGAATCTAAGCGGGAACTACAGAAAGACGACTTCCAGTAGGATCGGGATTATGTGGTGCTGGGTCTGATACGACCTTTCTATTATTACTTACATTAACTTGTTGAACAGCATTGTTTGCCATATTGACTGGTGGTGCTGGAGGCCCCATTTGTGCAGCCTCATCTGCTCTATCTCTTGCATCTTTGATTCTATCACCGTCTGCACGATCAACTGCAGCTCTCATTGCAGCATATTGTTCATCTGTAAAACTTTCAGTGATGTCATCATCATCTCCAGCTGCAATTGCTTTGTACTCTTCCAAGTCCATACCGATTGCATCAGCTCTTATCTGATCTATCTCATCTTGAGATAATACTTTTGCTTCGACATAATCTTCTCTAGTGCTAAGTTCTATGTCTCTTCTCATTCCAGCTTGTTCTGCTTGGAACCTGAGATTATCTCTCTCTTGTTGAGTCATTGATTCCCCACCTCTTCTCTCGATGGTTGCAGCAACATCTCTTTCTGCAGCTCTTCTTGCTCTTACTTCTCTTTTTGCTTCATTCGTGACTTCACGCGCAACACCGTCCTCACCTACATCCTGAATAGAACCTGCTTTGTATATTTTTGTTTTTCTCTCAACCTCTGCATCATATCGATCTAGGTTTTTAATTGTTGAATCAATGTTTTCTTGTTCTTTCAATAATTGTTCTGTTGACTTTTCTTGGAAAGCTTTTTCTTCTTGTAAATCTGCAAGTGCATCTTTCTCTAATTGTTTCTTGAGTTGTCTCTTCTCTCTTCTAGACATATCATCAAGTTGACCAGCCTCTTTCATGGATTCAAATTCTGCATTTGCAATTGCTTCTGCTTCAGCGTTCATTGCTTTTCTTTCTTCTTTCTTTTTCTTTCTCTCATCTATTCTTTGATTGATCTCATCAAGTTCTGCTTGTTCCTCATCACTGAGACCACCGAACCAAGATTTTGCTTTGAGAATTTTTTGTCTTATACCATCTGATATAGATTGGAAGAAGTTTTTAATACCATCGACTATACCACCAATAGTGTCTTTTATCTTTTGAATAAATCCACCAACCTTTTCTGAAATAGTTGTTTTGATAGATTCAAAGTTCTGAACTAAGAACATTACCCCCATAACTAACGCTGCAACAGCAAGACCGATTGCAAGTCCAATTGCGATGAACGGTGCAGCTGCAACTAACATTGAGGCTGCAGTTGAGATAAGACCTGCGACAAACGCAGCTCCTGCC
>FUFK010054795.1_pt1 | contig 14547 bp, 13 predicted proteins | sample 1021851 | NCBI WGS metagenome assembly FUFK01 (sample SAMEA51879418, study PRJEB19060) | metagenome | reverse complement strand
TCAATTTGTCGTATTCTCTCTCTAGTAACAGAAAATTGCTGACCCACCTCTTCTAGAGTGTGATCTGTATTCATACCTATCCCAAATCTCATTCTCAGAACTCTCTCTTCTCTGGCTGTCAAACTTGCCAGCACCCTGGTGGTTGTTTCTCTCAGGTTAGATTGAATGGCTGCATCCAGAGGCTGCACAGCTTTTTTATCCTCTATAAAATCACCTAAATGACTATCCTCCTCATCACCAATTGGAGTTTCTAGGCTAATTGGCTCTTTGGCAATTTTTAGGACTTTTCTGACCTTGTCCAATGGCATCACTAGTTTTTCAGCTAACTCTTCCGGGGTAGGCTCCCTGCCAATTTCATGCAACATCTGTCTGGAGGTTCTAACTAATTTATTTATAGTTTCGATCATATGTACCGGGATACGTATAGTACGAGCTTGATCTGCTATTGATCTAGTAATAGCTTGGCGTATCCACCAAGTAGCATAGGTTGAAAACTTATATCCTCGTCTATACTCAAACTTATCGACTGCCTTCATGAGGCCTATGTTGCCTTCTTGAATTAAGTCTAAGAATTGCAGNCCGCGATTNGTATATTTTTTAGCTATNGATATGACNAGCCTTAAGTTTGCTTCTACCATTTCTTTTTTTGCCCGGCCTGCTTCTCGCTCGCCCTTTTGAACTGTCTGAACTACCCTACGAAACTCTGGTATTGGCAACCCTGAGTCTTCCGCAATAGCTACTAAGCCCTCCCGAGTGGTAAGTATCTCATCTGCCCGGGTCTCCGCAAACTTTTTCCAATTGTTCCCCGGTAAACCAGAAATCATTTCCACCCAATTTGGCTCTAATTCTTTGCCAAAATGCTGTGCCATAAAGTCGGCCCTTTTAACTTTATTACTTTCCGCAGCTTTCATCAGCCGCATATCCAACCCAACAAGATGCTTATTCAGTTTATATAATTGCTCTACCAATGCCTCTAAACGGCTCGCATTCAGTCGAACCCCGTCCATTAGCTCGACTAATTCATCTTTTAATTTTGCATATCGTTGTTCACTTTGTGCTGTAGCGGGCTCGCCTTTCAACATTCGGGATAAACGTCTATCTTGTACTTTCTTTAATTTTCCATAAATAGTAGCAATTTTATCAAACGTCTCCATCACTTCAGGCATCAAAGCAGCTTCCATGGCCGCTAATGACATATTATTTTCCTCGATATCCTCGTCGTCTTCGTCTATTTCACTATCGTCGTTGTCATTAACATTCTCTGATTTCTGCATTTTTAGCGCTTCATCTGAACTCGCTAATGTCTCTGTCCCTGATACAGATTGAACATCAGGGTTTCCTCCATAGGTTGCATCCAAATCAATCACATCCCTGAGAAGCACCTGCCCTTCTTTGATTGCGTCTCGCCATTTTACGAGGGCTTTTATTGTAAGTGGACTTTCAGCTATTCCACCAATCATCAATTCTCTTCCAGCTTCAATGCGCTTTGCAATTGCTATCTCCCCCTCTCGGGAAAGAAGTTCTACCCCACCCATTTCACGCAAATACATTCGAACAGGGTCGTCGGTTCTACCAACATCATCTTCCGCAACATTGCCTAATGCACTACCTTCTTGATCTTCCTTCGGGCTGGTGTTGCTGTCTTCGCTTTCTTCATTCTCAGTAACGGTTACTCCCATATCGCTAAGTGACGAGAGAATATCTTCAATTTGTTCAGAATTCAGTTGAGTTTGAGAGAAGGCAGCGTTGACCTCACCAAACGTAAGAAAACCTCTATCTTTTCCCTTTTTGATAAGATTTTTCACGGCAATATTAATTGTATCTATGAGGGGACCGTCACTGCTTTGGTCTTCCCGTTCGTTCCTAGTTTGAACCTTTGCTGCTAGCGCTTGTTTTGCCATCATTATCACCCACTTAAAACCATTAGTACTAAAACAATATGCTAAACAGGGTCTTCCAAGTTTGACCCNCCATTAACCGAAACCAAAGCTGCCCTCAGGGATGATAAACGATTCCAGTTCACTTCGTTTAAGTCATCCATTACGGCGTTTGTAGCCAAGGCTATTTGTTCCTCTAACTGATATTTCCCTATCCTGGATAATAGTTCTCTAACACCATCTCTCGCTTTCTGAATAGCCACCCCTGGCCCCGCAAATGCTATGTGNGCGAGAGCTTTATCTTCTAAAACACCATCAAAATTATCCGTGTAGCCTCTTTCAAATAAACGTTTTTTTAAATAATGCGAGTTAACTGACTCTTCGTCAGCATGAATGTCTAAAATGTCTAGACGGAGTTTGTCAAGAAATGGATCTCCTAATTCCAAATAACCTAGAGCCTCTCCAAAATCCTCAACCAAACTTGGGTGCATTAAAAATGCTGCTAAAATAGCTTGCTTCTGACGCCTTTCCATTGTTTGGGTGATATTCACTCTAGCTGCTTTATTGCTCATAGACGATCTAATAGGTTTATATGAGTTGAATCGTGAGTGACCGTTATAGGGACCTTCCGTTCCACTGGTTACTGCTCGCATTGACGCCCTAAAGTTAATAATTTTCGCTTCTATCGAGTCCTTATAAGCCTCTCTTACTGTCTGGTTTTTTATTTCTCCAACTCGTTTCCTAATCCTCTTAAAAAAAGCTGCTTGTTTCTCTGGTGTGTCTATCGAACCATTACTTTTTTCCGTTTCCCAAAAGAAATCTGATAGTCCAGTAGATGCTTCAAGCAACTCTCGAAACTTGTGTGCCCCTCCACGTCTCACAATATCGTCGGGATCCTCCCCTGNCGGNAANGAAGCGAANCTCGCGGAGAACCCTGGTTCTAGTATTGGNAGTAATCTNTCAGACGCTCTCACTGCTGCACGCATCCCGGCGCTATCTCCATCGAAACATATAATTGGTTCAGTTGAAAACTTCCAAAGTTCCCTAATTTGTCCTTCAGTCAGAGCCGTACCNAGGGGTGCCACAGCGTTGTTCATGCCAACTTCAGCTAACGAAATGACATCCATATATCCCTCAACAACTATCAGTTGATCGGTTTTGTGCGCTATCTCCCTTGTCATTTGGCCTTGATATAAAATTTGGCCCTTCTGAAATAAGCTGGTTTCAGGTGAGTTCAAGTACTTTGGTTCTTGGTTATTTAGTGCCCGACCTCCGAAACCAATGATTTGGCCTCTTCTATCGCTGATTGGGAAAATTAGTCTCCCTCTAAAATAGTCGTAGGTTGATGAAGAGGCAGCTGACTTTTTTATTAGACCTGCNTCTTCTAGTAATTTTTCTTCAATACCTCGGCCTTGCATATCTATGCGAAAAGTCTTTGAATTGGCTGGCGCTAACCCTAATCGAAAAGATTTAATCGTCTTGTCTGACAAGCCTCTTTCTTTCANGTAATCCAATCCAGCCTTGGTNGGTGCCTTCCTTAAAAACTCCTCGAAATAAATTGTAACTTCTTCTAGGACTTCCCTTAACGTCCTTCGGCGGGCCTCTTTTGCACGTTCTATTGGGTCCTGTTTGGGGACTTCCAATCCAGCTAAGTTGGCTAANTTATCTACACTTTCAATAAAGTTTAGTCCCTCAGTTTCCATAGTGAATTTGATTATGTCCCCGTGTGCTCCGCACGCGAAACANTGATAGAAGTNTTTTTCATCCACAACAGATAAAGAGGGTTTGCTATCGTTGTGAAAGGGACAAAGAGCTAGAAACTCTCTTCCTCTCTTAATAAGTTTTAATTTTCTACCAACAACCTCGGAAATTCGAATCCGAGACCTTAATTCATCAAGAAAATNAGCTGGAAAGCTCATATGCTAAGGACCATAAACCCGGAGTGTTTGAAGTACGAACTAAAGAAAAATTTGGGCCCTATAAATATGGACCATTTGAACAAAAAATGCGAGTCAACAAAACAAGATTTTAAAGCCAACAAGATCGATATACTGGGTTGCCATTCACGAAAGTTGCTTTCAATTTCCGGCCCCCAAGATCCAGCTGCTCTATTAATATCAAATCCGCTCGTTTTCCCTCGATNATCTCACCCCTATCCGTTAACCCCGCCGCTTCAGCTGGTGCCTTGGAAACCATCCTCCAACTGGAGCCNAAATCCAGGATTTTGTTTTCTGATAAGTTGAAAGGNGCTTGCATCAGAGCAGGATAATAATAATCGGAACACAATATATTCCCCATGCCGGCCTTTATATTTCTTGAGGCGGATAGGCCAGATTTTCCCATATGGCTTCCTCCTCTTATAATATTTGGTGCTCCGAGTACAATGAAGTTATCTAATTTATGTGCTTGAGTGATTGCCTCCGTTGTTAATGGAAATTCACTAATATGACAACCTAGGGAATTATAAAATTGTCTAATGGTACTGGTTTTGTCGTCATGGCTTGCCATGGAAATAGAATTTTTTCTTGCAGTTTTTGCCAATTTTTCAATTAGATGGGTAGTTTCACTTTCGCGTTCTGAGAGACCCTCGACTAAATACAAAAAGTCTATTTTTGCTAGACCGGTGCGCTCTAAAAATTGCGAAAGAGGCTGGTCTTCACGAATTTTTTTGCGAATTGAAGGAAGATGGTTATTAAAAGCCAGGAAGTGTATCTCTCCATTTGAGATCCAATCAACAACTTCGTCTGCTGCGGCGAAATTAAACGTTTCAAATCGTAAATGACATTTCGTAGTCGCNCCTAAAACATCAGAAAGCTTCCTCAAAGCTGTCAAAACTTTAATTACTGTTTCGCGACCACGTAGCCCAGGTTCCCAAGAATAAGTTATCCCGTGAAAACCTGTTGTGATCCCATTTGCAACCAGCTGTCTGTCCGTGTCTAAAAATGCAAGTTCTAAAGGGAATGTAACTCCAGGCCGCGGCATTATTTGCCTTTCAAAGGCATCGCCGTGAAGATCCACAATGCCTGGTAAAACCAGGCATCCAGAAGCATCTATTCTTTTAACAGTTTTTGCGGGTGATACTCCGATAGCATCAATTCTCCCCTCAGATATCACGATATCTGTCTCTTGAGTTTCACCACTTGGTAAAAGAACATGACCCCCTTGGATACAAAATTTGTTTACCTTACTTGTCATTAGTCAACCTTATTATCAATAATTCTGATACCATNCGTGATAATAACTATAGAGTTTTACGGCTCTTTTTGGAATTACAGATGGGTAATATCTTGAGTAAAGATGAAAAAACTATCGGCCCAAATAATGATAGATCCGGACGATTTGCCATTTATTACGCTCCAACGCCGTTCTCGGAGCTTCATTCACTTGGAAGTACCTGGCTAGGACGAGATAGCGCAAGTGGAAAAATTATAGAACAGCCTTCTATATCTGGTATAGCCTCTGAGCGTTTGTCCNAATTAACTAAAAGGGCCAGACATTATGGATTTCATGCGACATTGAAACCCCCTTTTCAATTAAAACATGGAACTTCTTTAACCCTTTTGAAGCATGCACTGAGACGAGTGTGCGAAGATATAAGCCCGTTTTACATAAAACTTGACGTTTCAACCCTAGGCAAATTCTTCGCCCTAATGCTGTCGAAACCCAATCCAAAGATACAAAGTCTAGCCGAAATTATGGTTAGAGAAATTGATGCTTTTAGAAAACCTCTCACCAAAGAAGAACTCACAATACGAAGGTCAAAAGGCCTAACCCGTTCACAGGATGAAAATTTGATTAAATGGGGCTACCCTTACGTGTTTTCCGAATTTCGATTTCATATGACGCTAACTGGCAAAATACAATTAAGTAAGGAGCAAGCCATTATTCACGATGCCATCCAGAGGCATTTTTCTAAATCATTAAAAAAAAGGATAAAAATTGAATACGCTTGTTTGTTTCATCAAACCAACAGACAGGCCCCTTTTTTCTTGGTTGATCAATTCAAGCTAGGTTTAAAATGAAACTAAAAATTCGTGAGGGTACTATTTCAGATGATGGATTGTGCGGCGCTATTATGCTGGGAGCTCTAGTGACTCAAGACATACCACGATCATTTTTAAAAGACGATGTTCTAATCCTACCGCTTCGAAGTAATTTGAGATTTATTGCCTTCTACGATCAAACACCCGCCGGTTTTTGCGATTACTCAGTTTCTAAGAGTCACATAAATTATTTATTTGTCGATCCTTCATTTCAAGCTAACGGAGTAGGCACTTGTCTCCTAGAGAACGTCCAAAGACGTCTTGAAACCCCCATTTCAGTGAACGTTTTATGCAGAAACGAAAAAGCGATTTTGTGGTATTTAAAAAAAGACTTTGCTGTTACAAAACTTTGGTCAGAGCAATTCAACGGGCAACTAACCGCGTGGCTAAAACTTACAAGAAAAACTTTATAAGCGAATTTGTGCCGCGTCTCTAATAAAATAGCACTCTTCTAATATTGAAGCTAATTTAAAGGTATCAATGACTTCCAACATTTAAAAATATACTGTAAATTGGATGCCCAAATTCGTTTCACAAATTAAGGAACTTGAAGCTTGAACGGATACCCTCGAGATCTGATTGGTTACGCTGACACCCCTCCCCATCCCCAATGGCCAGGCGGCGCCCGCGTAGCTGTAAACTTTGTTATCAATTACGAGGAAGGATCCGAGTACTCTATACCGGACGGGGATGGTTTTTCCGAAGCAAGTCTAACCGAATCACCTTCATCCACTATTCCTCATGGAACCCGTGATTTAGCAGCAGAGACACTTTTTGAGTATGGGTCAAGAGTGGGATTTTGGCGTTTACTAAATTTATTTTTACAGCACAAATTTCCCGTTACAATTTTCGCGTGTGCTTTAGCACTCGAGCGTAACCCCCGAGTGGTGGAAGCAATAAAAAAGTATGAATTGGATATCTGCTGCCATGGCTGGCGTTGGATCGAGCACTATAAGCTTACCGAAGATGAGGAGAGAGAAAACATCCAAAAAGCTGTCGCATCGCTGAAAAATTTATTCGGTCAACGACCGCTAGGGTGGTATTGCCGGACGGGCCCTAGTGTAAATACTAGACGCCTTTTGATGGAAGAAGGTGGATTTATATACGACTCTGATGCGTATAACGATGAGCTACCGTACTGGCTTGAGTTTCCCAACAAAGCTCATTTAGTGATCCCATATTCTTTGACGACCAATGACTCAAAATTTGGCCGCGGATGGTTTAGCACCTCAGATGATTTTTTTAAATTTAACAAAGATGCCTTCGATTTACTTTACGAAGAAGGCAAGACAGCACCAAAGATGATGTCTATAGGACTGCACCAGAGGTTGATTGGCCATCCTGCCCGAGCGATGGGTCTTAAGCGGTTTCTAGATTATATTGCTAACTTTGATGATATTTGGGTATGCCATCGAATAGACATAGCCAAACATTGGTTTAAAACGCACCCCCATCCGTTACAGCCAGAAACATCGAAAATTTTCTGTTAAAATTGCTGTTTCTTTTGCGATAGATAATCTGATAAATCCAATATCTCTGCTTCAGATGGATTCTCTTCGCTAGGTAATTTGTAATCTCCGTTCATCCAGTTTCCCAAATCAATGAGCTTACAATTTGCAGAGCAGAACGGTTTGTAGCTCTTAGCTTGTGGCTTACCACATAACGCGCACACAGCTTTTTTGCCTAACATCATATCCTCAATTAATTCCATTTTTTATCAAGAACTCATTATCGGTCATTTCGCTGTCTTCTGTGATGGTGACTTTCGTGCCTAATTTATAGCTAATATTTCGCATCTCCTCATCAAAAACAGTGTTTATTAGATTTTGTAAAAGCGGAGAACATATCACTTCNGGGAATGCTATTCCGGTTGTCTCTTTCATCAAACACCGCAATACCTTTAGTGCAGCAGTTTCTAATGCCGGTGTGTTGTCCTCAACTGTTCCAACTAATGAGTCTTTGAGTGACTTTCCTTCTCGCGGTTTTGTTATTTCCAGCAACCCTGTACGAGTCCAACCATGGATGACTAAGGATACTTCCTCATTAAGAGCAAAACTTTCCAGAGTTTTCAGAAAGTTATCTCTTATCTTAAAATTCCTAAATCTTGGAAAATCGATAAGTATGATGCCACCAATCTCTCTCAACCGAAGCTGCCATATAATTTCCTCAGCAAGATGTGCGACTAAAGAAGAAGTTTCTGATCTTGGCTTACTGCTACTTCCAATATCTATATCAATCGAAGTAAGGGCTTCATTCTCATCGAAAAAGAGATAAGCGCCATCATCTAACGATATTTTCCGCTCCAGTGCGCGATTTATCTCAAAATCCAAGTCATAATCTTTAAATAAAACACCATCTTTATCCTCATAAACATCTGCGTTTGGATACTTTTCCATTGCAAGCCCCAGAGCACCACCTGATGGCATTAGTATTGAGGGTGATCGACTTTTTGAAATTCTTTCTTTGANGTTTTTCCACTTTTTTATTTGGGCCAAAGTTACGGCCTTCATACAGATCAAATTATTCACGTCAAAAGACTCTCTTATATGAACACCCATGTCATTCGGGATATTCTCATCTATAAATTGTTTTATGAGACCTCTATTTTTTTTTGATTTGATTTTTCGTGAAATAGACGAGGTACCTATCACTGGGTAGAGGTCCAAATACTTTCCCCCAAAACAAATGTTCGAGCTTACTCGAGCCGACTTTTTTCTATGCGCGTCATTTAAAACTTGGACGAGCAGAGACTCTCCATTAATGGGCTGGAACATTTTTTTGTGCTCTATATACCCGGGAGAAGTACCGAGGTCTAAAAAACTTGCGCCTAACTCTTTTCTTGAAGCCGTCACTTTCGCGAGTATGATAGCACCCCTTAACCATGGTGCGTTATGTCGCTCTATAAATAAATTTGCCAGACGAGTCTTTTTTAAAACGGCAACTCTTTTTTCACCTGGCGATGTATCGATAATTATTTTCTCGTTAGAATTCAAGATAACCTTCTCACCGATTACATTCTTTATAGTTAAAACCTAATCCCCTTAAAGCATTGTAAACCTCATGAATAGGCAAGCCCACCACATTAGAATACGAACCTTGTATTTTTTTTATAAAAGCAGCTCCTCTACCTTGAATAGCGTACCCCCCAGCCTTTCCATTCCATTCTCCACTAGCTAAGTAATTACTAATTTCTTGCTCATCTAGACGTTTAAAAGTTACAGACGAAATCACCAGTCTTTTTACATACTNATTATTTGCTCCAATAACGACAAATGCTCCCAAAACCTTGTGGCTACGTCCAGAAAGTTTTCGCAAACATTTCTCAGCTTGGTTTTTTGATACCGGTTTATCTAGGATCCTTGTGCCGCAAGTTACAACCGTATCAGCGGCTAAAACAATGCAGCTTGGGTGTCTACGCTTTACCGTTTCCGCTTTTTCCAAAGCAACTCTGGCAGCATATTTTTTTGGGGCCTCTAGCCTTTTGATAGTTTCATCAACGTCAGCCGCGTCTGATAAAAAATTGCCTAAGCCAATTTGTTTAAGAAGGTCACTTCGCCTTGGGGATCTCGAGGCCAAAACTAGTTCTAGGCCATCTGGAGGTGAAAAAACTTTCTTTCCGTTTTCCACGAAACTTAATAAAATACTTTATTTGAATCTAAAAGTAATGCGGCCCTTGGTTAAATCNTAGGGCGTCATTTCAACATTCACTCTATCGCCTGCTAGCACTCTAATGCGATTTTTCCTCATTCTTCCGCTGGTATGAGCCAGCACTTCATGATCATTGTCTAGCTTAACTCTGAACATAGCATTTGGTAGCAACTCCGAAATAGTACCCGCAACTTCTAAAACATCTTCTTTACCCAACTTATACTCCTATCATGTTAAAAAGATACTCTAAAACTGCGGGCGAATGGCCCTGAGGTCAAGCCGTTTTTTTGAACTCAAAAACTTCTTAAAATATTTTTCGTTCAACTGTCTATAAAAGTTTAAGTAGTCGATACCTAATGAGATACATTTTCTACAAATTTCACTTCGAGCTTCTCAAACGAACTCTAATTGATTCTGCATGAGCCGGAAGACCTTCAGATTCCGCCAGCGTTACGGCTGGGGGACCGATTTTCGCCAAACTCTGAAAATTNCATTCAACAAAGGTTGATCTTTTCATAAAATCGAAGACTGATAATCCAGATGAGAACCTTGCTGCTCGATCAGTTGGTAAAACATGATTAGGACCAGCAACATAATCACCAATAGCCTCTGGCGTATATCTTCCTAAGAAAATTGCGCCAGCATGCTTAATAAGTTTCATTAATTCATTAGGCTTTTCGACAGCGAGCTCCAAATGTTCGGGAGCTATGCGGTCAACAAGTTCCGGCGCTTCAGTTAATGAACTTAAAACAATTACCGCACCTTGTTTATCCCAACTAACTCTGGCAATTTCAGATCGCTGTAACGACGCCAAGATTTCCTCCACTGCTTTAATTACCTCTGTGGCAAATTTTTCGCTGTCAGTTATCAGGATTGATCTAGCAACTTCATCATGCTCTGCCTGCGCTAACAGATCATAAGCTATCCATCTGGGGTCGTTTAATGTATCGGCAACAATTAAAATTTCTGACGGCCCCGCGATAGAGTCTATTCCAACAGCGCCATAAACTAGTTTTTTTGCGGCAGCGACAAAGGCGTTCCCTGGTCCTACGATTTTGTCTACCGAGTTAATAGTTTCAGTTCCATAAGCTAACGCTGCGATGGCTTGAGCCCCACCAATTCGATAAACTTCCTGTACCCCAGCCAGTTTTGCTGCAGCGAGAACCAATGGGTTAATAGCCTCACGGGTTTGAGGTACAGTAATCACCCGTCTGGATACCCCTGCTACCTGTGCTGGTATAGCATTCATTAGCACCGAGCTNGGGTACGACGCTGTACCACCGGGCACATATAGACCAACAGAATCGACTGAACTCCAGCGCATTCCCATTTTTACCTCTGCCTCATCTAAATATTCGAAATTATCTGGCATCTGTTTTAGATGAAACGCTGTTATCCTATCTGCCGCAAATTTCAGTGCATCATACTGATCAGTAGTTATTCTATTAATAGCTTCATCAATTTCCCCGCTATCTATAATTANATCCGTGGAAGTTAGGTCCAGCCCATCCAANTCCTTAGTGAGTTTAATNAGCGCCTCGTCTCCACTTTTCCTCACTTGTTCGATTATATCTGCAGAAACCCTAGTAGCATTTTCAACTTTTGTTGCTCTTCTCGCTAAAAGGCTTTCGAATGAAGTGTAAAAATTAGGGTCGCAACTACTTATTTTCAATACCATCAGCAACCTCTTTAAAACGATCGATCCACATANTTATTGTCTGGGGGTTTGTTTTGAAAGCAGCCCTATTTACGGCTAACCGTGCGCTGATATCCGAAATTTTTTCCATTTCAACCAAACCGTTTGCGGTTAATGTAGCACCGGAAGAAACCAAATCAACAATCCTTCGACAAAGTCCCAATCTCGGTGCAAGTTCCATCGCGCCATTTAGTTTTATGCATTCGGCTTGGACCCCACGAGCCGCAAAGTACCGTTTAGTAATATTTGGGTATTTTGTCGCAATCCTTAGATGACTCCATTGCATTGGGTCCTCCGTGGCAGCTAATTCCTTGGGGCCTGCGACAGATAACCTACACTTTCCAACTTTAAGATCAACTGGTGAGTAAATTTCGGAATGATCAAATTCCATTAACACATCGCTTCCACAAATAGCAAAATGCGCTGCTCCAAATGCTAGAAAGGTTGCCGTATCAAAACTTCGCACTCTGATTAAATCTATGCTCGGATCTTTCGTTGAGAATTGAAGACGACGCGAACTGTCATTGAAAAAGTCTTCCTCAGGCTCAATTCCGGCACTAGCCATGAGCGGTGCCACATCAGAGAGGATCCGCCCTTTTGGAATAGCGAGCACCAATGGTTTTTGAATCTCCATTTAAGTCGTTTCCTCATGTTTTGGAAGCAATGTGGTCGGCCAACTTTCTCCGATATCTTTAGCCGTTAACTTTAAGGTATTTACACCCAGTCTTATCGTCTTAGAATCGGAAAATTGTAAATCTAAGCGCTGATCGCTCTCAAAAAACGTCAACAAGTTAAAAAATTTTGACCCATCATTCATATCAATTCGTTGCGTCCGCATATATTCCACTTTTTCGATTACTAAACCGCATAGGCAACGTTGGTACCCATTTGTTTCCCTATTGTCTCTGCGCCTTTTGTTAACTCCCATCGGAACCTTTGAAGGATCATGATAACTTTCTTTTGTGAGGGGGTGTATAATATATCGGCAACTTGAACAATAGAATCCTGCAATAAAGCAGAAAGAACCTTCAGATCATCGAATGAAGTTGCCTGCAGACGCAGATAATTGGCACGTATTCTTTGCTGGAATTCATGTTTCAATTAATACACCTACTTGTAATTGTAACTCAAGTTCCCACTCGATCTATTATTGCACCACATGATTTTAATTTAGATACAAGGTTCTCATAGCCTCTATCTAAATGATAAATTCGATTAATAGTTGTTTCGCCACTAGCTGCTAATCCCGCTAACACTAAGGAGACCGATGCACGTAGATCTGTTGCCATAACTGGGGCTCCCATGAGTTTTTTCACACCTCTAATCAGCGCTGTAGAGTTGTGAACGTTTATGTTGGCACCCATACGGTTTAACTCCGGCACATGCATAAATCTATTTTCAAAAATTGTTTCTGTAATCATGCTAGCTCCATCAACTCGCGTCATGTAAGCCATTACCTGGGCTTGCAGATCTGTGGGGAATCCAGGATATGGGTCGGTCATAATATCTACTGCGCCAGGACTACTGCCAGGACCTTCCACGACGATCCCAGAGCTATTCTCCTCTATTTTTGCACCAGAAGCTAAAAGCACATCAAGCACAGCCCTTAAATCACTGGAGTTTGCGCCAACAAGTTCTAATTTGCCCTCAGTGATGCAGGCTGCTATTGCGAATGTGCCAGCCTCTATTCTATCAGCGATAACCGAATGAGTAGTTCCACTTAAGCTATCTTTACCTTGAATTCGAATAGTGTCGGTACCATGGCCTTCTATTTCGGCACCCATCTTTATCAAACATTCCGCCAAATTAACTATTTCTGGCTCACGGGCAACGTTTGATAACTCTGTCTCACCATTGGCTAAAGACGCAGCGAGCATTATGTTTTCCGTGGCACCTACTGAAACCAATGGAAAGTTTATCCTACTACCTTGGAGACGATCTCCTTTTGCTAGGTTGGCTTCAACATAACCACGAGACAAATCAATTTGCGCACCCATTTGGATTAATGCGTTTAAATGTAAATCCACTGGCCTGTTCCCAATAGCGCAACCGCCTGGCAAAGAAACACGAGCTCTCCCTGAACGAGCGATCAGAGGACCCAGCACCAAAATTGAGGCGCGCATTTTCCGAACAATATCGTATGGCGCCTCTGTATTTGTAATTTTTTCACACTTCAGTCTCAAACATCCAGGGCTTTTCATTGGATCCTCNATTTCAACTCCAACACCCTCAAGCAATTCACGCATTGAACCAACGTCTCCTAGGTGTGGTATATTTTCTAAAAACATTTCCTCATTTGTTAGCAACGCTGTGGCCATAAGCGGAAGGGCAGCATTTTTTGCTCCACTGATATCAATTTTGCCCGAAAGTTTTGATCCCCCGGTTAAAATGATTTTTTCCATGCTCACCTCGAATACACTTTTTTAAGAACTTCCAAAGTTTTTCTTTGGATTAGGCATACTAGTCTAGTCGCAACAGATGCAATNGTTGCTAGAATCAGAAAATTACCATGATTTTAAGAAAAAGCTAATTGGAACTATCGCCGCAAGTCCTGTCAGTTTGCTGTTGAAGCTTTCTTCGTTTCAAGTTGGCCCGAAGAGCTTTAGCTCGTCTAGCTTCAATTTCTTTCTTCTTAGTCTGAGTTGCTAGGTTTCTTTTAACCATCTTCCGAATAATTCATAAATTTTTGGTTATAGAGTCATTTATTTTACGATATCTCAACTACTTATCATCATCAAATAAACTTGCTATATATGTAAGGCCTATGGCATTGTGCCTCCGAAATTTAAAAATTCATTTACACGTTACGCTGCCGTAGCTCAGGGGTAGAGCACTCCATTGGTAATGGCGAGGTCGACAGTTCAAATCTGTCCGGCAGCACCACTTTCCCGCTACAGTTTACTATTTTATTTTCCCAATAGGGATCAATGGTATTGTAGTGACTTCGCTTCTATTATTAGCCGTTTGGCAAATCGCTTTATATCAACTAAATTCTTCAAAACTAGGAGATATGCGCTGACCAACCATAAATACTATCTGCGGTCTTACCCATNAGTTGGGCTTTTTCGGACGAACTAAGCCGTGAACTGTNAAGAAAACAGTCCACACTTTCTCTGTAAGAAACGAAGTTAATCGCACGCGTCCAATCCGTACCCCACATGCATCTTTCGAGCGAAAATCTGGCAAAAACTTCTTCTAATGGGTCCCAAATATCAGAAAACGGGAAAGCTTGATGTGATAATGTGCAAACACCTGTAATCTTAATTACAACATTATCATAACT
>FUFK010042803.1_pt1 | contig 14552 bp, 12 predicted proteins | sample 1021851 | NCBI WGS metagenome assembly FUFK01 (sample SAMEA51879418, study PRJEB19060) | metagenome | reverse complement strand
TGTTGCATACGGCAACATGGTAGGCATATTAATTGAAGCCATAAAAGAATTGAAAGCAGAGGTAGAGAAGCTAAAGGAGTCTAAGTAATGACTATCAAATCTAGCGGCTCACTAAATACTACAGAAATCGTTGCGGAGTGGGGTGGTTCTCAGCCTAATGCATTATCAGAATATTATTCTGCAGGATCGTTAGTTTATTCTGGAGCAGCAGACGGTGATGGTAATGCCATACCAAGCTCTGGTGCAATTTCTTTTTCTGATTTTTTTGACACTACAAAATTTTCAACCACGTCTGCATCATCTTCAACAGGAACAGTAGCAGTGCCTGCTGATGCAAACGCAATTTACGTAATCGAAGCTTTTGGTGCTGGCGGTGGTGGTGTAAGAGGTTTTGATTACGACAAAGCCGGTGGTGAGTCTGGAGGAGGTGGCGGTGGCGGCGGTGCTTATGCCGCCGGAATATATTTAACAGTCACAGGTGGTGAAAATTTAACGATATCTGTCGGATCAGGTGGAGCCGCTGGAACTGTCAGTGGATTTACTTATACTGCAACTGGTGCCACAGGAGGAGCAACGACTATAGTTAGAGCAAATGGGTCAACAATATTAAATTTAGGTGGTGGCACAGGGGCAGGTTCTATTAATGGTGGTGTTCAAGGACCACTTGTAACTCACGTTCAATCGTCAGGAGGAGCAGCTTCTACTGCTACAAGATTAAGTTCAGGCACTACAACATCAGGAGTATCTGTGAGCACTGGAACAGTTGCTGATGGTAATGCTGGAGCCATTGGAATAACTAAAAGTGGTGATGACGTAAGACAAGACGGTTCAGCAGGTGGTAACAATGGCGCTGGTTCTAATGGTGGATCTGGTGGCTCATCATCTGGTGGTGGAACTAATGGATCAAGCGGGGGCACTGGTGGCGGTGGCGGTGGCGGTGCAGCTCAAATACCAGGACTTGGTAGCACTCAAGGTGGCTCTGGTGGTGCAGGGTCAATAAGTTATCAATTCGTGAGGATTGTCTAATGCCTTTATTATCTTATAAATTTGCACCAGGTTTTGACAAACAAAGCACACCATACGGTGCAGAGAACAAATGGATTGACGGAGAAAATATTCGTTTTCGTTATGGACAACCAGAAAAGATTGGTGGCTGGGTAAAACTTGTTGCAAATAAATTATACGGTGCAGTGCGTGCACAGTTTGCATGGTCAGCGCTTGATGGAACGAGGTTCTTGGCTTTAGGCACAGATAAAAAATTATACATATATACAGAGGGTGCAGTGCATGACATCACACCCATTCGTGCTACAGACGAGAATCTTACAAATCCATTTGTCACGACTAGTGGATCACCGATTGTGACTGTAACAGACGCGGGTCATGGAGCAACAGCAGGAGACTTTGTAACATTCTCAAATGCAGATGCTGTTGGTGGACTAGACATGAATGCAGAGTTTGAGATTACATCTGTTACAAGCTCTAGTGTGTACACAGTTACGCATTCAAGCAATGCTAGCTCAGGTGCAACGGGCGGTGGATCGAGCACCGTGGATGTAGAGTATCAAATTAGTGTTGGTCAAGAAGTTAACACATACGGTTATGGTTGGGGTATCGACCCATGGAACGGACTTGCAGACACAGGTAGAATTACAGACCAGCTTAACGAGGCATTGGATGCAACAGAAACGGGTGTCGATGTTGACGACGGCAGTAAGTTTGCAAACGGTGATTATATTTTAGTAGATCAAGAGATTATGAAAGTGACTGGTGTATCAAGCGACACACTGACAGTTACAAGAGATTTAACAACTAACGAAGGCACAACGACAGTATCTGCTGGTAGTCACAATGCAACCACACATGCAGATAATACAACTGTTACAATTATATTTGATGCATCTGATACCAGTATAAATGCAACAAGTTGGAACGAGGCAGCATCCTCCTCAACGACTGTTCTTGATTCTAGATATTGGGTGTTTGAAAACTTTGGTGAGGATCTACTAGCACTGCAAAGCAACGGTAAATTATTTAAGTGGGACAAGTCTAGTGGCGTTACCACACGCGCAGCTGTCGTGCATGCAAATGCACCAACTGCATCAAGACATTTGATTTTATCAACACCAGACAGACATGTCATACTGATGGGCACGGAAACAACAATAGGCAGCACAACATCACAAGATGATTTATTTTTACGTTTTTCATCACAAGAAGATACATCCACGTGGTCGCCTGCCTCTACAAACACAGCTGGCTCTTTTAGAATACAAGATGGCTCTAAAATTATTACAACACTAAGATCTCGTGGTGGTATTTTAATATGGACTGACACATCACTACATCAATTACAGTTTATAGGACCNCCTTTTATTTTTGGTTTNACACANCTAGCNTCTAACTGTGGAGCNGTNTCACCATATGCAGCTGTTGATGTTAACGGTACTACGTTCTGGATGAGTCAACAGTCATTCTACATGTTTGATGGTGCAGTTAGAAAGATACCATGCCCTGTGCAAGATTACGTGTTTGATGATTTTAGTATTACACAGCAACCACTTGTGTACGCAGGTTTAAACTCTGACTTTAACGAAATTACATGGTTCTATGCAAGTCAAGACTCTGACTTTATAGACAGGAATGTTACATACAATTATGTTGAAGGCACGTGGTACACAAACTCTTTGGCTAGAACAACTTGGTTAGACTATGGTGTATATCAAGTTCCGTATGCAACAGAATACAGTTCGACTGTTACCGGTGACACACCAACTGTGTTAGGTGCAACAGATGGCTCTAGTATTATTTATCAGCATGAAGAGGGCACAAATAATGACACGGAGGCCATGGAGTGTTTCTTGCAGTCTGGTGATTTTGACATAGAGGATGGAGAAAGAATTTTATCTATTTCTAGATACATACCTGATTTTAAAGACCAAGAGGGTAGTGCAGAGGTATTATTAACCTTTAAAGATTTTTCACAAACAACAAGCACCACTGCTTTAAAAAATGCAATATCAAGCACATCATCAACGAGTGATATTACACTTAAGAAAACTACAAACTTTCCATCAGAGGGCACAATACTTATTGGTACAGAACTTATTACATACACATCAAACAACACAACAACCGGTGTGTTAGGCGGTATTGGCAGAGCTGCTAACGGCAGCACTGCAACCACACACGCAACAAATAAAAAAGTTACAAATTATACAAATGTTAGAGTTGACAGATCTACAGTGACACCTACAACTACAAAGATAGATACGCGTGGTCGAGCAAGACAAGCAAACATAGTGATCTCTAGCACAGCGATTGGTGACAAGTGGAGATTTGGCACACTNAGATTAGATGTTAAACCAGATGGAGGACGATAATGGCAAAGATAACTATTGGACGATTACCAAGTGCAACAGAAGAGTATGATAGAACACAGTTTGATACACTAATTCGAGAACTTGATCAGATTATTACACAATTAAACTTTTCTTACGAACAAGCAACAAAAGACGAAACACTAGCAAGGAGTTTTTATCTTGGCTGATACATTTTTATTAAAAGCAGTTGATCTAACAACAACAAGTGCTACACAAATATACAAGGTGCCAATCACAGACGACACGGCTGTGCCACCAACAGATTCTACTACAGCCCTTGTAAAGTCTATACTTGTTAGTGAGGACAGCAATAATGCAGACACAATTACTATTACCATAACAAGAGATAATGTGTCTGGTGACCCTGTATTTAGCGTGTTTAAAGACAAAGCGATCGGCGCAAAAGGGACCGTGGAGCTTCTAACACAGCCATTAGTGCTGCAAGAAGGTGATGAANTTAAAGCTACCGCTGGNACTGCNNATAGATTACATGTATTATTATCNGTATTGGAGATTACATAATGGCAATGAAATTAGTCCGTGAGGGCAAAAAGACAGAATACAAACAGGAAAACGGTCAAATCATAACTGTCGTGCAGCCTGAAGTATATCAACGAATTTATTGTAAAAATTGCGATAATGAGGTAGATTCAGAAGAACAGGCNACNGGNACCTGCAANGACTGTGGCAAACCATGGGCAGAACAAATGGCAAAAGACATAACTGTAAAAGTTATTGAGATGCCGCCAATGGGGTCAGAGTCCGGCGAATAACAAGATTAATTCTTGCATAAAATATGAATGACATAGACGACATATTGGAAGTCATAGACTTATACAAAGATGATTATCCAGTATGGAACGGTGTAAAGGTCAAAGACATATTTTATCACATATATCCATCAATAGTATTANNACANTGCAAAGTGCACAGAGACAAAGATGGCTTATATGGTTTTAGAAACTGGGCNTTNTTNANTAAAGAGGCCGAGCAAAAATTTTTAGAAACTAGAGAGATTGGTTTCGATGATTGGAACAGCGGAGAAAANTTGTGGGTCATCGATTCTATCTTTAAAAGGAAACATAACGAGGCTATGCTATACTACAGAACTTTCTTCACACATTTAATAGGCGTTGGTAAACCAGTACAATGGTTGCGCCTTGCAGACAATGGTCTAATTCGTAGCCACGTAAAACTCACAACTAGGGAGTATCATTTATAATGGGATCACTTTTAAAAGGTGTAGGTAAAGCAGTAAAGAAAATAGCTAGGCCAAAGGTACTATTACCTCTAGCAGCAATAGCTTTAGGTGGTCCTGCTCTTGCAGGAGCAATGAAAGGCACAGCAGCAGGGGGCGCTTTATTTGGAAAAGGGATCGCTACAGCATTACCTGCTAGCGCAACAGCCACAGGAGCTGGTGGTGCTTTACTACCTATTGCAAAAGCTGCGGTTGCTCCAACAGCAGGTTTTCTTGGCACAGGAGGAGCTTTTGCACCTTTATCAGGAACATTGGCAAAAGGCATTATGTTTGGTTTAAAAAACCCTCTTACCGCAAAAGGACTTGCAACTTATGGTGGTTTAGGATCGGCCGCATTAGCCATGAGGGGTCAACCAAAAACAGAAGAACAAAAGAATTTAGGTGTTGATGCACAGGCACAATACAATTTAGCAAGAGAAATGAATAGAATGATGGGCGGTGCATACACCGATGAACAATTAAATACAATAGTTGGACCAATGTTATCACAGTACGGCGGTGAGTATGAAACAATTACAAATCCATTCCAAAGAAGAAGGAGACCTATGTTTCCTGGTTTAAATTATTCAGGACTTACTAGATATGCAGCTGATGGTGGGTCTATAGAACCAATTGATGAAGAAGAAAACCAACAAATGATAATGGATGCTTTACTTGGTGAGACAACGCCTGGCATGAACGAAGATGCAATCGCAGAACAGATGTTCGACATGATGAGAAGAGAAGAGTTGAACCCTACAGGTAGAGCCATGGGTGGTCGTGTCAATATGGGACTAGGTGGCTTACTAGGTAGAGCGTTTAGAGAGGGTATGGAAGCAGCTATGAAAAACCCTACTTTTGGAAAAGTTTTTGGAAGAAGTGGAGGAGACTTAGATATAGGTGATATTGTAGAAATGGAGAAAAAAATACCTAAATATGAAAGAAAAGTAGGTGGTATTGATTTATTTGGTAGGAGAAGACAAAGAGATATAGATCAATATCAAAAAGAGATTATAGACCAAATGATGGAGATGGATTCTATAGAAGGGTTTGCAATGGGCGGTAGCATACCACAAACAAATAGTGTGCCATCAGGCATGCAATTAGATGGCCGTGGCGGAGGATTTATACCCATGGGTGCAAAAGAGAGAAAAGATGATGTGCCGGCAATGTTAGCAAAGAACGAATTTGTAATGACAGCTGATGCTGTTAGAGGTGCGGGTGACGGTAATGTAAACGTAGGCGCACAAAGAATGTATGACTTAATGAATAATTTGGAGTCTAAAGTATAATGGGATCTAAATCACCACCACCTCAGAAGACCACCGGTACACAGACCACACAACAACTATCGTCACCATCGATAGAAGCGGCTTTATCGTTATATACACCACAACTTATGGGCATGCTGTCTGGTAATATACAGACAGATACATTTGCTCCACGAGTTGCAGCACAAAACCAATTACAACAAGCAGCAATAGTTTCAGGATTAAGAGGACAAGGGTTTGATTTTGACCCAGCAACAGGCGCGGTTACCGGAACGGGGATCGGGGCTTATCAACCATTTTTAGATGCAGCAGGGACAGCTGCAGGACAGATTCAAGGTGCTGGAGCAGGCGCTCTTGGTCAAGCACAAAGTGCATTGAACCAACAACAAGCGCTGGCACAAGGTTTAAGTGCTAGTGCTGCGGCTTCACCATTTATGCAAGCGGCCAGCGGCGCTGCAAATGCTGCACAATTAGCGGCGTTAGCTGGTCAAGGAGCGGGGACCGCGGACTTTCAAGCGGCCAGAGAATTAACAGGGCCAGGAGCTTACGAACAATTTATGTCGCCGTATCAACAAGAAGTGATTGATGCGACTAGAGCAGATTTTGAAGCAGAACTACAGAGACAACAAGCACAGCTTGGAGCAGGTGCTGGCGCTGCATTTGGTGGTGGCAGGTTTGGTGTTGCACAAGGTGAACTAGCGGCTCAAGGTGCAAGAGGATTAGCATCAACATTAGCACAACTTAGACAACAAGGTTTTGCTGGAGCACAAGCTGCAGCNGCACAAGCACAACAACAAAGAATGGGCTTGGGTCAAGCAACAATGGGACAAGCAGCACAGAACCAACAACTATTACAATCAGCGGCACAACAACAAGCAGGCCTAGGATCACAAGCAGCGGCTCTTGCAACCGGAGATATGCAAGCTCTTGGTCAAGTGGCACAAAGTCAAGGTGCATTAGCACAATCACAAATGTCACCATATCAACAAGCGCTATCAGCTAACATGGCGGTGGCACAAGCTATACCTCAGTTCAGTGCACAGCAATTTGGAATACTAAGTAGCTTTGGTGACCAACAACAAAAATATCAACAAGCAGGTTTAGATGCTATATCACAAAGAAATAAACTAGCGCAGTATGCGCCATACGAACAAATGGGATTTGTAGGATCACAACTTGCAGGCTTAATGGGCGGATACCCAGGAGGCACAACTATTGGAACAACAACAGCACCTGGACCTACAGGTATGCAATCAGCTCTGGGAACAGCAGCTGTGGGTAGTGGTATACTTGCAAACTTAGGTGGTTTATTTGGATACGGTAAATAATGGTTAATACACTAAGAAGAAAAATGTTTAAGATGGGTGGTGTGGCTAACACGCATGGTGTTGGTCTGACATCTGGTCTGTCTTTTAATCAAGGTGGACGTGTAGGTCTTAAAGAAGGTGGAATGAGCATAAGTGAGATAGCTAAAAAATTTAGACTTGGAGGAGCAAAAGCTGGAGAGGCATTATCAAAAACTCCGATTAAAGGTAGAAGAGGATTAGCTCAAAGAGGTTTAGGATTTCTACTAACTAGTTTATTTGGTAAAGCTGGGCCTGCAATTGGTAGAGCAGGGTACAGGCGTAGCATGAAACCAATACAAGCTTTCTTAAGACAAAACCCTAGATCAGGTAAAGCTTTACTTGGCCTTGCTGGTATAGGAGGAGGTATTGGTGGTTTATCAATTGCTAGTAATTTAGCTCCTGATTTTGATAGGTTTGGTGACCCTGATGATCCAAATATGTTTTATAGTGGACCGCTAGCACAACTTGGTAGATTTGTTAGAGAAGATGTAGTTGATCCTTTTATATCTATTAGTCCACTTGGTGGTTTAGGATATGGAATTACAGGTGAAACAGCTGGTTCAGCCTTAAGAGAGCTAGCTGGCAAAGAACCAAGATTAACTGGTGACGACGCACTAGGTGGTGGTAGACAAATACAAGATGACATTAGTCCTGATGACTTAGCTGCTAAGATAGCTCAACAAAGTGAAGATAGAACAAGAGAAGCTATGGAAATGTATCAAGATCTTATTAGAGGTGACGACGACGTTAACAAACTAACAACGCTAGGTAGCGCACTAATCGCTGGTGGCTCTGCATTAATGGAGGGCGAAGGGTATGGCGCCGCGGCTCGTGCATTTAACGAACCATTAGCTACGGCCATGGCAGGAGAGGATGCTGCTGAGGCTGAAGCAAGAGCGGCTGCTGCACAATTAGCGATAGGTGAAAACATAACTAGACAGGCAGCTGAAGATGAGTTGGCTATGAATCTATTAGCTGGGGGNGATTTTGCAACAGAAGCAGAAGTACAAGCTGTTTTAACCGCACGTAAAGTAGGTATAAACACAAGAATACCGGAGACTGACGATGGTGAAGTTGATGAAGANGCAATAGTGGGNGGAAGTGTTTACGTTGATCCTAGACAAAGATACGGCACACTATTTGTAGCAGTTAACAACAATGTGCCTTTAACTAAAGATGATTTAATTTACACTAACGATCCGGAAAAAGCAAAAGCACACGCTGAGAGTTAGGAGCGGGTATGGTTAAACCTATATTATCTCCCCTAGGAAAATTTTTAATCAAACAAGGTTTTAAAAAAAACAAAGGGATAGGCCAAGGGGAAAATGTTAGAGCACCTTATAAAGGTAAAACCCTTACGGGTGCTGAAAGGCGTGGTAAAAAATTCACTCCGGCTATGGAAAAAAGAATGGAACAATTACATTCCATTGGTATTACCACTCCAACACTAATGGCAAGACTACTGGGAGGTCAGTTAGGCACATCTCAAATTATGAGAATAATGAAGCGAAAAGGTTTAAGGACAGATAAAAATATAGAAAAATATATTGAACCTTCTTTAGTATCACCAAGAAAAAGAGTTAAAGGAAAAGCGATAAAAGATAAAGCAGGTGAGTCCTCATATGCAGGGCCAATAGATGTTAATTTTCCAACTAAAGAAATACGAAAAAACTACGTGGCAGATTTAAGAGCGAGATCTAAACTTCCTCAAGGTGACCCTGCAAGAATGACTGATAACGAAATGGCAGCTAAATATTTTTATTTTTCAAAAAACCCTTTAAATAAAATGGCCGAAATAAATAGAGTGCTTAGAAAACAATTAAACATACCTGAAAAACCTGTTAAATACACCGGCGACAAAGCAGAAATGGCGAAACAATTAAGAAAAGTTAGATTAAAGAGAATAGAAAGAACAAGTGATCCTAGAATTGAAAGATCTTTAAGCGTAACAAGAGACCCTAAGTTAGGTTATTATTCTCCTGAACTCTCTCACAGAGCAAGAGATTCAATGGCTACTTATTCGGGAACACTTGGGATTGCCCCTGGAAGATTAAATAGAGGCGCCATATCAAAAGCAGAATCTAGAATTGATCGAATAGAAGATGAACAATTTGATCTTACTCACACTCCAACCGGAAGAGCAAAATCACCTAAACAATTAAAAGAAGTAAAACCTAGAATAGAAAAATTAAATAAAGAAAAAACGGACATTGTTTTGGGTGTAGATGATGAAAAAGTTAGGGGACAGTTAGCCACGGAACTATATGATATAAATAATCGAGGTGAATTAACTTATACATTGTTTAATCCCTTTAGACAAAACGTGCTCGATCCCTTAGATCTTACTAAAGGAGCTCGGCTCAAAGACCCTGGTGGTAAAACAATCTACCCAAAAGATATTTTAAGCAAAGAAGATTATGATTTATTTAAGATTGGTAGAGAACAACAAATAGAAAATGCAAAAGCATTAAACAAAGAATTGATAAAAAAATACGGTAAAAAATATGAAGAAGGTGGCCGTGTTGACAAATCAATAGGTGGTTTGGTTAATGAAAGACAAGGCCTAGGGTTAACTGACGATGTCAGTAAAGTTGGCACACTACAATCTATGTTGGCCGGTATTGGTGCTGGTTTAATTGACATACCAAAGGGTGCATTCACTCTTGGTGCTGCGTTATTAGATCTTGGCTTTGGCACAAACAACGCAGCTAAAGTAGAAAATTATTTTGACAATTTAACAACCTTTGATGAAAAAGCAGAACAAAGTTTTGCTGGTGAACTCACACGTATCATGGTTAATCTTGGTGTGCCAGGTGGTTTTGCTTTTAAAAAAGGTGCTGATCTTGCAACAAAAGCTATGCTTCATAGAAGAAATGGNAACTACTTCAGACTAACTGATCCAAAACTACAAGAAAGATANAANACAGCTTTAAACACACCNGGTAGATTATTTGCAACTCTNGGTGGAGCAGGNGCTGCTGGTGTTTCTGATATGATTTTTGTGGGTGACCCTGAACAGGTGGGAACAATAGGTGACATGTTTGGTGGACCAACACAACTTAAACCAAACGATGAANACAGTGCTGCTAGAGAGGTGGCNAANAGAATGAAGTTTGGTTTAGACTCGTCACTTTTAATTGGAGCAGTTGGNGGACTTGGATCATCAATAAAATCTTTGATTAGAAGAAGCAACGAATTAGAAACAAACAATGATGCCATAGATAAATTTTTAGCTTACCTACGACCAAGAGGTAAAAGAACACAAGAGTTTTTTGATATAGAAAGAGAAAACCTAGGACTTAGACGTAGTGACATTAACAGAGCAGAAGAGGTTTCTAGAAAATTAGACAAGCACATTGATGCGATATTTCCTTTTGTNAAAAACCCTTTTAATAAACTTGGAAACGATGGTCGTCGTGAGTTTATGNCCAAGCTTAACGATACANTGTTATCAGGTGATTACAGAATAAGTGCTGAGACAGGTAAAACNGAGTTTGGTCTGATGGACAAAAAACTAGTCGAAGAAGTAACAGACATGATGTACAAAAAAGGTGGCAGTAAAAAAGATGTTCAAGGTGTTATAAATGAGTTTTACAACATAAGATCTGGGTGGCAACTTATGTTTGATGATCTGGGCACAGCCATGGGCAAGGATGCACTAACTGAGTTTGCACCATTGTTTGGCAAAAAATTTAAAGACTATCTTGGATCAACGTACGAAATATTTAGAAACAAATCTGTAATACCTTTGTTAAATTATAAACCAACAGAGCAAGCTGTTAAAAAAATGATAAATCTATTTAAAGAGTCAGCAGCTGATAAAGGTGTTAAATTAAGTAATGAACAAGCAGAGTATTATGTCAACGAATTAATAGCAACAGCAAAACCAACAACAACAATTGCAACAAGCGCAGAAAAATCATCAGGTGTATACTTTAACGCACCAGACTTCTTTATGAACAAAACAGTTCTTGATGATCTTGAAATGCCAAAAAAAACATTACCGCTTGATTCTTTGCAAGACGATGCAAAACAGGTAGTAGAAGAATTACTTGGTAAAGTAGAAGATCCTTTACAAACAATACTCACGGGCACAAATAAATTATCTTTGGTTACAAGACGTAATCAGTTGTTTCAAACATTAAAGAAACAAAACGACGACATACTACAGAAAAGAACTGAATTTATAAATAAAAACCCTGGTTCTGAAATACCTGCGGCGTTGCGTGGTATGTTCAGAGAAACAGAAATAGATGCCATTAATGATCTTGGTAAAAATATAAAAAAGATAGAGCTAGATCCAAGCAGAACCGAAGAGGCCGGCATAGTCAATCCTCTAGATGGATTGTACGCGGAGCGCGGAGTTGCAGAAGCGATAGAACAAACTGCGATGATTGCGAAAGACAAATCCAATCTGTTTCAATTGTATCAAAGTTTTATATTGTACCCAAAAGCAACATCACAACTTGCAAAAACAGTTTTGAGTCCTATCACACACGCGCGTAACTTCATATCTGCTGGTGCATTTGCTGCCGCGAATGGTTTGATACCAGGACTAACAGTCAGTTTTGATGACACAGGTAGAGCATTTAAAGAAGCTTACGGTGCCTTGCAAGTGCCAGGGGCAAGACTTGATAACTCTAGATATCGTGAGCTATTAAGACTTGGTGTCGTTAACACTAACGTTCGTCTTGGTGATCTACAAAAATTACTTAAAGACGTAAACTTTGGTGAGACTTTTAATAGCAACGTGGCTCTTAGAAACATGATGCGACCAATGTCAAAACTTAAAAAGTGGACTGAAGATATGTACACAGCAGAGGATGACTTTTGGAAGATTACAACTTTTGCATTGGAGAGATCGAGACTTAAAGATACTTATGATAAATATGGTATTAAGTATACAAACGAACTATTAGATAATGAGGCTGCAAAAATTGTTAAAAACAACGTGCCTAACTACGATTACGTTAATGATTTTGTAAAAGATTTAAGACAATTACCGTTTGGTAACTTTGTATCTTTCCCTGCAGANATNNATAGGACAGGATACAACATCATGAATCAAGCNTATAAAGAAATATTTACAACTCACACACTGGCTGATGGACGTGTGGTGAACCCTCTTAGAAATATAGGTCTAAAGAGAATGTTTGGTTTTGCATCAACAGTATTTGGTGTCCCATACGGAACAGTAGAGGCATTCAAAGCAATACACGATGTAACAGATGAAGAGATGTCAGCTCTTAGACGTTTTGTACCTGATTGGTCTAAAAATTCTACACTAGTTCCAATACGTGGTGAGGACGGTAAATTAAAATATGTAGATTTCTCACATGCAAATGCATACGACACTTTGATTAGACCCATGACAGCGTTGATGGTTGGAGTGCAAAAAGGTTTAGAAGAAGATGAAGTGTTTAAAAATACTTTTGCATCAATGATCGAAGCAACAAAAGAAACTGCATCACCATTTGTTAGTGAATCAATATGGACTGAAGCTTTGTTTGATGTGTCTCCATTGTTTGGTAGGGGTGGTCGTACAGCTGAGGGTCGTAGACTATGGACAGATGAAACACCTTGGGGTGATGCTTTTGTTTCAGGNATAAAACATTTAGGTGCAACAGTTTTACCTGGATCACTACCTGCCATGGGTAGAATGAGAGACGCGTTGACAGAAACAGTTGACGAATATGGTAGAAGTTATGAGTTTGGTGATGAACTTCTTGGTGTGGCCGGCATGCGTGTGGTTGAAGTAGATCCTGTNAGATCTATGAAATTTAAAATTGCAGACTTTAGAACAGGAATCAACAACTCACGTCGTGAATTTACAGGTCCATTACTTAAAGGTGGACCAATCACACCAGAGCAGGTGATTGATCAGTACTCAAAAGCAAATGAGTCTTTGTTTAAAGTGCAACAAAAAATGTTTAAAGATTACTATGCAGCTAGAACTCTTGGTGTTACAGACAGAGCGCTGCAAAACACTTTCCAAGATCGTGTGTCTAACAAACAGGTTCAAGCCATAAGAACTGGTAGGTTTATGCCGTTTATACCATCAGAAAATATAGCCAGAGCCTTTGCAGATAACGCTAGAGCCATACGTCAACCGGACGCTTATAGAAACTCACTTGGACAAATAAGAAGATTAATTAGAAGATATCAAAGATTAGATCTTGGTGATACTTTCCCTATCATTGACAACCCTTTTAGGATATCATTAAGTGAAAATATAACTCAACCGTTATCTCAGATTACAGGAACACCTCTAGATAACACGAATCTGGCGCAACCTTTAACTGGTGGACAACAGTTGAGCACACAACAAAGAGGACAACAAGTATTTGGAGCACTTGATCCAGTATTTGGGGGTAGTTAATGAACGACACAGTTAAAGGCATAACACCAGAAGGTGACAGAGAACATATTATATCTTTGTATGGACACGTTAAAGGTGTAGAGCGTGAAATAGAAATAATTAAAACAAATCATCTCGCTCACCTTGATCAAAAAATTACGCACGTGCATGAAGATGTAGAGAAACTGGGTGGTAAAATAGACAAAATCTATTGGGTTGTTATAACTACGGTGGGGGCCGTTGGTTTAGTATTTATAGAAACTTTATTGGGGATGATATGAAACTTTCAGCAAACTTTTCACTAGCAGAGATGACTAAATCTCAAACCGCAACGCGCAAAGGTATCAACAATGAACCATCAACAGCGCATGTAGAAAATCTTATTCACCTAGCGGAGACTGTCCTGCAACCTGTCAGAGAACATTTTGGCAAAGCGGTCGTTATATCTTCAGGCTATCGTAGCCCAGAGCTGTGCGAAGCTATCGGGTCTTCGACTAAGTCACAGCATGCCAGGGGTGAGGCAGCAGACTTCGAGATACCTGGAGTTGATAACAAGGAGCTTGCGACTTGGATTAGTAAAAATACAGAATTTGACCAGTTAATTCTGGAATTTTATGATGAGGGAGATCCGAACTCTGGATGGGTGCACTGTTCAGCGGTGATGGAAGGGCCAAGAAAACAAGTGTTAAGAGCGAGCAAAGTAGAAGGACGGACCAAATACGAAAATATAATTCTCTAGATCCAGTCTTTGATATCCTCGCCCATAATTTCATTAGCAATATTTACTTTACTCTTTAGTGATTTGATTATGCGTTCATCTATAGTCTTTTCTGCAACTAAGTCTATATAAGTTACACTGCCAGTCTGGCCGATACGGTGAGCTCTGTCTTCTGACTGCAATCTTTTTTCAAGATCATAGTTGTTAGAATAATAAATCACAGTGTTTGCAGCTGTAAG
>FUFK010050556.1_pt1 | contig 14554 bp, 14 predicted proteins | sample 1021851 | NCBI WGS metagenome assembly FUFK01 (sample SAMEA51879418, study PRJEB19060) | metagenome | reverse complement strand
AAAACCAATTCACTCATCAAAAAATTTAAAAAAAATTGCTTAGGGATAATTGAAAATATGTCTGAAAATTTTGATATTAATGATGATCCAGTTCTGAGTAAAAGAATTAAGGATGAATTCAATTTAGAAATTTTATTTACTTTACCAAGAATCCCAAGAAAAGATTTTTATGAAGAACTAGTCAATCTTGATAAACTAAGAAAATATATACCAAAGAAATTGTTTAAATGAAGAAATTTTTATTTTTAATAGCAGCAGTTTTTATACTTCATGCAGAAGAAGATAAAGAACCAATCGATTCAGATCCATATGAGAATTTAAACAGAGTTGTATTTAATATTTCAGATTCCTTGGATGAAAATTTTTTAAGACCAACAGCACAAATATACAGTAACTATACTCCCTTATTTATTAAGGATTCTGTTACAAACTTTTTTTATAATCTTGCTGAAATAGATACAGTGATCAATCAATTGCTACAGGGTAAGCCTAAACTGGCTGCTGAAGACTCACTTAGATTTGTTATTAATACTACTATTGGTGTTGGTGGTATATTTGATATTGCTACGAGAATGGGTTTTGAAAGACACGATGAGGATTTTGGCCAAACTTTAGGAGTTTGGGGTGTTGCCCCAGGTCCATACGTCTTTGTACCATTTGTTGGGCCGTCAACTCTCAGAGATATTTTTGGCATTCCTCTTAGCTGGTATGTCTCAGGTTCTTTTGCTATTGAAGACGATAAAACNAAGATTCTTTTTTCTTTTTTAGATGTTATTGATACTNGAGAGAGAATACTTGCTGCTGAGAATCTGATTGTGGGAGATAGGTATGAATTTGTAAAAGATGCTTTTCTTCAATCTCGTGAACATTCTGTACAAGATGGTGAGGTCGAAGATGAGTTTCTCAGTGAATTTGAAGATGAGCTTTTTGATCTAGATCTTCCTTAAAACAATTGAAAACATCTTCTAAATCAATAGATGTATTTTTTACATTATCTAAAAGTCTGCGCCTAATTTCTTTTGTATGAGAGAGTTTACGAATAATTTGTAATAAATGTGTTACAGCTCGATTTACATCTTTTTTATTTTTAAGAGTTAAGATGTAAGCCATATAATTCTGCATTCCCTTGCTGAACTCCAAATTTGTGTTATTTCCATAAACTTCTTTATCAATTTGCAATAAAAAAGCAGGGTCTGAATAAATTTTTCTACCCAACATTACACCATCTACAAAATTTAATTGTTTTTTTACATTCTCAATTTCTTCTATTCCCCCATTGATAATTATTTTTAAGTTTGGGAAGCGATCCTTCATCTTGTAAACAAGATCATAGTTCAGAGGGGGTATAGATCTATTCCTTTTGGTATCGAGTCCACTAATGGCTTTTCTAGCATGAATAATGAATGTGCTTATATCGTAATCAGAAATAGTTGATAGAAAGCTTTCTAAATAGTCCTCTCCTTCAAAGTCATCCACTCCTATTCTGCATTTTATGGTGAAGGGGATGTTGATATTTTTTTTAACTTCATTTACGCAAGAGCCGAGCAATTCAACATTTTTCATCAAAAAAACTCCAAAATTACCAGATTTTACTTTTTTGGACGGGCAGCCTACATTTAGATTAATTTCATCATACCCAAACTCCTGACCAATTATTGCTGCTTGTGCCAGGGACTTTGGATCTGACCCGCCTAGCTGAAGACCCACAGGGTGTTCAGATCTATCAAATTTTAATAATTTATCGACATCACCTTTCAATATTGCATTCGAGTGAATCATTTCGGTATAGAGCATTGAGTTTTTGGTAAATTGTCTGGCCATAAAACGAAAATGCTTATCAGTTTTTTTCATCATTGGAGCAATACAAAATTTATGATGATTTTGTGTCATATGAAATATATAACACACGCTAGTCCAACTAGAGTTAGAACAATCGTGTAAGGGAGAGCTTTGTAGACCATCTTTAAATAAGATAATCCTATTAATGGCGCTAAAGATGAAGTTAAAAGAAATAAAAATGCTGCCTGACCGTTAGGTGTTGCAACACTTGGTAAATTTGTACCTGTATTTATCGCTACTGCAAGCCTATCAAATTGATTTTCAGTAATAACGTTATTTTCCAGTGCCAAAACTATCTCATTCATGTATACAGTTGCAACAAAGACATTATCACTAATAGCTGACAAGGCACCATTCGCTAAATAAAACAGTGGCACTTGCATATCTACTGAAGAAGCCAACACAAGGTTTATCACAGGTGTGAATAAGCTTTGATCGTTGATTACAGCAACAACCACGAAAAAGATCACAAGTAGTGAGGTGAAGGGTAAGGATTCTTTGAAAGCTCCACCTAATTGATGTTCTTCGGTAATCCCTTTAAAAGCTGTCAAGAAGACCATTAAAAATAACCCAATAATTCCTACCGGTGCTAAATGAAGTCCAAGTGCAAATATTAGACATAAGCCCAACATCGCTTCAAAAACTAAGTGAAGCTTCTCCATATCTGTTCTTTCCGCATCAACTTTTTCTGCATTTACAATTATCTTGCTTCTCAAATCATCAGTCATTTGATGTCCATAGCTGAATACTTTAAATTTTTCTATTAAGACACAACATATCAATCCAGCAAGTAAAACTGGCATCGTTACAGGAGCCATTTTGTAAAAAAACTCCATAAATTCCCAACCAGCTTTATCAGCAATAAGTAAGTTTTGAGGTTCTCCTACAATTGTGCATACACCACCTAAAGCAGTGCCAACTGCACCATGCATCATAATGTCAGTTAAAAATGATTTAACTTGTTCAAATTCATTCTCATTAATCTCATTATTCTTAAAACTCCTTTCAAATGTATGGTAAAAGCCGACCATTACTGTAATTAACACTGCTGTTACTGTAAGAGCATCTAAGAATGCAGATAAAAAAGCAGCTGAAATTACAAATAGCAATGAGAGTAGAATTTTTGATTTAACTCTCTGTAATAGCTTTGTAAAGATAACCATTAAAAGATTTTTCATGAAAAATATAGCTGAAACCATGAAGACTAGTAAAAGAATTACTTCTAAATTTGATTCGATTTCATGTAAAACGTGATAGGGATCCGTCAAGCCCAATAAAAGTGCTTGAAATGCGATTAAACCTCCTGGTTGAAGGGGATAGCACTGTATGGAAAAAACCAAAGTAAAAATAAATTGCAGTAGCACTATCCAACCAAGCAAGAATCCTGGATTAAGTCCCATAAAATTGAAGTAGAAAAAAATTAAGGGATTTATTAAAAGAAATAGCAGAATGCTAGATTTGTACCAATCAGGCGCATTCCCTAAAAAACTTTTGAATATTGTATTTAACACTTCTCTAATAAAAGTTTACATTATACAGACATGAAAAATTTAACGTCCAGTTTTTCTATAAGTCAAAAACCCAAGCCTGATGATCTAATAGTAAGTATAAACTCAAGAAAAGAAATACTGTTTGACAAGAAAAATAAGAATTTCTTCCATAAAGTTCCAGATCAATTGCCTTCACAAATATTTAAAATCTTTGAAGAAGATAATTTAAATATATTTCTTGTTGAAGAATTGAAGGAAATAAATGAAGAATGTGAATACTTAAGCAAGAAATTTTTATATTCTCATCTTAATGAAAACTCACTCATCTTAATTTCTAGGGCATTCCAGATCTATGATTGGATTTACAAGCAGAAATTTTGTTCTAGAACAGGAAATNAGTTAAGTGAAGTCCGTGAAGATCTTTCCAAATTTTGTGATAGTTGTTCAAGGGACTACTTTCCAAAAATGTCTCCTTGTATTCTTGCCGCAATCACACATAACAAAAAAATACTTCTGGTTAAACATAATAACGAGATTCGCACGTTATCCACAGTTATTGCTGGATTTGTAGAATTAGGTGAATCTTTAGAAGATTGCGTAAAGAGAGAGGTTTTTGAAGAGGTTGGCTTGAAAATAAAGAATATTAAATATTTAGCAAGTCAATCTTGGCCATTTCCAAATCAGTTGATGATGGCTTTTAGTGCAGAAGCTTTGAATGATCGATTTGAAATAGATAACAATGAAATTCTGGAAGCAAATTGGTATTCAAAAGAGAATTTACCTCAAATACCTCCAGAACCATCTTTATCAAACACTTTAATATTANATACTCTTAAAACTATGANCTAGGGTCNTTTTTGGCCCTTCTAACCGGTTTTTTCTTTACNGGCTCTATTCTGTTGCCAATGTTGTCATCAACCGGCTTTGGGGTTGCTTCAGGAGCCACTTTAACATTTCCGCTTTTTGGCTTTAATGGTTTTTTTGGTACTGAAGTTTTGACAGGTTTCTTAGTTTTAGCAATAGGTTTTCTAACATTTTTTTGATTTTTATCGTTTGAGTTAAATTTCTTATTGCCTTTATAAGATGAATTTTTATTTCTACTTTGATTTGAGCTACGCCTTGGATTAGGTTTACCTCTTCGAGAATTGAATTTTTTTCTTCCGGGTTTTGGTTCTTCTTCGCCTTTAAAAAAATTAAATAATGAATCTAGTAGACCTTTTTTGTTGTTATCAATTTTTGGAATATTCCTAAACTCGACGTCCTCAACAAGAGCTTTTTTTGATTTTTTTGGTACCTTTACATTGTAAGTCGTTCTGTTTTGGAAAGCTTTTGAAGATTCATCCAATTCATACTCATAATCAAAATAAGCATTTTTTTTGATTTCGATCGTATAGTTATCGTTTTGTTTGTATGGATCAATGAAAGTCATTATTTTATTAGAAAATTTACGCTCTAATTGATCTAAATTGGAACGATATCTATTAAGCAACTCGTTAGCTACGTTTGGGGAAACTTTCAACATCAAAATACTAGATTGATTGTTGATAGATTTTTCAGTGATCAATCTAAAGATCGATTCACATACCGATGCAACAGACCTCACCCAAACGGTTTTACCCATTAAATCATTTAAGGCAGGTTTAATTCTTTGTCTGGACATTTCCATTAAGCCAAACCTTGATATCTTATCCAACTGTATTCTTGCATGATCTAGTTTTGTTGATTCATACATAGCTCTTTCAACTTTTTCATTACTTTTTGGCTCTTCCATATCAATAAAATCAATGACAATGAGACCACCTAAATCCCTTAATTTAACTTGTTTACCAATTTCTGCTGCTGCCTCTAAATTTGTTTTCAGGGCTGTTTCTTCAATATCTCCACCTTTTGTAGATTTTGCGGAGTTAATATCAATTGAAGTAAGTGCTTCCCCAGAATCAATTACCAATGAAGCACCAGATTTTAGTTTAACTTCTCTGGAAAATGCAGATTCTATTTTAGACTCGATACCATAACTCGCAAATAATGGAACCTCTTCATCGTAAAGTTTAATTTTTTCAATAAAATCTGGAACAATCTTATTGGTATAAGTTTTAGCTGAATTAAAGTCATCTTCATTATCAACAACAAGCTCTCCAATATCTTCTTTGAAGTAATCTCTAATTGTTTTCTGAATAAGGCTTTGATCTGCGTAGATCAATTGTGTTGCTCTAGAACCCTTAATTGCTGAATCAACTTCAACCCATAATTTTTTAAGATATTCTAAATCCCACTTAAGCTCCTCAATTTGCTTATCAATTCCAGCAGTTCTGATAATTACACTCATATTTTCTGGTACATTTAGTGCCTCAATATGGCTTTTTATCTTATCTCTTTCTTCTCCATGAATTCTTCTTGAGATACCACCACCATTTGGATGGTTTGTCATTAAAACAATGTATCTACTTGCTAGTGATATGTAAGTTGATAATGCTGCGCCTTTATTAACACGCTCTTCTTTTTGGATTTGTATAACGATATCATCGCCTTCTTTGATTTTAAATCTATCGTCACCTGATTTTGATGGGTCAAAATATTCCGCTGAAAGTTCTTTAAAGGGCAAAAACCCATGTCTTGAGGAACCTAATTCCACAAAAATTGCTTCCAAGCTTCCCTCAATTTTGGTGATTTTACCTTTGTGTATACTNCCTTTCTGGAAGTTATTTCCTTCAAATTCCAGATCAAAGTCTATAAGTTTATCGCCTTCTATCAATGCACTTCTACGTCCATTTATAGAATTAGTATCAATTAAAATTTTTTTCATTTTATCCCTTATCAATAAAGGATAAGAACAACGATTTATGCTATAAGTCTCTGTGGTATAAGCATTTTTTTGAATTTGTTTAATCTATTTTTTGTTGTTCTCATCGTTATTAAATTTTTTTTATCGCTTACTTTTCATTAATTTTTCTATTTCGTTGTAAGCTAAGGCGTATATTTTACAGCAAAATGACAAAAATTAATTTTTTTNTTGTAAATAAAGATCATGAAGGAAGAAGGTTAGATAACTTTCTTTTTAGTAAATTTAAAAAAGGTATCCCTAAATCTAAAATTTATAGCTCTATCCGAAAAGCAAAAATAAAAGTAAATGGCAGAAAAACTAAACCNGATTATAAGCTTCAGACCGGTGATAAAATTGGATATCCTGAGTTGGTACAAAAAACTGATATTAATGACTCACCAAATCTACAAGATCATATTGATTTGATACAAGACTCTATTATTTATGACTCTAAAAACTTTGTGGTTTTAAACAAACCACCAAATTATGCAGTGCATGGTGGTTCAGGTTTAAATTTTGGAATTATTGAAATAGTNAGAAAAATNTATAAGTATTCAGAAAATTTTAATCTCGCTCATCGAATTGATAAATCAACCAGTGGATGCTTGGTTATTGCCAAAAAAATGTCGGCGTTGAGAGATATCCACAAACAATTTAGAAATAGATCGGTCAAAAAAGTNTATGAATGTATTGTAAAAGGGTCTTGGCCAAAAGAATTAAAAAAGATAAATAATAGTTTAGATATTCAAAAGACTCATAAAACAGATCAAAAAACTGTCAAAACCAATTCTGGTAAAGAATCTCTAACAAAATTTTTTATAAATGAACAAATGAATGGCTACACAAAGATNACGGCTATTCCTCANACTGGAAGAACACATCAAATTCGATTTCACTGTTTAGANGCTGGATTTCCAATAATTGGAGATAAAAAGTATTATCTAGGNAATTCCAAGACAGATGCCAAAAGATTAATGCTTCATGCTCGTNCGATNGAATTTACTGATAACACAGAAAAAGTAATAGCAACNTCGGAGAATGATTACGGGTTTACAGATTTTAAAAAGAGTATTTNAATAAGGTTACATTTAATGAAGCATCTAANCCTGAATTAAATCTAATTTCGTTAAAAGGCATTATTTGTAGATTGTTACTGTAAAAAAGTGCTTGTGGATATTCATCTTCATCGTAATATTCATAGATTCCCCAAATTACAAGNCCCATTAATAATAAGGTTGCAGCATTTTCTTCATCTGATTTACATCTACCTAACATCTCAATTGGCCCATTTTCTGTGTAGATTATTTTTTTCCAACCAATTCCTTCAACAAATTCCTCTTCACAGTTATCGAGGTGGGAAGCATTAGTTAAAGATGCAATAAATAATAAAAAAAATAAATTTAATTTCATAAGTTTAATTGGTAGGGATGAACGGACTTGAACCGTTACGCTTTTCAGCATGCGAGTTTGAGTCGCACGTGTCTACCAATTCCACCACATCCCCATTAAAATAATTTCTGATGATATCATAATGCAATATAGGTGAAATTTTCTAAAACTGATTTTGGCTATGATTTACCAAGTGAATTAATAGCAAAATATCCATCACAAAAACGTACCGAATCGAAAACTTTGATTCTGGATAATAAATTCACAATTCAATTTTTCAAAGATACATTAAATCATTTTGCAGAATACGATTTAGTTGTGTTGAATGAGACTAAAGTTCGACCAGCAAGAATATTGCTGCAAAAAGATTCTGGTGGATACGTTGAAATCCTCATATTACAAAAAACAACAAAATACAGAGCTGTTTGTCTTGCTAAGGGTCTTAATAGAAAAAAAACTAACCAAACTTTATACGCCCCAAATTTTCCTGTGAAAATTAAAATCATTACCAACGGTAGTAAAGACATTGAAATTGAGTTCGACCAAGACATTGATCAGCTATGTACAGAAATAGGGCAAATGCCTATCCCTCCTTACCTGGGACGAGAGGCAGAGAAGATAGACATTGAAAGGTACCAAACTGTTTTTGCTAATGACGAACGGCTTGGTTCTGCCGCGGCGCCAACGGCCTCACTACACATGGACGATGAGTTCCTAAAGAAAGTCGAACAAGCAACACAAGTTTGTAAAATAAATCTGAATGTAGGTTATGGAACGTTTGAACCACTTGCTGATGGACTTATAGATAGTGCCACCAAATTGCATGAGGAAGACTATTATATCAGTGCAAATTCAGCGGATTTGATAAACAATACCCTGGAGAACAAGGGCAAAGTATTAAGTGTTGGAACTACTACTTTAAGAGCACTCGAGTCCGCTTTTGATCAGAAATCGCATAAGGTTATTTCTGGGCATCAATCAACCGATATTTTTATCTCACCAGGATATAAGTTCAAAGTAGTGGATGGTTTGGTCACCAATTTTCATTTACCCGAATCAAGTTTGTTGATGTTGGTTGCGGCATTTGCGGGTAAAGATAATATAATGAAGGCTTACAAGTATGCCGTACAGGAAAAAATGCGCTTTTTTAGTTACGGCGACGCCATGATTATAAAACAATGTCTTTTCAAGTCTTAAATACATCCGGTTATGCGCGAAGAGGTGAATTAACCACCAAAACTTGTGCTGTACAAACACCAGTATTCATGCCTGTTGGCACCTACGGCACTGTCAAAGGCTTAACACCTGAACACTTACATGACATTGGCTTTGAGATTATTCTTGGTAATGCCTTCCACTTACATCAGAGACCAGGTCTCGAGACCATAAAAAAATTCAATGGTTTGCATGACTTTATGGGTTGGAATAAATCAATTTTGACTGATTCCGGAGGCTTTCAGATCTGGAGTTTAAATGATCTGCGTAAAATTACAGAAGAGGGCGTTGAATTTAAGTCTCCATTGGATGGTTCCAAAATCTTTATGTCACCTGAGGATTCCATCGATACACAATTGACCTTAAATTCCGACATAATTATGGCTTTTGATGAATGCACTGATTATCCCAGTAGCTATGAAGTTGCCGAACAATCAATGCATTTAACGCATAGGTGGACGGAAAGGTCACTTAATTACTTCCAAAAGCATCAAAAGGGCCATTTATTATTTGGCATAGTGCAAGGTGGTATGCACGAAGANTTGNGAAAACAATCCCTTGAATTTATGAATAACTTACAGCTTGATGGTATAGCTCTGGGTGGTTTGAGTGTTGGTGAACCAAAGGCAGAAAAAACCAAAATCCTGAAATACTTAGCACCGTTACTACCGGCAAATAAAGCCCATTACGTCATGGGTGTGGGGACACCCGAAGAGTTAGTGGAGGGTGTGAGATACGGTATTGATATGTTTGATTGTGTCATGCCCACTCGAAACGCTCGAAATGGATTCTTGTACACAAGTACTGGCATTTTAAAAATCAGAAATGCTGAACATAAAAACTCCACTAAACCGATCGATGAAAACTGCGATAGCTATACTAATAAAAATTTCTCTCGTGCTTATTTACATCATCTGGATAAATGTAATGAAATTCTTGCAAGCACCTTGATGAGTATTCATAATCTGGCTTATTTCAACCAACTTATGACCGATATTAGAAAATCGTTAGAGCAAAATAAATTTGAAGAATTTCTGGATTCCTTTTACGATATGAGGAGCTTAAAGAAGCCTGAACTATAGGAGCAACAATGAACGAAGCAGCAGGACCATCTTTTTTACCATTCATCATGTTATTGGTATTTTTTCTGTTTATTTATTTTGTAACAATCAGACCACAGCAAAAAAGGCAAAAAGAACATGAAGCACTGGTTTCTTCACTAGAAAAAGGCGATGAGGTTATGACTTCATCAGGCCTTATAGGAAAAATTGAAAACATCACCGATCGGTATGTAAGTGTCAAATTAAGCGATCAAGTCGCCATAAATATGCAGAAAGAGTTTGTTGCATCCAAGTTACCAAAAGGGACTATAAACAGCATAGAGACACAGTGAATCAATATAAAGTTTGGCAAGTTGCACTCATTTATTCCGTACTTATCTTCGGAATTATCTATGCTCTGCCTAACTTTTTCCCTACCAAACCTGCCATTCAAATTGCGTTTGGCGATTCTTTGAAAGCCAATAATACTAATATTATTTCAGATCTCTCAAGTGAATTGGACAACAAAAATGTTGCTTTCACCGATATACAACTTGAAGAAAACTCAGCCAAAATTATTTTTGATGAGGTAGCTGACCAACTGGCAGCAAGACGTGTATTATCAAGCTATTCGGAAGGAGAATTTATTATTGCTTTAAATTCTGAACCATCTACTCCTTCTTGGTTGAGCTCATTAGGTGGTAAACCAATTAATTTAGGCTTAGATCTTGCTGGTGGAATTCATTTTCTTTTGGAAGTTGATACTGAACGATATTCCTCTGAAAGATTATCTTCTGAAGGTGCATCCATTATTGACGATTTACAAGACAGGGGTATAAATGCAAATTTTGAAAGCAGTAATGAGAATATAAATCTCTCGTTTAGAAACTTTGATGACCTATCCAGTGCAAGAGACTATCTAGAGGAAACAAATTTCACCACTTCTGGTGCTAAATATAATGTCTTACAGAACAATAATGACCTTGAGTTGCAATATACCGATAATTATCTCTCAGAGATTGTCGATTACGCGGTTGAGCAAAACTTGGTTGCTTTAAGAAATAGAGTAAATGAGTTAGGAGTTTCAGAACCAATTGTTCAGCGTGAGGGTAAGGGCCGGATAGTTGTTGAATTACCTGGTGTTCAAGATTCAGCATCAGCTAAAAAGATCATCGGTAAAACGGCGAACCTTGAATTTAGATTAGAAGCTAGACCTACTGATTCTTTTTTGAGGAAAGATAAATTTAATTATAAAAACTCTCTTAGTGCTACTGCATTCCTTGAGAAAATTATAATTATAACTGGTGACAACGTTACTAATGCACAAAGCAGTTTTGATGAGAGCGGTAGACCTCAAGTGAATATAAACCTTGATATTGATGGAGGTAGATCAATGCAGGATGCAACCAAAGATAACATTGGGAGACGACTTGGAGTTGTGCTTGTGGAGGAGAAAACTAGAACATTCTTCGATGAAAACGATAATGTTATTCAAGAAAGTTACACTGAAAAAAATATTATCAGTAATGCCACTATTCAAGCTGCATTAGGCACTGCTTTTCGGATTACAGGCCTATCTTCTAGCAATGAAGCCAGTGAGCTTGCTCTCTTGCTTCGAGCTGGAGCGCTCGCTGCTCCAATGAAGTTTGTTGAGGAGCAGACTATTGGGCCGACATTAGGGCAAGAAAATATCGATAAAGGTTTAAATTCAGTGATTGTAGGTTTCATTCTGGTATTTATTTTTATGTTAATTAGGTATCGATTATTTGGNTTTGCTGCAAATGTAGCTCTTATTTCAAACCTTGTTCTTGTAACAGCAATCATGTCACTTGTAGGTGCAACTTTAACATTACCTGGTATAGCAGGAATAGTTTTGACTGTAGGTATGGCTGTTGATGCAAATGTTTTGATTTTTGCTCGTATTTCTGAAGAATTAAAAGCTAACGTTGAAGTTCAAAGTGCAATTAAGAATGGTTTTAGTAAAGCTTTCAGCACAATTATTGATGCGAATATTACGACATTGCTAGTTGCAGTTATTCTGTATTCTATTGGAACAGGTCCCATAAAAGGATTCGCTATAACTTTGAGTATCGGGATATTAACCTCTGTATTTACGGCAATCTTTGTTACCCGCTCATTGGTTAACTTTATATATGGCTATCGAGATATAAAGGAGCTGAAAGTTTGATGAATATTCCTTTTATACAATTTAACAAATTTGGCATTATGGTTTCTTCAGGTCTGATACTGGTAACTCTAATCTCATTATTGTTTAAAGGTCTCAACTTAGGTTTAGATTTCACTGGTGGCATTTCTCTTGAAATGAAGTACGAACAGAAAGCAGATCTGGAGCGTATACGAGCCAGTATTTCAAAAATTGAAAACTCGAATTTTGTTGTACTCAACTATGGGAGTGACAATAGTGTTTTAGTAAAGTTTCAAAGCGATGAAGAATTAAGCATTAATGCCCAAACAGTAATAGATCAATTACAAGGTGATGGCTACCTTGGCGAAGTAGTAAAGTCTGAAACTATCTTTCCTCAAATTGGAGAAGAATTAAGAGATCAAGGTGGTATAGCAATATTGGTGGCAATGCTGGTGATTTTGGTTTACATCATTTTTCGATTCCAAATAAAATTTGGTTACGGTGCGATAGCAGCTCTCTTTCACGATGTTTTAATCATTCTTGGTATTTTCTCAATATTTAACTTAACCTTTGATCTATCGGTCTTGGCTGCACTTTTAGCGGTTGTAGGTTATTCCCTAAATGACTCAATTGTTGTGTCAGATAGGATCAGAGAAAATTTCCTCGATGAAAATAAAAAGGGCAGTTCAGAAGTTTTGCTTAATGATTCCTTAAACCAAGTATTCGCTCGTACGATTATAACTTCTTTTACAACATTGCTGGTTTTGATTGCTTTACTTATTGCTGGCGGTGAAGCACTAAAGAACTTTAGTTTAGCGCTTGCTGCTGGTGTAGTAGTCGGTTCTTATTCTTCTATATTTATAGTGGTAAGGGTTTTGCTCTTAACTGGTCTTTCAAAAAAAGATATGGAGAAACCTAAAAATGAACCAGAGGAATCTTATTCTTTAGATTGATAGCCTGCTCTTACACACTTTGACAATTCTTTAAAGCATTTAGGTGCTGCAATTATCATGTGATCAGAATCGTACGTATCAGGCACTCCATTAAAATCTGAAATTAAACAACCAGCCGATTGTGCTATGTATAGTCCTGCCAACCTGTCCCATAGCTTTAAGCCATGACCCCAAAAACCATCTAGTTTTCCTGCGGCGCAATAGGCTATATCAAGTGAAGTACATCCTGAGCGTCTAACTGTTACATCAAATTCATTTAAAAGTTTATAAGTTTCAAGTGGCTTAATAATATAATTTTGATCTTTATTCGAATGTCCCGTTGAGCTGAGTAAAGCATTTTGTAATGAACTTTTTGCACTAGTCCTAATTCTCTTATTGTTGAGAAGAGCACCAGTATCCTCCCCAGCACAAAATACATCATTTCTCACCGGATCTATGATCACAGCACAAATTACCTTCTGTTCTTTCACACATGCCAGCGATAATGCATAGTGTGGGTATTGATATATATAATTTCTTGTTCCATCGATTGGATCTAAGACCCATGAGCACTCTTTTTCTGTAATTCCATCGGTCCCAGTCTCCTCACCAAAATAGCCAAAATCAGGATAATACCTTTGTAAGTTTTCAAAAACCTTTTGTTCGACATATTGATCAAGGTTAGTGGAAAAGTCATTTGTGCCTTTCTTTATTATTTTAAGATTATCAATTCTCTTACTAAATTGTATTATTTCATTTGCACCTTCATATGCAGCATTTAGTGCTCTGTTTAAGATTGGAGGCAATGACATAGTGAATATATTATGAGTTTAAATAAACAAGTCAAAATTATTCTTATTGAGACTACCAATAGTGGGAATATCGGTTCTGCACTAAGGGCAATGAAAACTATGGGATTCGAAAATTTATGTTTAGTAAACCCTAAAGATTTTCCCTCAGAAAATGTTGTCACGATGGCTGCAAATGCAAAGGATCTAATTGCAAACATTCAAGTAGCCCAAAACCTAGATGAGGCTTTGGAAGGTGTAAATTTTGTCGTAGGCACTTCTTCCAGAATGCGCAAAGTACCATGGCCCAATGAAGCTTTAGACAAAGTTGCTGCGACAATTGTCGCTGAAGCAAACAATAATACAAATATTGCCATTATATTTGGCAGAGAGGATAGGGGTCTAACAAACGAAGAGTTGCAGAGGTGTAACTTGCACGTCAATATTCCAGCAAATCCAGATTATCCAGTTTTAAATCTTGCTATGGCTGTTCAAGTTGTATGTTATCAACTTTATATTGAAAGTTTTAGAAATTCTAAAAACACACCTTTTGATCATTGGGACGTACCGATGGCAGAGGCAAATCACATTGACAGACTCATAACGCATTTCGTTGAAGTAGCTGAACAATTGGAAGTTTTTAATAAAGGCAATCCTAGACAAATTGGAGCGAGAATCAAAAGAATGTTTACCAGGATTGGTCTTGATGAAATGGAAGTAAATTTTATGAGAGGATTTCTAGCTGCAGTAGAAAAAAAACTAGAGGACAAATAACTTTAAAAATTGTAATTAGTAACTATAATTACCGAATGTGTCCCCATCGTCTAGAGGCCTAGGACACCGGGTTTTCATCCCGGCAACAGGGGTTCGAATCCCCTTGGGGATGCCAATTTT
>FUFK010046992.1_pt1 | contig 14567 bp, 13 predicted proteins | sample 1021851 | NCBI WGS metagenome assembly FUFK01 (sample SAMEA51879418, study PRJEB19060) | metagenome | reverse complement strand
TCCACTGTCCGCATCTTCTTTTGATGAGCGACCAACAATTTGCCTTACCCCCCGAACACTGGGCATTTCTTGAATAGAGTCCAAATCACTTTTAATACTAGGTGATGTTAGATCGCAGTATACAACCTGGACCAGTGGCCACTCAGGGTTGGCGTGAGCAATAGAATCAATCCACTCTGCCTCGACAACGGGATCAGCGGCACCAACCTGGATATGTACTGAAGCTCGAAAACCCTCCTCCTTTGCATTTCTACAGAATTCATCGAGTAAGTAATTTCGCTGGATTGGAGTTGGATCACCAAAAAACCTCACTACTCCTTTAGCTTCCAGCCACGGGTAGGATACCTTTCCTAAATCCCAAAGATGATGGTGCGCGTCGATCATACTTGAACCATATTTCTGTGGTATTTGAGGGTAAATGCTCCAAACATAATAATTTTAAACTCTTCCAATACCAGTAGTCCTCGACAAAATGTCAACTCCCTGATTATACCAGAAGTGCAGTAAATCGATAAAAATCCAGTTTTCGGTTAATTTATCGCCTGCTCGTCTATACATATCAATTACACGCATGTCAGAGGGTTTACCCGTAGCAGGCATTCCCATGAATCCACCAGCGGGAGTTAAAGTCAAATTTGGCCAGCCAAAGAAACCGCCAAAGCTCCCCTCAGCGATTCGCGCCACATGGCCATTAAAGATTTTGTCTGAAAGACCATCTCGAAATGGTCCTGCATGTTGCTCAGCGTAGCGCTCGATGGTGTATGCAGCACCAATACCTGCCGGCCCCCACCAGATCATATCATCATTCCAACTTCTGGGCAGTTCGACCATTAGACCTTCTTCGTCTCGACCTTTCCAATCCCTTATATCATCGATCATAAACTCTATTGTTTTGAGAGTTTTTACTCCCTCATTTGGGTCAGCATCGTTGAACATAAGACCATCATGTGTCATAGGGCCCGGTTGAACNAGCTGNGCACCTGTTTGAGCTGGAAAGGGCTGAAGACCAGACTGCATCATCAAGTGCGGAATATCAAAGAACATTGCAGTATCAGTAATTTTACCATCATCAATTCGCAAAAATTCTGCATAACGTAACATTGCTATCTTCCGCGTGGCAGGTATTCCTAGCCAAGGATTATCAAATAAACCCATCAAATGACCCATTGACGCGACCCAGAGCCCACCAGTTTCGAGCTTATTTTCACCCGCCATAAAAAGATCCATCCGCCTCTGCATCCTAGTCAAAGAATGTTTTAAAGGAAGCCAGAATTTCTCTGCTACTTCCGCTGGATCAGCAATTTCATTAAATGGATGATAACCACGCCAAAGTGCATCTGGTGCACAGTATTTAGCGGCTTTTATAGGATCTTTATCTAGTTGCGAATAATAGGCACGTACTAGGTCCTTTTGATTTTTAAAACCCACCATTTTGTTCCTTCCAAAATANAAATNTTTAAACNNATAAGGCTTTAGATTTTTTTTCGGGCCTTNGTTATTTGCATAATCAGGTCAAATTCATTGAAAAGCTGCCACTCCGCNTCAATCACACCAGAACTTACCCGCCATTGAGTTATCCCCCACAGTTGACATGACGCATTACTTGGCTTTTTGTAAATTCCATCTCCAAGATGTGTACCCTCAGCACTCCAACGAGCTGAAATTAACCAGCCATCATGCTCATTACCCATCCAATAAACCTCATCTACTTGCAAGGTAAGGTCCGGAAACGCTGTCCTTATTGTTTGTACATAAGACTTGTACGCATTAAGCCCCTCAAAAAGACGGTTTGTAGTTCCTTCAAACTTAAGATTATCAACGTAGCAATCTTGCAATGCACTCAGATCACCATTCCAAATATTATTGTGAATATCGCGGGCAAACTTATCAGGGTCAAAATCTTTGGACGGCTCAGACAAGTAAAGAGGCTTTTTAGGCGAGGCCGAATTACGAAGATCTAGCCATACTTCGTTGGATCGAGGCCACCCTGCTGGTGGATCTTTAATTAGCCGCTCTGCCTCTTCCCACAAATCAATATCAAGCTGCTGTAACATCGCAGACGTATTATACAAAACATGTTCATGAAAAATTTCATTTTCTAAAGCAATACAATTGGCGATTACCATTACACTAATTCGTTTTTCTTTTGGGTCTCCGTAACGGCTTTTCCCAGTGTTAGTTCCAATGATTCTTGTTAAGTGAGAGGTGTGAAATCCGATAATGTCATCACCAGCCCAAATAACTTCTTCTGCATCAAGGATGATATCAGGGAAAGCACCAGTAGTATGATGGGTATCACTAATAATTTTTTTACTGCCTAATTGCAGCCCATAATCATCAAAAACCCGAGAGTCTTCAGAATAGGTCTTGCCAATATACTCGACTTCGCGCTTGTCAGTTTCCCAAATTCGGTGAGTTATACGAACGATATAATCAACAATATTTTTATAGCTTGGATCAAAACCAGATAAAGCCTGACTTGGCCCAAAATCGGCTGGAATACGTACATTACGACCAGATGTATACTGATCCAACGAAATTGAAAAATCAGAGGGCATATGGTTTCTAGTTAATGGCTTTGCAGGGTGGAAAGATTTTCTGGTAGGGTTGATATTAGCCATATATCTATCCTTTCACTGCACCAGCAGTTAATCCACTCACTATTTGTCTTTGAAAAAATAAAACCAAAAAGAACAAGGGCACTATGGCGCTTACAACTGCAGCCACAGCAAACATAACATTTCCTTGTTCCCTAACAGATCCTAGAAAGCTTGCTATCCGTGGAACCATGGTCTGATTTTCAGAACTCAAAAGCATAGACGTNATTGCAAAATCATTGTATGCGAGAAGAAAACTAAAAAGGCCTGTTGTGATTACACCAGGCCACATAACGGGTATAATTACATGCCTAAAAGCTTGAAATCTTGTACACCCATCTACCATGGCACTTTCGTCCATATCTTTAGGGATATTGAGAAAAAATGAATGTAACATCCATAAAGTAAACGGCTGATTGATAGCTACTAAAACAACAATAGTTGTCGACAATTTACCCCAAACATTCCACTCAAAGAATGGCAGAAGATAGCCAGACACCAATGTGATATGAGGCATGGCCCTAAAAATCAAAGCCAATATTAGAAGCCAAAAAGCATATCTAAACCCAGACCGGGCGAGAGCATAACCGCCCAATGTTCCCATTGTGAGAGATATTGTTACTGTGAAAAATACAACCACGGTAGTATTAAATACATTAAACCAAAATTCTTCTTCAATCCACGCGCCATAGTAACCATTTCCAGTATATGAGCCTCCAGTTTCAACGATTGTCATAACGCCATAAATTGCATTTCGCCAATCTGCCTTAGAAAAAAAATCTCCCTCTACTTTAAAGGATCCCCACACCGTCCAGATAAAAGGTCCAATAGCAATCAACAGCCAAAGGACTACCATACTGGTAGCAAACCAAGTTAAAAGTGGCGCATTATTTTTAGAAGAACTTGTCATCCACTAAATCCCCTTCCGATTNAAATCACGCCAAGTGCGTATAAGTACTGGCGTCAAAATAATGCAGACAAATATTATGGTGAGCATTGATGTTGCAGCAGCGGAGCCATAAAGCTTAGCATTACCAAACAGATCATTGAAAATAATCCATGATAAAGATGTAGCTTTTGCAGATGCGGAGAAGCCCACTATCGGTTCAAAAACTCTAAGACCATCCATCAATTGCATAAGGAGAATAAATATAGCCAGTGGCATCATGTAAGGAACAATTACGAATCTGACTCTCTGCCATCTGCTAGCCCCATCGATTTGGGCTGCCTCTAGAGTATCACTAGGAACGGTTTGAAGCCCTGCATAAAACACGACAAATGCAAAGGGTGTGCTATGCCAAATCCCATAAATTATAAGCATTATCCAAGTTAATGGTGCTGATGCTTTTAGACTAAGGTCCGGATTATTAAAAATAAGTTGTAGGGTTGCGCCAATTATCCCGTCTGCATCAACCATCCAAAATAAAATTAATGACCCGATGAGCGGCGTAACAATCATAGGCAATAAAGATGCAAAAATTGTAGGGCCTTTCACTAACTCGGGCAAACGATTTACACCAAGTGCTATAAATAAACCTAAGATAAGAACTGAGGGCGCTACTAAAAAAGTGTAAGTAAGTGTGAAGAAGAGCGCTTTGTAGAACGGTAGATTATAAACTCCACCTACAAAACCGAAGAATGTTTCCGATGTAGACCAAATATCGCCCAACTCATCGAAAGCAAGATGATTTCTGTTGGTATATGTCTTTAAAGCNTTATATTTACCGAGCGGCGCACTTTCTCTAAGAGCAGCAGTAGCGTCAGGATCTGCTTGAATAACCGTCTCGCATTTAAAAGGTCCACAGTTTTCAACTTCTATCATAACCTGTTCATGCTGAACGAANAGAGATTGAACTACTACCGATGCTATTGGTAGTGCTATGAATAGCAACATGAAAAGAAGTGATGGAAGAATAAACCAGAAAAAAGTGCGGTGCTTCATGTGTAAGATACTTTGAAAGATGGCGCTCTGAAAGCGCCATCTAGTTTTCCTAATTTATTTCAGAAAGCCTTTTTCTTTCGCAGATGCTGTGTACGCAGCCTCAATATCAGCTAAAGTTTGCTCTGCACTTTCGTTACCTTGAAGGAAATCTGGAACTTCTGCAACAAACGCACCGTGCAATAAGCCCATGTAAGGTANCATTGGATAAGGTTCNGCTCCTGCTGCTGCCACCATAGAAACACCCTCTGCAGACTTGCCTGGAACATACGCATCCATCAACCAAACAGCTTTATCGTTGTTTGCTTTGACCATTTCTGCAGAAACACCATTTACTAGCGCTATGAAAGTAGCTTCAGCATCTTCATCACTAATATTTTTAGCAATCGAAAATCCGTCCCACCAAAGCGTTGAAGCAGGATTAGATCCACCGCCAACGGTTGGTGCATTTGCGGGAACGGTGTTACTTACGACAGCTGGCGTAGACCCTTCATCATCAAGCAAACTACCCATTGATGATCCCCATATCTCCGCCATTGCAAGTTCTCCAGACTCCCATAGTGGAACTACTGCGCCAGTGTTGTATGTNAGAAAGTCCGGATTAGAATATTCCATTAGTGATTTCAACATTTCAAGAGTAGCAACGCCCTTTGCGTTATTAACTGAAGCTTCGGCTGTACCAGGTTTGAAAAATTCGCCACCATGACCCAGATACATATTTACAACCTCTTCTCCGAGGTTCCAGTCTGCCTTAGTGAGCATTGCGAAAGGATACTTCATTATACCTGCCGCACGAATTGCTTCTGCTGTCTCCAGGACCTCTTCATATGTTGCTGGAATAGGCTTTCCAACTTTCTCCAATATATCTTGTCTAACTACTAGGTGCTGGGCATTAGCCATAAATGCAACAGCCATAATTTTCCCATCAATTGTGATCAGCTGATTTTTGCCCAAACTTTGTCCATGCTTTGCAACGAGATCATCTAGGGGCCTCAAAAGTCCCTCTGTTAATAGTGGTACAATGGATCCGTTGGTTACGATTTTTGCTGTATATTCGGCGGGGTTCGCGGTTAAGGCTGGTCCCTGTAGTTCTTGGTGTTTTGCGGTGTGGTTCTTGGCGAANGTAACAGCACCACCTGCACACTCTTCTGCTTTCGAAACGACTGCGTGAAGTGCTGGAAAGTCATTAGCAAGAATACTAATTCTACCACTTTCAATTCCACAACCTGCGAAAGCACTCCCAAAACTGGCTCCTGTCATCAAAGCAGCACAGCTCAGTATTTTAATATATTTCATAGGTTTCTCCCTTAAAACTTTTCAACTCTAAATATATTGGAGAAGGTCTCGCTCGTTTCGAGACGAGGCTTGCCTTCANTTAAAACTTCCATTTAAATTTTGCATACGCGTGCAAAACGTTAGCATAATACTATCGCAATGCAACAATTTATTTTTGTTATATTAATCAAGAATAACTATGCAAAATCTTGCAAAATATGTATTGAATAATTATTTAGCTGGATNTTTTTTAACACAAAAAAAACTTGACAGTATAGCGCAGAAAGAGCACCATTTTGGATGCAAGCGTATGCAATAAATTAGGTGATTTAGTGGCAAAAATNCAACTTCAAAATATTTCTAAGAAATGGGGTTCGTTTGTTGGAGTTGATAATTTCAATCTGGTGATTCCTGATAAAGAGTTTCTTGTACTCCTTGGCCCTTCTGGATGTGGAAAGACAACTACGATGCGAATGATCGCCGGTTTGGAAGAGGTAACGGAAGGGCAAATTTCAATTAATGACCAGATTGTAAATGATCTCGACCCGAAGGACCGGGATGTTGCAATGGTTTTTCAAAGTTATGCTCTCTATCCAAATCTCAATGTGTATGAAAATATAAGATTCCCTTTGCGAATGAGAAAAACAAACCCAAGTGAGCAAAAGGAGAAAGTTATGCGAGCCGCAGAAATGGTAGAGCTAACAGACTTCTTACACAGAAGGCCAGCCGAATTATCAGGAGGGCAAAGGCAAAGAGTTGCTCTTGCAAGAGCAATTGTGCGAGANCCAAATGTTTTCTTNATGGATGAGCCACTGTCAAACCTCGATGCNAAATTGAGAGTATCCACAAGACATCAAATTAAGAATTTGAGCCACGAGCTACAGATTACAACTATTTATGTGACACATGACCAAATTGAAGCAATGACGCTAGCAGATCGAGTTGTTGTAATGAACAAAGGGGTCATNCAGCAAGTTGGCACCCCAACTGAAATTTATGATAAGCCAAGCAATGTTTTTGTAGCTGGATTTATTGGTAGTCCTGCAATGAACCTCATTGAGGGCCAGATTTCTAATGGAAATTTTACCGCAGAAAATGTCAAGGTTTCAGGTTTCGATCAGAAGTTAAATGGTAAAATTACTCTCGGCTTTAGAGCCGAAGATGCAGAAATGGCCAAGAAAGGAAATGCTACTGCACCATTATACTCTATCGAGCTTTTAGGGGACGCNACAATTTCGACAATGAGACTTGGTGGGGCAATATGTTCAGTAAAAGGTCCGAAGGATTACCGTGCTGAAATCGGGCACTCTGTGTCAGCGTCAATCCCACAGAAAGCGTGCCATCTATTTAACGCCAAAAATGGGGAGCGAATATCTTGAAACACAATTCTGCTATCGACCAGATAAAAGTTTATAAGGAAGGTTTAGTGAGGTGGGTTTGATGAAAAAAACAACTTTACAAATAGTAAAAGAAATGGAGCAAGCACTTGAACGAGCAGAGGTAGACTGTTCAGATTATTTTCACGACGATTTTGATTGGATTGCTAATTTTGGCTGTGGAACAAAACGCGGTTTAGACGAATTNGAGCGAGCTTGGTACAAACCGTTTCGCGATGCGTTTGGGGATCGGCATTTTGCTACAGAACATTATTTAGAGGATGGTAATTGGGCCGCTTGTTTTGGGCACTGCGAAGCTACACATCACGGTGATTTTATGGGAATTGCTCCAACCTGGAAGCGAATTAAGATACCATATATTGACTTTTGGCGGGTTGAGGAAGGGAAAATTGCTGAAAACCGCGTAAGTGTAGACTTTCCTGCAATACTCGCTCAATTGGGCCAAGATATTTTCAATGGCAAAGGTTGGGATAAACTAGATAGCAAGCCGCCTAAAAATTCATCCTTAAGTTTTGCCTGATATACGAAAGAAATTTACCATGACAGATAAAAAACGATTAAATAATATAACTGCTAGATCTGATTCATCATGAACCAAAATCGCCCAGAACAAGCTATTTTATCAAGAAGTACTGACTTATCAAAAACAGCTGAAACTAAGGCAGTAATTGAGCGGATGGTCGATGGCCTTAACGATCACCGAATAGGAGATATAGGCGAGTTTTTTAGCGAGGGGTTTCGGTGGATGGGTAACACCGGTTGTGGCACCAAAAAGGGCCTAAAAGAATTTCAAGACAATTGGCAAAAACCATTTCAAGCTGCATTCTCTGACAAAGTTTGCATTGATGAAGCTAGACTATACATGGGCGAGTGGGCAGCAGCATTTGGTAGGCAAGAAGCTGTTCACTCAGGAACGTTCATGGGCATAAAACCAACNGGTAAAAAAATAGAAATTCGTTACATGGACTTTTGGAAAGTAGTCGATGGGAAAATTATAGACAATTGGGTAATGGTAGATTTTCCACATGTTGCTGCTCAACTGGGACATGATTTATTCAATGGAGAAGGCTGGGAAGCCTATGATCGTGGTGAGAAAAATCCTCCACAGCCAGAAAACTGAGGGAGCTATGGGAATAAAGTTTTTAAAAAAATCAAAACCTGAGTCTGAGCGTGTGGAAGATGATGCAAAAGTACGCACGACAGTTGAAGAAACCTTAAAAGATATTGAGCTCCGAGGTGACGTTGCTGTGAAAGCATTGAGCCAACAATTTGATGGATATGCACCAGAAAATTTTCAGTTAAATGAAAGCCAAATTCTGGCTGCAATACAGAAAGTTTCTAGGCGCGACATGGAAGATATAAAATTTGCACAAACACAAATCCGTCGTTTTGCCGAGGAGCAGAAAGCATCAATGAAAGATATTGAGGTTGAAACAGTTCCAGGTGTTATTTTGGGCCATAAAAATATCCCAGTGCAGTCCGTTGGATGTTATGTTCCTGGTGGTAAATTTCCGATGGTAGCGTCGGCTCACATGTCTGTACTAACAGCATCAGTCGCAGGAGTACCACGCATTATAGCTTCCGCACCGCCGGTAAACGGAGAGCCACATCCTGCCATTGTTGCAGCAATGCACATGGCGGGCGCTAATGAAATATATGTCTTAGGGGGCATACAAGCGGTTGGAGCTATGGCTATTGGGACAGAAACGATCAAATCTGTGGACATGCTTGTAGGACCTGGAAATGCCTTCGTGGCCGAAGCGAAAAGACAATTATTCGGAAGGGTTGGAATTGATCTTTTTGCAGGACCAACAGAAACAATGGTTATAGCTGATTTAACAGTTGATCCTGAANTCTGCGCAACCGATCTGCTGGGGCAAGCCGAACATGGATACAACTCTCCTGCCTGTATGATTACAAACAGTGACAAATTAGCCAATGACACATTGAGCGAAATACATAGACTACTAGAACGGCTACCAACTCGGGAAACTGCGGAAGCTAGCTGGCGTGATTATGGAGATATTATTATCTGTGATAGCCATGAGGAAATGCTGCAAGTTGCAAATGACATGTCTTATGAGCACGTGCAGGTCATGACTGATCGAGATGATTGGTATTTAGAAAAAATGCATTCTTACGGAGCTTTATTTCTCGGACCCCGGACAAATGTAGCTAATGGCGACAAAGTAATTGGAACTAATCACACTCTACCCACCAAAAAGGCAGGAAGATATACTGGGGGTCTATGGGTTGGAAAGTACCTAAAAACGCATAGCTACCAAAAAATTATCACTGACGAAGCTGCAACTCTGATAGGAGAATATGGATCTCGTCTTTGTATGCTTGAGGGATTTGTTGGNCATGCGGAGCAATGNAATGTTCGTGTTCGGCGTTATGGTGGTAAAAATATTGCTTATGGAACTGCAGCCGAGTGAATAAGACTTTATAGATAGGATCCTCTCAGTGGCGTGTATTCATACATCAAATAAAACATCTATGAGTAAACTGCGCTCTGCTATGTACAACTTTGATGAAACAGATATTCGTAAAGTAATTTCAAGTTTATTCACTCCTGATGCAATAATTCATATGCCATGGCCATTGGGAGACATGACTGGACCAGATGAGTTGTACGACACATGCTACAAACCACTGCTTAGATCAGTACCAGATTTAGAAAGGCGCGATTGGATAGTTGTTGGCGGTTTAACTAAAGCGGGCGATGAATGGGTCGGCTGTGGCGGTCATTACACTGGAACATTTACAGCACCTTGGCTTGATATACCACCAACAGGTCATTTAGTGCACATGCGATTCCATGAATTCTATAAATTCTGGGAAGGTAAGATTGTAGAAGTCCAAGCAATCTGGGACGTTCCAGAAGTCATGATGCAAGCAAACTCTTGGCCAATGGCACCCTCCCTCGGCCGCGAGTATCACATTCCCGGGCCAGCGACACTAGATGGAATCGTAACAGGTCCTTGGAATAAACAAAAGTCAGATAGAAGTTGCTCACTTGTTATTGAAATGCTGGAATATATGAAGCTTCATCCGAGTACCGGTGGCCCTGAAGTTATGGAAATGGAAAGGTTTTGGCATCCCAAAATGAATTGGTATGGTCCAGCTGGAATAGGAACAGGCCGAGGCATCTCTGGGTTCAGACATTGGCATCAAATTCCATTTTTAAATGGGATGCCAGACCGAGGTAAATTTGTTGAAGAAATAGTTTACCATTTTTTTGGTGACGAGGATTATGCTGCAGTGACAGGCTGGCCCAATATGATCCAAACCTTATCAGATGATGGATGGATGGGCATCGCACCCTCTGGAAAAAGAATTAATATGTGCAGCCTCGACTTCTGGCGTATTGAGAATGGCTTAATTCGTGAAAACTGGGTACTAGTTGATCTTCTTGATATGTACCGTCAGATCGGCGTTGATGTACTAGCCCGCATGCGTGAATTCAATAAATGTAGAAATCTTACAATTGATTAAGCGAGCTTNAGCATGATTAACCTACCAAGAATGCCATCCATGTCTTTAGAAGGGAAAACAGCAATCGTCACTGGCGCATCATCTGGGATAGGTCAGGGTGCCGCAGCAGCCCTTGCTGGTGCAGGCGCCGGTGTAATTTGCGTGGCTCGTGGACGGGATCGGTTAGTTGAAACTGAGAAAGCATTAAAAGAAAACGGCATGGAATGTGAGATCGGAAATTGTGGACATTAACCACCACTCTGAAATCGAAAATATCTTCGAGAAGCATAAAATAGATATTGTTGTAAATGCAGCAGGCCAAGCACGGCATTCACCGGCGATAGAGACAAAATTAAAAGATTACGACGCTGTGATGAATGTAAATTTANGATCTGCTTACTTTATCTCAACAATAGCTGCAAAATCAATGTTAGATAGAGATATTTGCGGATCCATAATTCACATATCAAGTCAAATGGCTCACGTGGGAGGAATTGATCGAGCAGTTTATTCAGCATCAAAGCACGCGATTGAAGGAATGGTTAAGTCTATGGCTATCGAATGGGGACCCAATGGTATCCGTATCAATTCTATTTGCCCTACCTTTGTACGTACTCCACTCACAGAATCAACTTTTCAAAATCCAGATCGGGTTAACTGGATTAAAAGTAAGATTAAACTGGGACGGGTTGCAGAGGTCTCTGATATTATGGGCGCTGTTTTATACCTTGCCACAGATCTATCATCTATGGTCACGGGAACATCAATTTTAGTTGATGGAGGCTGGACAGCAGAATGAGCAATGTTCGCGTCACTTCTCAACAAGTTGCTCAAAAAGCAGGTGTATCACAATCTGCAGTTAGCAGAGTGTTCACACCCGGAGCATCTGCATCCATGAAAACTATAGAGAAAGTTCAAAAGGCTGCAGCAGAATTAGGATACCGGCCAAATTCGTTGGCACGCGCTATGGTGTCCGGAAAGAGTAGAATAATTGGCTTGGTAGTAGCCTACTTAAATAATCAATTTTACCCAGAAGCTCTAGAAAACCTATCTAAGAAATTACAGGAACGGGGTTATCACGTTTTAGTATTTATGGCATCAAACTCGTCAGAAAACATAGACACGGTAGTAGAAGAAATTCTTGACTACCAGGTAGATGGAATTATCGCAGCGTCTGTCTCTCTTTCTCCCGAATTATCCAATAAATGTCGTGCCGCAAGAGTTCCATTAGTATTGTTCAACAGAGCACATGATAGTCCAAAGATGTCTGCCGTGACATCTGACAACTACGCCGGCGGTCAGAAAGTTGCAAAGTACTTAATTTCTGCAGGTTACAATAGGATTTCGTATATAGCCGGATGGGAAGGAGCATCCACGCAACGTGACCGTGAAGCTGGGTTCATGGATAAATTAAATGCTTCGGGAATTGATCTTTTCTCCCGTGGATGTGGTAAGTTCGAAATGGAAGAAGCAAGTAGAGCTACACTTGAGATGTTTAGCAAAGCTAAAGACCTTAGACCCGAGGTAGTTTTTGTAGCAAATGACCACATGGCTTTAGCCGTTATGGATACACTGAGATACAAACTGGGACTAAAAGTTCCGGAAGATGTATCGGTAGTGGGATACGATGATGTTCCAGCTGCTGCTTGGCCGTCATATAATTTAACAACAGTAAGACAATGTTCAGGCCAAATGGTTAATATTACAATCGATATCCTTCTTGAGGAAATTGAAAGTGACAACTCACAACCACGGATTGTAAAAATAGATGGGCCATTAATTATCCGAGGCTCAAGTAGAAAAGTTAAGGGAGCCGAATATGAAGGGATTTGATCCAAAATTTAAAGATTTTCCCGACTATATCCTTGGTATAACCAAGGAAATTTGGGAAGATCGAGGAATATCCACGCTACACAAGTACTACGGCAAAGATATGTNCCTTCGAATGCCACTCGGCATTTCTCNCGGAAACTCTGGGGTTATCGCTAAAACTATGGAAACGCTTGTTGAGTTTCCAGACCGCGAACTTTTGGGTGAGGATGTGATTTGGTCAGGAGATGAGAACAACGGAATGTTAAGTTCTCACAGACTTTTCTGTATCGGAACGCATCTTGGAGACAGTATGTTTGGCCCAGCAACTGGTAAAAAAGTAGTTTTCCGAGCGATTGCAGACTGTTATGCCATAAATAATTCAATCACAGACGAGTGGCTTGTCAGAGATTACGGTGGTATTGCTAAGCAACTAGGCTGGAATTCGAAAGCACTCGCAGGAAAGATTATAGAGNATGAAGGGGGCCCAGATCACTGTAACAAACCCTTAGACCGCTCGACGTACGAAGAAGGGCCATATAAAGGCCGCGGGAATGAAAACGAGTGGGGGTGTAAATACGCAGATACTATTGACAAAATAATGTCAGCGGAGCTGTCCGTTATTCACGATGATTATGATCGAGCAATTCATGGTGAATATACCGGACAGGTTCTGGCGAGAGGATGGCATGAAGTTGATAAATTTTGGATTGGACTCAGATCATCCTTTCCANCTGCAAANTTTTCAATAGAACATCGAATTGGCCGTCAAGATGAAAATATGCCTCCTCGCGCAGCGCTAAGATGGATTTTAGAGGGCNANCATGACGGGTGGGGAGTATTTGGAAAACCTACAGGNGCTGATGTTTATATTATGGGCATGGCACATGCCGAATACGGTGCTTTGGTGACGGGAATGCCAAAAATAAGAAAAGAATATGTTCTGTATGATGAAGTCGCAATTTGGAAACAAATTCTTATGAAAACTGGGTAAAGATCATATAGATATTAATAGCATTATACTCGTTTCACTCTATACTTGTTCGAATTTTTCAATAAAGTTTTCTAATGAACCCAAAAACTTTACCAATCTTTCTAATGATTGGAGCAATATTCTGCTTTGCGTCTATGGATGCTGTTGCAAAATATTTAATGCAGGAAATTGGCCCCGTCCAAACGATTTGGGCTAGATACACAGTCCAAGCAGTACTTGTAACATTACTAATACTTCCCCGTATAAATATATATGGGAAAACAAGGTACCCAAAATTACAATTCTTTAGATCTGTAGCTTTAATGCTGGCTACAACATTGTTTTTCTTCGCCTTCTCTCGATTGGGTTTAGCAGAAGCAACAGCCTTATTTAATATTAGTCCAGTATTAATTACCTTGGGAGCCTTCTTATTTCTGAAGGAAAAAATTGGTCGTAAACGTACCATAGGCATAGCCGTGTCGCTTTTAGGCGCTTTGATAATCATACGCCCTGGAAGTGACGTTTTTACCATCTATGCTCTTTTTCCTATTGGTGGAGCAATCTGTTACTCAGCTTACAATCTGGCGACACGCTTTGTTGGTTCAGATGAAAGCCCATGGACATCCCTATTTTACGCTGCGCTTTTTGGAGCCGTTTGCTATTCCGTCTACATTGCTTTTCACTGGACGCCTATGTCTGCTAAGGCAATCATCTTAACTGTAATAATCGGACTAATTGCGACAGCAGGGCACCTGTGTTTAATTAAAGCTCTCACAGTTGGGGAAGCAAGTCTTGTGGCACCATTTGGTTACACAAGCTTACTTTTTGCTACGATTTGGGGTATTATCTTATTCAACAACTATCCTGATTTTTGGACAATATCTGGAGCTATCGTAATAGTAGGAGCAGGTGTATACGTTTGGGCTAGAGAGCGAGCGACGACACCAGTTTAAACCTGAAATCTTCAAATTTTTGGCTCAAAACTCTCGCTAAAAAACTTAAACCAGTTTCCACCCATTACCTTGGATATCAGCGCGGCATCCATACCCGTATTTCTTAAACCTACACTTAGATTTTTAAAATCAAGATAATTAAATAAA
>FUFK010038853.1_pt1 | contig 14572 bp, 26 predicted proteins | sample 1021851 | NCBI WGS metagenome assembly FUFK01 (sample SAMEA51879418, study PRJEB19060) | metagenome | reverse complement strand
TCATCAACAACAAGGTCAATGCTCCACTCTGGTTCAAATGCTGTGTTGGGTGCTTGAACGTGCGCCCAGTACGCTTTACCTGTAACTACTGTCATTTAATTTTATCTCCGTTTTGTTTTCGTGTTAATACATTATTGTAATTAACAACTATATAATAATATATATTTTATTATATGTCAACCCTTAATGTGTATCTGCCCAAGTTTTACCTACTTTATATTCACTATCTAATGGGCATTTAACATTCAAAGACTGTTCTGTAATCTTCATAGCAGTCTTTGTAACCTCACCAAACTCTTGAGCTTGGTCTTTACGAACCTCGAACTGGTACTCGTCATGTATACTTGCGACAAGCCTGTAGTTTAGGTTACGCTTCGTTGCCTGTAAGGTGATGTACTTCAGCCATTCCTTACAGATGATTGCACCTGCACCCTGAAGCAAGGTGTTAAGTGCCGAATGTTCTGAACGTATCTTTAGTATACGCCCATCTATACCGACCACATATCCTCGTGTGGCTAATACAGAAACTTTATTTCTAAGAACTTTTAGTGCTGGCATGTTTGTCAAGAATGTGTCTATTAATCTTTGACCATCTCTGGACGAGCCATTTACAATCTTGCCTATCTTTGATGCTCCTGCTCCATACAGGAACGCATAGATAAAAGTCTTGGCATTGTCACGTGTAGGCAATCCAGCCGCACGTTGGTTAGCTGTGTGGACATCACCCTCTATCACCTCTCTGGTAAACTCAGAGTCGTTCATGTAGTGGGCTAGACATCTAAGCTCTAAGCCAGACGCATCACAGCCAAGAAGTGCATTGCTATCGCAACTGGTAGTCCATACATTTCTACACTCCTTTCCATAGGGTGAGTACACTGCAGGAACTTGTGCCATGTTGGGTGACGTATGCGCCATCCTCCCCGTTATAGTTCGCAGGGTCAAAACTCTGCCGTGTACTTTACCATCATAATCTGCCGCCTCAATCCATGACTTGATTTGCGATACTCGCTTTTCTAACAGAAGAAACTTTGAAAGTAGTTGCGCCTCTGGCATGTCTACCTTTTCTAATATTTCTTCTGATACTATTGGATGACCCTTATCAGTAAATGCCTGTGGCACCCACCCAAGGTCAGACAGACGCTCTGCAATCTGTTTTCTTGATGCAGGATTAAAGACAGTAACCTTGTCTTTCAACCGCTTGCCCGTTTTTTCTGAGTGTCTTAGCTCTACGATAGGTGGGAATTTATTTTGCAGGTCAGCTTTAATCATGGCTGATTCGTCTGATAGTTTACCCATTAGAAGCATGGCTGCTTTTACGTCAAGCTGGAATCCATTACGTTCTTGCTGGTCTATGACTGCACGTATCTGATGTTCAAGTTTTATTGAACGTGGGCTAAAATGTTTTAGGTTAGGGATAAGGCTTTTGTAAACCCTGTCAGTTATCTCTACATCACGAACACAATATTGTAACATCTCTTCAGAAAACTCTGAGAAGTCTTCGTATTCTTTTTTAGGGAAGCCTAAAGTTTCTCCCCACTTTTCTAAAGAATGACCACCATCACGTATGGGGTTATCCATTTGAGATAGTATCAGCGTGTCCCTTATCTTTGCTAGAGGTATGTCTACATTAAGAATACGTTTAAGAACAGGGGCATCAAACGACACACCATTGTGCATGATTATGATGTCTGCACTTTCTATGTGTGGGACACAATCATACAAGTTAGATGGCCTGTAAGAATAAATCTTATCACCTTCTTTTATAACGACACAGTGAATAATCTTGGCATCAAGACCATCTGTTTCTATATCAACTACTATTCGCTTCACTTCCAATAATCTTTTCTCTGTGCTTTATCTAACTTTTTATAACAAGGTAAACAACTACTTCCTCGTCCAGTAGGGAATCTTGTATCTGTTATAAACCTCTTTATGTTTTTTTCTCTACCACAAATTTTACAAACTTTTAAAAGTTTTGTCAAGTCTATTCACCTAGTTTATCTTTAAATAATTTAATTACATCTTTTGAAAAAAGTTTTTGTATGTTTAGCAACCACATCCTAGATGCTTTGTGGTCGCCACCATTCACACTTCTTTTACTGTCTAAATTATCTATGATTTTCTTCAAGTTGTCAACCTTAAAAACTATTGTTGCATATGTTTCTTCTCCAACACATAGATTATGGAACCAATAGTCGGCCTCTGTTGCATCTATACCTGATGGCTTGCCGTAGCTCTTATACTCAATGGCAATGTTGCCTGTATCCATCCACATGCCACGCTCAGATTTAACTTCTACCTTTTTGTTTTGTAGCATGTCAGCTATCATGTCTTCTCTAACTTGACCATACTCCAAGTCTATATCAAACTTTTTGCGGTCTTCTACTGATGGTTTTAATGTCATTTTTAATCCTTCCATCCAAATTCTTCTACGTCATCTCCCATAACAAGACAGCACCCTGTAGGGGCAAGGTCACAGTTTGGGTATGAAAAACATCCTACATGTGGGTCTGCGTCTAGGTCTACTACATCTTGTGAATTACAATTAGGGCAGTAAGTATCCTCTTCTAATTCTGATTCATAGCCCTGCCAATCACAGTCAAAGCATTGCACTTTTGTATTCATTACAAATAATCCTCAATATCTGTTGTGTTTACATCTTCTTGATTGGGGTCACTAATCTCCTGCATACGGCCTGTCTCGCGGTCATACANGAGCCATGTTGCAATGCCTGTCTCACCTGCATACCTGTTCTTGAGTATGCGTATGGTAGTCGTGTTTGCAACGTCAGGGTCAGTAGCCTGTTGGTCACGCTCCATTGCAATCACTGCATCACTAATCTGTGCAATGCTGTGAGAGCCACGCAACATGGACAGGCTAATCTGTACGCCCTGCTCTTGTCCTTTGTCACCAGAGGCACGGCGTAAGTGTGATACCAGAAGCATACAACACTGTGTCTCCTCGACCAGTGAGCGTAGCTGGGTCATCATCTTGTCGATGTTCCTGCGCTCGTCCTCACCTTCCAAGCCAGATACAAGGATGCTCAAGTGGTCAATGATAATATACTTACAATCAAGTGCCTTGACCATGTACCTAACACGAGACAGTATCTCGTCAGTCTGAATAGAACCAAAGTGGTCAAAGGCAAAGATGCGACCACTGCCTACTGTTGCCGCCTCGTACATACGTAACTGCTTCTCGTCTACAGTCTCTCGTATCTCTTTGATGTACAGTCTCTTGCTTGCCTCGACAGACATCAGATGAAAGATAGTCTGCTTGACGTTCTCTTCAAGGCTAATGATGCCGATGTTGTGCTTGGTATTGTTGAGTAGGTGATGCTCAAGCTCACGCATGATGCTGGACTTACCTGCACCTGTACCTGCTGTGAACGTAATCAACTCACCAGTACGCATACCATATAGCATCTCGTTCATGCCCTCGTAAGGGTATGGGACGCTCTCCTGTTGCTCGTCATTGTATAGCCCATCAAAGTCTTTGAGGTTAACGATACCTGCAGGTGTGAATGTCTGTGCTTCCCACCAGCGTTTCATAAAGTCTTGTGAATGACCTGCCCTGAGATACTCGTTTGCATCCTTTGCTTTGAGTTTGACAATCTTACATTTGTTAGGCTCGAATATCTGAGCCACTGCTGTGGCGGCGGCTCGACCTGGCTCGTCATTGTCAAAGCAAATAACAATCTGCTCGTACTTGTTGAGATACTCGAACTGCTCCTTGGCTTCTTTGGCTGCGGCCTGTGCGCCGTTGCGTACAGAAACGACAGGCCACTTGCAACCCATCATCTGATATGCTGACACAGCATCCAACTCGCCCTCGACAAGGGTGATAAACTTACCAGCCTGAGAGAACAACTGCTGACCAAACAACGTAGCCTGTGTCATCCTGCCCTCTGCGTGAAAGTCTTTTGTCTCAACGTGTCGAACCTTGTTGGCAATGTGATTGCCTTCCTTGTCATAGTAAGGATAGATATGCTTTCCATCCTTGGTGGTGATGCCATATGCTTTGGCGGCTTCTAAGCTAATACCACGCTCGTCAATGGCAGATGTATTTCCTCTGGATAAGGTCACTGTTTTACTCTGTGCTGTTGTAATAGGTGTAACCACATTATCTCTCCTATCTGGCGGTGTGTAAGACGAACATACAAAACAATACGCATGTCCATCTGTATAGTGTACGTTACCATCTGACGAGCCACAGGAACTGCACTCGCCACGATGCGTTTCATGTGAACTAGTCTCGTTTGTTCTTGACATAGTATCTCCCAAACTCGTCCTTGTTTGTGTAAAGAATAAGTGTGTCGCCTTCTCGTTTTGTATAGAAATCCATACCACGAGCGAGTAGCTCACGATTCTTGAGGAACTCTTCTTTAGACTCTTTAGTCTTACACAAGTCCATGTGTGTGGGGGACATGCCCTCAGTTTTATACATCATCTGATACATCTTTGGATACCTCTCTTAATGCTTCTGGAAAACTGATTTTACGTTTACTACTGTTCTGTAATTTGATTGCTCTCTTCCGTAGCTTTCTTGTTTCTACTTTTGATTTACTCATTGGTCAAACTCTTGTTCGGAGACAGAGAAAGCAAAGCTGACGCTCTCGCTGTATAACTCTTCTGCTTCTTGACGAGCCATCTTTTTAGCTTCTTTCTGATTGTAACCTTCGTCAAGGTATTGGTGATACAACTCACGAAATACTTGCTTCTTGTCATCATCCCATAAATTTTTATCTGTCTGCATTTTATAATCCTTAGAGTATTTATATTATATTATAAAAAAAATAATAAATATATTATAAATAATATTAATATAATATATAAATATATATCATCATTTTTCACGTTTGTCAATCCCATCTGTAAAAAATATGGCTATCAATTTTTACAATTCTGGTGTGTGTCTTAGACCAGCTGGGCATTACGTAGTCGGCGTGGTAATGTGTCGCACCATCCATGAACGTACCAAACCACCCGTTCAATACAATCTGTGCGTTCTCCTGTGACTTCACAAAAGCCTTCTTATTGCGTGGCGTATCAGACAGTCCATCGCAGTACCAGCTAAACTGGCATGCGTTTCTAATTGGATGTCCATTGTAGTGCTTTCCTTCCTTAATGACAGAACATACGTTGTCTGGAAATCGGTCATCGTATACACGATTCATCACCACCTGTCCGACTGCAAGCTGTCCCACAGTGCTTTCGTTTCGCGCCTCGTGATAGATATTCAAAGCCATGCACATCAGAGCGTTAGCAAATATTGTTTCAATCATTCCAAATCCTTTCGTGTTCCCACTCCTTGCCAAGCCTGTCGGTGGGGCGTGAAGAGACATGTTTTACTTTTTCATTTACATATTTGTTATTACTAATTTTCTTTGATTTCCAATGACTTAGCACGTTATCTTCATACCAAGCATTAAACATTCTACTATGTTTGTTTGTCATTATTTGCACCATTATCAACAACTAATTTTAGTTCTGGTTTTGGTTTCAACTTACTAACCATGTCAATTATGTTGATAGCATCAGGGTCAATCTGACCATCCAAAACATTTTCATCAGGAGCCANGTCACGCACAAGAATATATTCTAAATCTTCTACTTTCCAAGACTCTTCCCCACATAGAAGCCACCAAGGTTTGTTGCCTATGTCTTCCATATCTGTTTGTATTACGAATGTTACTTCGTACCTGTTCATGTCATTTCCTTTTCAAAAAATTATATAGGTTGAGTATAGCATTAAGCCATACTCCAAGTAAAATAAATATTTCAGTATACGATATACTGAGTGGTATGTCAAGCATCATATTCTTCCTCTATGTAAAATGCAATGATGCGAACACCATCCATTTGCTGCATCGTCCAGTAGTCAGTTGGACACTTCTTCAACCATTCTCGAAAGTCTTTTACAGCTTCTTCGTTTTCAGACATTACATTGCCATCAGCGTAAAGCCTGTGCCTTCTGGCAAGAAGGTGACAAGTTTCTCTACGTCCTCTGTCTCCATGTCTGTGTCGATAGACTCGCCCTCTTCGTCAGTGCCTAGTATAAGCGCACGACCCGCCAGTGGGGAATGGTATCCATCCCATCTAAAGAACCTCTGGTTCTCTGCATACAAGCCCTCGTCATCGACATACAGTGTCTCGCTGTCGTCAATACGCACGACATCAAAGTATCTGCACTCAAGCAGACCACAAATGTCTTCCCAATCTCCTGAGTAGTCCACGACCTCTACAGTTTCTGCAAAGGGGTCAATCATTATTGCTTTCATCATCACCTTTTCTCCTATCTGGTTGGTGGAAACATATTTTTTAGAATGGCGTAGCCAATAAAGCCTACGATTACTAAATATATAAACAAACTTGATACATCAATCGCCATCATGTTTAATCTCCTCTTCCATTACGTCACAGATGCGGAAGTCACCGCCACATGCTTCCTCTTCCCATGCACCCTCGTCAGCCAGGTGACGGGCATACTGCCATTCGTCCATGTCTGCAGGGATATCGCTATCATCGAACTCAACAAACATGTCGAACTCCATAACACCTACTGCTGTATATCTTTTCTTACCCATGTTCTACCTCTTTCCTCATAGACCTCTATATTTGCGTAGTGTAAATCACTATAGTCAAAGTTTAACTTTGCACTCTCTACTGCATCGTCTTCATCTTGGGCTTCTACCCATTGTTCAAGGGTCATCTTTACAATGTATTTACCCATTGCCATACTCCTTTTGCATATCTTCACGCAACATCTTGCGCCATTCCTTCTGGTCGTCAGACAGTTCGTCATCTTCTGCATTCATAATGTAGTAGTCATAGTCTACATCTATACCCCACTCGTCTACTAGCTGGCAGGGCATCTCCTCATGCGGCGGCACATCAAAGGTATATGTGTATGTCTTTTCCATCAAAGGCGTAGCCACACCTGTAAACATCATGCCCTCTTCCTTATAGGTAAGTTCAAAGTCAAAGCCGTATCGCTCTGCACCATGTTCTATTGCCTCGACAGGCGGCGACCATGCGGTGCTAAATTTAAGTTCAAGAATAGCTGTGAACCCACTAGGCCGTTCATCCGCTAGGGACACTATCTCGACATCAAAGATGTCCCACTTGGTTCCCCAATTTTTTACGCACCAATCATAGTCATACTCGTAGTCAGTCTCCTCTGTGAAGGGACACAGGAACTCTAAGAGTTGTTCGTTTTCCATCAATGCAGCATCACGCATTTGGATTAGCAATCCATAGTCATCTGTCGTGATGGTTAGTCTATTGTAACAATGGTTAGGCATCTTTGCCTCTCTTTCTTTTCCATTTCTCGTATTCGGTTAGTGTTTCCTCTTCAGGTGGTGGATTATACCACGGGTCGTGTTCCCAATCTATCTCTGGATACGCTTGCTTAAATCTAGCAATGCGCCTCTTAATTTCTTTTGGTGTTGGCTTAGTCACCCCAATCTTTCCTATCTTCTTCGTTATAATATGCCTCACGATAGGCTTCTTTCTGCTCTTCTGTCATGTCTGATGCAGACACACGAGTGCCTTTGTAAGTACCTTCAGGCCAGTAGTGTGGGTCATACGGCCTACCATAGTAGGCATCTGCACTACCTCTGTCAGAGGGTGAGCCGTGGCCTTCCAGCCAGTGTGGATTAATCTGTGTCATTTTGCAGTCTCCTTGTACCAGACCCACCCATTGATAGTTGGGTCATGTAGAATTAGTGCCTCTGTCCCATTCAGACGCATGTAGTAACGTGCATCCTCTTGGGTGAAGTTTGTTACGCCCTCTTTCAGACGGGCTACAGTTGCGGCCTCAATGCCTTTGTATTTCTTACTCATCGTCATCCTCTTCCTCTTGCACATAAAAGTTTATTACTCGCAGTCCTTCTTGAACGTCTACTAAGTCCCACTGTAGCACACCTTTAGGGTAGGTGTCAAGCCAATCATAGAACGCTACTATATCAATATCACTCATGTGTTTCATCGCCAAATTCTCCCTTGTCAGCATCACGATACAGGTATGCCCACTCGTTTGCATACCCAGTTAGTATAGACAGACCCATACCACGCACATCTGTCACATAAAGTCCTTCGTAGTCGCCGCCTACCCACTCTGTACACCAATCCCGTGGCAGTACCACAGTTTTGTCAGGGTAACTAGTTTGCTGGTCAGACAGCCATAGCTTAACAGTCCCTGCCTTCTCGTCATCCTGCATGATGCACATAAACAGGTCGCCATCAATTTCTACTCTCATTAAATCAGTCATTGCTAATCTTCTCCTCTACTGCCATTCTACACCCAACGCCATCATCTTCTTAGCGCTCCACCAACCTGTGTCACCGTTTGCTTTCTTAGTAATGAACTTGATGTCTGGTTCAGCACCGAAACCAAGGTGTTTGTCAATGACCTTCTCACCTTCGATTACTTCTGCATCCCAAACTGCGTTCATGAATTCTTTAACCTCTTGGGTTACCATTCAAAACTCCTCTGGGTAATGAGAGTACATTATAGCACTTCTCCATCCCATGCTTCTGTGTAAACATAATTCTTAGCATAGCACAAGGCTTCTAATACGTCAACGGCATCCAGCTTACGAATGACATCATCGTCATAGTCCTCACCTACCCAATTCGTAGCCCATAGGTTGCAGGGTACAAAGCTGTTGTTATAGAATAGAGCCACCTCTACAAGGTGATTTTCCATCTGCTCCTGCGAGATTGAAAAGGTATATCCCGCCCCTATTTTCATCTTCACATTCATTTACGCTTCTCCGCTTTCTTTCTCAGTTTCTCAAAGCCTTTTTCCTGCCTTGCAAGATATCGTTCTGTCTGTGCTACCAGACTGTCCCATAGTTGCCGCTTGATACGCTTGCGGTTCGCTTCTGTGCGTTCACGCACGAACACCCACTTGTATCCTATCTTGGCTTCAACCCATCTGTGGCCTGAACCCACCTGCGGTTGCAATTCATCCGCAAGAACTAAATGATATACTTCCATCACTGCATGTCCTTTTCGTGTTTAGGTTTACGCTTATAGCTCCCCTTGCCTTTGGCAGGTTTGATTATCTGCTTGCTGTACCAACCTGTACGCAATATTCTAGCAATAGGATTTATCTTTTTCACGATAATTTACCCGAACATATGTTTGCAATAATCGCAGAGACACACATCCCTGCAATGCCCATCACCCCCATGACAGTCGTTATCACGGGATGATAGGGCGACACTGTGACCCACAGGATAGCTATAGAAAAGGCGGCTATTCCTGAAAGCCCCAGTATCAGCCCTAATATCAGCAGTCGATTATCCATAGGCCAGCATTGACTGTGGCATGGTAAACTCTGCCAGCTTGCCAGTGTTGGCATCACGCAATACCCAACGGGTAATGCCATGCTTGGTAATAAAATTGACCACCTCGAACGTATTAGACTTAGCGTCCAAATTCTGTGGACGGGTAAGCTCTGCCAGCCGTCCCTTGCTGTCACGAATAGTCAGGCGAAGTTTGCCATTCTTAGTCGTGAATTGCTCGACATGAAAGTCGCGGTTTACAGTATTATGTGTATACATATCTATTCTCCTTCTGCCTACACTATATACATACCACATAACAGCCCGTGAAGCTAATCACGAATTGTTACACTATGTTACACATCTATCACGAATCCAGATGTGTCTTTTTTGGCCTTGCCCTTGGCATACAGGCCAACAACCACGCCCTCTGCATCCAGAAAACGTAGGTCATCTTTGTCCCCATCAATAACTTTTCTGCCTAAAAACTCAGCAGGTATGGTCGCCTTGTCCCTAAAGACAACGGCGATATTTGCCCGTGGGTTTTTGGACAAAACATCCTTACACATATCGGCATATTCTGGATTAGCCTCTGAATATGACAAGGTAAGATGGTAGTTATGAGACAAGCGGTTTTGGTTTATAAGCCGCTTGCCTATTTTTGTATAATCATAAAACTGAACGTCTGGAAACTTTTCCATTGGAATATAATTTTCCCACTGGATGTCGGACGTACCATTGAGCCGCACACAAGGCGTGAAGCCTTTACGCGCACCTGCCCTCTGGAAAGCCTCTATCTCAGACGTTACCTGCTGGACAAATACTTCCCGCCAATCGCGCCATAGAATTGTCTTACGCATGCGACTAGCCTGGACACTATTCATCTGCCCTCTGCCAGCCGAATAAAGACAACCAGCCTTGCACCCAGCCAACACCGCCATTGGGCAAACATTAACGCCCTCGACAATATCGGCAGGTGCAAGGTACATGACGCGAGTGACATACTCCGCGCCATCGCCCTTGACGGTTTTTGCATTTGTGCCAGCCTTGGATAAAAGACTAGCCATGTTGCACCTATTTGTTTTGAATAGGCAAAAAAGAAATAGGCCAGCGCGAGCCAGCCTATTTGTTTTTTTATATGGTTGAGAAGCGTGGCCTAGTCAGAGTAATGTGACTAATCCGCTTGTATTGCCTACGCGCTTCACGCGCCTTGGGCATTTTCCGCGCCACTATCTCAATGCTATCAGCCGATTTGCACCCGTACCAATGCGCCGCGACAATGTCGCTTTGCTTTGCACGTTCACGCTTGGCCTTTGCCGCCATGCGCTTTTGCTTATCGGCAATATATGGTTGCGCCATATTATCACCTATTCAGCCGCTGGGAATATTACAAGGCACAATGCCTTTACCAGCTATGTTGACGGCTAGTAGTATTATCGGACTACGTGGCCTTTTTGTTTCAGCTAACGCGCCGTCTGTCGCTAGCCTAAACCCTTTCTTATTTTAGCAGGGTTTGGTCGGTTCGTTCCCTGCATGGCGTTTTTGCCATGTTCAAAAGATATCGCGTTTTTGATTATTTGTCGAACACGCCTAACCCGTTGTTTTTATTAGTAAATTAGGCTTGTCACCGGCGGCTTGGCGGCAAATCACCTGTAAGCCATTGATATTGCTAGGTTTTTTCGTGAAGGTATTTTTCAAAAAAAAATTCAAAAAAAATGGGGCAAGCCGAAACTTGCCCCAAGTGTTTGATTTTATTGCGTTATTTGACGTGGCTCAAAACCGTTTTGATGTCGGCCTCGCTCAATTCAAATTGCTCAAGCCATTTTCTCCAACTAAAACAATGGCTTGCGTGACGTGTAGGCCATTTTTGCGCCAGTGTTTTGGTACGTGCGGCGCGGCCAGCGGCCACTAAGGTNTTGATATCGTTAACATTTTCTAGTTTCATGGTGTCAATTCCTTTCGATTTGTTGACGCTGAAACCCTGCCACGATTTTTTTGAAAAAGTCAATAGGGAAAATGCTTCATGGTTAACATTAGAATTATTCTAAAAAACTCATTTTTATATATATATTGTCTATGAAGATTAGAATAATTCTAAACAACAGGATATATTCCTATTTTATCAATGATATCAATAGCTTACCTTGTATCTGTAGGGGATAGGGGAGGGCTGTATATTGTCATAATAGGGGCATAGTCTCTGATATATGACAGTATTATCATTGTTAATAGTCATAATCCGCAGATATATCACGGATTGAGATAGGTAAACCATGCTGTCCTATTATAAAAAGAATTCTTCTGGACAAAACGGGAACATACAGAGAACATGACGAGAACACCCCACACGCAAAACGCACTGGCCTACATATATATAAAAGACCCCTGCCATATATCGAGTAAAAATACAAAGTATATCATATAAAAAAAAATAACACCAGGGCGGGGCTTCCGAGGTGCTATGTCTAAAAAGAATATATGTTGTATAAAAGGTATATGTATAATATAATTACATGTAGGTCGGGGGTATGAACAGGCTGGGGGGGTGTGTATATACTATCACCCTTCTTCTTAATAGTAAGAATAGTATAGCATACTTTTTAACTTTTTACAATAGGATTCTTAGTAAAATAATGTTACAACATGAAATAAATGTAATACAGGAATATAGAAATTGTATTGACTTACAGAAAGATTTAGGTAACTATATCCAAGCTAAATCAAAAACAGATTTCTTGACATTTGTCAGGAAGACAGCACCTACTCTTGTAACTGATTTCAAGATGGGAAGTCATATAGAATTATTGTGCGATAGGCTGCAGAAAGTAGCGGAAGGAAAACTAAAGAGGCTCATGGTTTTCCTACCACCCCGTAGTAGTAAGAGTCTTATAGCAAGTAAGATATTTCCTGCATGGTATATAGGCAGAGAGCCTAACCACGAGATTATGTCTGTGTCGCACAGCGACCAGCTTGCCAGTGATTTTGGTAGGTCTGTACGTGATATTGTAAATACAGAAGACTTTCAAAAAATATTCAAGGGCGTGTCTCTCCGCAGTGATGTGAAGGCTGCAGGTAAATGGAAGACAAACCAGAACGGCTCTTACTATGCTGCAGGTGTTAGGTCACAGATTGCGGGTCGTGGCGCACACCTAGCCTTGCTGGATGATGTGATGTCTGAAGAGGATAGCTTTAGTGAGGCAGGACGTAGATATATTAAAGAGTGGTGGCCTTCTGGTCTACGCACTCGTCTAATGCCCAACGGTTCTATTATTATTATTAATACAAGGTATCACTTTGATGACTTGTGTGGCTGGCTACTAAAACAAGAAAACGAACTAACAGAAAATAAATGGGAAGTAATTAGCATACCTGCATGGCTAGACGAAACAGCAGCAAACCTGCTTAACTTGCCAGANGGTACATCATACTTTCCAGAGTGGAAGCCCGATGAAATACTACGAGTTGATGAACAAGAGATACGACAAAGCAATGGCAGCAGATACTGGGATGCTTTGTATATGCAGAATCCTACCCCTGAAGAAGGNGGTATAATTAAAAAGAAATGGTTTGAGTGGTGGGAATATGAAGACCCCCCGACCTGTGAGTTTATTATTCAGACATATGATACAGCCTTTTCTACACGAAAGACTGCTGACTATAGTGTTATACAAACATGGGGCATCTTTCATCAAATGGAAGAAGATGGCTATGGTGGTGAGCATGTTGTGCCTTGCTTGATACTTCTTGGTAATACTAAAGATAGATTTGAGTATCCAGAGCTACGCCGTACTGCACAGCACCTATATCAGAAACACAGACCAGATGTATGTATTGTAGAAAAGAAAGCATCAGGACAGTCCTTAATACAGGACATGAGAAGGGCTGGCCTTCCTGTTCTAGAGTATTTACCAGATAGAGACAAAGTATCCCGTGTATATGCCTCTACACCTATTATGGAATCAGGTAGACTATATATACCTCGTGGCAAAGAATGGGCAGGTGATTTATATGATGAAGCATTGGCCTTTCCTAATGGCGCACATGATGACCAGGTAGATGCAATGACTATGGCAATACAATACATGAAAGATAGCTGGAATGTAACACACCCTGATGACCCTGATTGGGAAGACGACATTAACCCAAGACGAATAAAGAGGGTTGGATATTGGAGAACCTAGTGGTATAATATATCTGTCGTAATTTATTTTAGGAGTTAAAAATGCCAGGACGAAAGAAAACTAAAACTTATCGCATGGGCGGTGGTCGTATGAAAAGCAAAATGATGCGTATGGGCGGTGGTCGTATGAAAAGTAAAGGCTACAAAGCTGGTGGCAAATCAGGAACCATGACCCTCGCTCAAGTTCGTGCAGCTGCAAAGAAAAAAGGTTATAAGTTAGTTAAAGTTTAGTATGCCGTATCTTCAAAGCAATATCCCACATTTTAAATGTTGGGTGCGCCGTGAGTATACACATAACCACGAAAAGTATCATGGAGAGTTTCTTCATGCAATGGCAATAGCAGTTACCACAATGCCTTGCCGTTCACTTAGCTTTCAGGTTGTATTCACGGGTGTGGAAGCGGAAGGAGAGCCAGAAGATAACATACACGGTGGAGCNATGTGGGCAAGAATGCCAATCACTGCGCTCATGGCAGATGTNCCTGTAGAGGAATGGCCTGAACCGATGGCNACACATGATGCCCAACCTTGGGACTGTTCATCGCATACCCATTCGGTTTATGTATTAGACAGAGCAACGCCTTGTCCGTGGCTAGCAAAGATTGATGGGAAGATGTTCCCTGCTAAATATTTATTTACTGTTGACTATGCTGAAAGCGAGATTGCAGATGACCCTGCACAGCACAAGCAAAGTCACGTTATGCATTTANTAGATGCGGGACCGTGGACAGGTAACATAGTTGCGTTACCCAATAATCGTGTCAGGGTAACGCATCCTGCTTGGTGGGAAGCTGGTGAAGGTGCGCCAGACTTTAAACCATCTGCACANATACATTATAGTAAAAGTGATTTAGATTATACTTTAGATGTCAACAGAGTTTTTGATAACCTATATGCAGAGGACNAATAATGGCTCCAAGGATTCCTAGAAAAAAGGGACAACCTGCCCGTAGTAAAAAACANTCTGATTTATATACNGACGAAAATCCCAAAGGNACTATACGTGGNCTAAAGTTTGCAACTACTAAAGATGCAGAAGCTAGTGTTCGTAAAATAAAAGCAAGTGGTAGAACACATGCACACAAAATACAAGCAGCCAT
>FUFK010040126.1_pt1 | contig 14573 bp, 19 predicted proteins | sample 1021851 | NCBI WGS metagenome assembly FUFK01 (sample SAMEA51879418, study PRJEB19060) | metagenome | reverse complement strand
GTGCTGANCCTACATTTCCTGTTGCAATAGTTGGTAACATTAATTCTCCAATGTTGGAAATTCTGCTANAGGTCTTTCAATTACAGGATTTTCTTCTGTTCCTGTATTTACATATTCATAAAGTGTTTTTANTTCATCAACAGTTGTGCAAGCATCTATTTGAGTTTCCATTTCATTTGATTTAGTTCTAACATCTGCTCTAAATGTTGTNATATTACTTGGAACAGAATAATCNGNAACTTCTGTNGCTTTGACTACATACCAATCTGTTGGTGCTAANAANCCTGATGCTTGTTGTTTTACAATTCTTTTNTTNNNNGTTTTNAATCCCTCNNCTTTNANATCTCCAACTTGTATATTTCCAACTTCTTCTAAATCATCTATATCTTCTTGTGTCCAAAAACTATCTTCTAATTGTTTAGCAGTTGCAGTTCCCCAAGATTCTGTAACTTGACCATCTGCAAATGTGTAAGATGAATCTGTATTATTATAATATGCTGGGTCTTTGTAGTTTGTTTTATCTACTACTATTTCATAAATACCAATAGCTTCTTTTTCTTCGGTTGTCCAAAGTTCAAAAATTTTAGCTGGGTATCTTACATCTCCTATAACAACTGATTTAGGATTATTTACATATTGTGTAATATTATTATCTTCTACTATTGCATACATATTTTAACTCTCACTTAAATTTAATGTTCTACCTACTTCTTGCCAAACTGAGCCATTGTATCTAAAAACTAAAATATCTGTTTTCCCATCTGTGCTAGTAAATGTTGGTGCTGTGCTAGAAGCAAACTCAAATACTGTGTTGAAAGCTATTGTGTGTGAGCCATCATAATTTATTTCTAAACAAATAAAAGACCCCTCAACTGAATTGCTTGGTGCAGAGAAAGTAGTGTTTTCTGTTGTCAAATGATATGCGTTTGGTTTAGCCTGAACATCCCATGCTACAGCATTTGATGATGATGTTAATGCTTGTTGTGGGATATAAGCTAGATCATTGAATTTAATATACCCTGTTCCATTTGTTGTTACTTGAATATGTCCATTTGCACCATCTTCAAGAGTGATGTTTCCAGCATTTGTTCCAGCATTTGTATTTAAAATTAAATCTCCTGTGCCATTCGTAGTTAAAGTTGCGTTTGCGTTGTTATCTCCAATTTGAACTGTGTCTGCTTGAAGTGTTACATCTCCTGTTCCATTTGGAACAATATCAATATTTGCATTTGATGTTGAAACTATATCGTTTCCATTTACATCTAAATTACCACCTAATTGAGGTGTTGTATCTCCAACAAGATCAGTTGCAGAATCAGAAAAGTTTATAGTATTTGCTGATGTATTTACTGTTGCAAAAGTAATATCATCAGAGCCATCAAAAAATTTAATTTCTAAACTATTTGAGCCTGAATTGGTCGTGTCCAGCCAAAGAGTACCAGCAACAGCACCACTTGGTCTTGAAGTGCCTGAGTGCATAGAGTTAATCGCAGATAATGAGTTATTTAAATCTGTCCTAAAATCAGGAAAACTCTGATTTGCAATATTCATGTCATGTTGTGCCATAATTTCTTATACTCCTTTTAAAAGCCCTTTGCAATAAAATCAAAAGTTCTTGAAATATTTGAGCCACTTGAATTTTTAAACAAAACGTCAAAACTATTAACAGTTTTATTTGAAACTGTAAAGAAATCTCCTGTGTTTGCATCTTCCATTGTAATACCAACAGCATAAGATGTAGTTTTAAATGGATTAGTAAATGAAACTGTTTTTGTGCCTACTCCTGAAGAAATGTCATTACCACTAAATATTCTATCTACCATATCTACAGTTACAGTTACCTCTTGAATTACAGGTGTTGAAGCTAAATCTGTTGAAGTCATTACAATTCTAAATTTTAAATATCTTGCTGTATAATTTCCAATAACAAAATTTTGAAAAGATGTGTATGTTGAATTATCATCGCTAGTTGCAATTTCTAAATGTGCATCACAATTAGCTGGTGTATCTCCATCAAAATTAGACTTAGCATCATCAAAATTACCTGACTTATTGTCAAATAAATCATCAGGATTTCTTGCAGATTGTGTAAGTGAAGCTGTAACTCTTACAGTATGTTTTGCTCCTATATCAATAACATTAGCAAACTCATAATTTCCTGATGATAAAAAGTCTGCGTTTGCTACACCNGAGTCAAANAATCTTGTTGTNTTAGCATCAAATAAACCNGAAGCAGAATCAAACAATTCACTTGAATTTAAAATAAGTGAATTGTCAGATATTGAAACATTTGTTTTAGTTCCAGCAAATGTAGGATGTTCACTAACAGTTGTAATATTGTTAAAATTTTCTGCACTTGTAACATTTGATATAATAGCTGTAGCATTGGAACTAAAGTTACCAAGTTTATCTACTGCTTTGATGAGATAAGTTCCAGCCCTAGCTGGTACTGTAATTGACGTTGCTGGTCTTGATACTTTTGTAACTAAATTTACAGAATTTAACCATTCTCCTGTTCCATCTGTTTTATCAGAAAATCTAATTTGGTAGTAAGCTAAATCTAAATCACTAATCGCTGTCCAAGACAAATGTGCATCTTGACCTGTAATATTACAAGAAAAATCTGTAACATCTGATGGTGGGTCAATAGCACCCACGATTGTTCTTTGTGCAGAAACATAACTTGACGAAATTCCAAGAGTAGATACTGCTTTTACCCTGACGTCATAAGTTTGTTGGTCAATTACATTTAAAACTCTATGATTTAATCCTGACCCTTGTGCATATATGATAAAATTAGAATCTGTGCTTAGTTTATATTCAACTTGATAATAGTCTATAAATTGATCTGTNGATGCTCCAATNGTTACATCTAAAGCAACAATAACTGTTCCATCATTATATTGAACTAAAGTGTCAGATAAAGTTACACTTGCTGGTGGCTGAACAGTAAATGGATTTGGTAAATTTGTTGATGGTGTACTAGCTACTTGTGATTTACTAGCCCAAGTATAGTGTGATGCTTGATACTCTACTAAGTTAAGACTAACAGTATAATCTTCATTAAAATTCATAGAAAGCACTCTAAATGCTTTACTCGAAAATCCTAAACCTGATAATGTGACGCTAACTATATCTCCGATATGTAATTCATAAGCTTTGAATGTTGCAGTAATATTTAATCCTAAAGATTCTCTGCTTCTTCTTAATATTATTTCAGCCATTTCTTCAGCCTGATATGGAGAAGTAATAGTGCTAAAATCAAATCTTTGTTCTAATAAAAAACCACCATCTGCTGTTTTCATTGTTGCGTGTTGATCTGCACTTGCTAAACCTGAGTCATCTACAGGTGGAAANTGNACTTCATCAACTTGATAATTTCTATCAGGATTTATAAATGAAACTATAACCCTATTATATTTTGAATTTTTGGATGGAGATGCTAGTGAGTAACCCTCAATAATATCATCTTCNGTNAATGATACTGAAGCTGACCCTGTAGTTTCTATNANTAATTTATANTTACCCTGAACATAAGGNAGATAACCTCTAGTGCCTTTTACTATTTCTCTTACATTNTCTATAACTTTTTTTGATGTATCTATTACAGCATTACAATCAAATATATTAATATCACTTGCACTNCCATATGGTGTTACTTGNGTTACTGCTACCTGTGAAGCATCATAAAAACTTTGTAAATCTATATCTGCTGTTGCAATTCCTTTTCCATATCTTTCATTTCTTAAATAATCTAATAAACAAAATGCTGGATTTGTAGAAAAAGATGCTGTTTGTTCAGATAAGTTAGAAGCTAATGTAACAACTTTTTTACCTTTTACTTTTGCTTGTACTTGTGGGATGCCACCAAATATATCTTGATTCCATTTAAATCTTAAACCTAAATAGCATATTCCTCTTAATCTGTGATTACTCCCCCAAGATGATAAAGGTGTTAAAACACTTGATGCTACTTGATCGTCTTGTCCTAAAAAAGCTTGTATCTGAATATGACTTGTAGAATCTTTATAAAAATTACTATCACTACTCGCTACTTCTCTTACTGTTCCATGAGTTAATGCTCCATCAAAAGTAACTACTTTATCATCTACTTTTATTTCTTCTATTGAATTTACCTCTCCCTCACAAAGCACTAAGGCTACATAAAGATAGGTATTATCTGTTCCTGAAGTTTCTATNAAAACTCTTGTTCCACCAATTAATCTTTCTCCATAAACAACAGGAATACAAGCGTTGTTTGATTGCTTGTTAAGTAATATTCCTCTTTCAGTTTCTTCAAAATTGTTCGTACCAAAGTCAGGCACATCAGGTTTCATGGCTCTTGAAAACAACCATCCAATAGCAAATATACCTAACGAAACAAAAGGGTTTCTTAAAAAACCTAAAATTCTTAATGGTTTTAATACTTTCCTAACAGGTTTTGGTAAAAATTTAGTAAAACTAAAACCCATTATGACCTACCCCATTTTAAATCCAATACTGTTTGACTAGAAAAATCCATACCTACATCAGTACTAAAAAATCTTTGTTGAGAAATATTGTTTGTTCTTCTTCCTGATTTTTTTTCAAAATCAGCCCAATGAGATACTACAGTTAATAAAACATTAGCATCATTTTTTGATTCTGAAATTTGAAAAGTATCTATATTTCCCTTATATAATAAAATAGGGTCAGCAATTAAAGAATTACTAGAATCTAATAATCCTCTAAATATTGTAACTGAATCATTAACTACATTTTCTCCAAGCACCACAGATACAAAAGATGTATCTACTGCTGATAAATTAATATTTAAAGATGTTTTTGATAAATCTGTTTGTTCTTCAAAAGAGGATGTTTCTAATAAAAAAGCTGAGGATGTGTAGGTAACGCTAGACCCTGATACAGAAGAAGTTATGTCAAAAATACAATCTGTAATATTTACAGGAGTAGAAAAACCTATAGTTAAAAGATGAATTGGGCTTATATTATTGGTTGCTAATTCATTCTTTACTGCTGTTGTTANTGTTCTCGCNATGTTCCTCGTAATATGTTCTAGTTANGNNTTCTGTACCTTTTAACATGGTAAAATTAAATTTGCTATNAGGTTTTTTNTANNCTTTTAAATCNTTANTTTTTTCATCNATNTCNTNTTCATNNACAATAGCTGTAGCTTCAAAATCTGCACTAANTAAGTGTGTAATTTTGTATTTTTTCATCAAAGAGTTTCTTCTAAATCTAACTCAAATTGATATAAAATATTACCATCTTTATCTACTCCTACTCCACCAAATTCTTGTACGTCATTTGTCAAATGTACTTTAAATGGAACACTATCATAAGTTACTGAAGAATCGTCTGCTAATGCAGTTATAAGAGGTGGCTCTATTGTAAGTGTAGCTTCATTTGACCCATCGGCTGTAACATCTGCAACAACCATATAAACTTTATCATGTGCAAATTTGACAAAATCTCCAGCCTTTAAAGTTCCTGTCATTCCATCAACTGTAATAGTTGTGTCTCCTACTGATTGGACACCATTTACAAGCACAGTTCCACTTACATTACCTCTAGCATTTTTTACTTCAGGTGGAGTTATTGTAAAATTTTCTTTAGATGATCTTTGTTTCATAATAAAAGCCATCAGTTCTCCATAAACATCTGATCTTTTTGCTGTAATAATTCTAGCAGTAAAACCAAATCTTTGATCTTGTATTTGTCTTGTTAATTTTTTTCCTGACATTGATTTAGAAATCAAAGTGCTTTGCTGACTTTGAATACCTAATGTTTGAAATTTTGCTGTTGATATTGGAAATGCACCACTCATTATACTAACTCACTTCTTCCTTTTTCTGCTAAAGCACTGTTTATTATTCCTGTAATGGTTGCTCTGTTTTCAACTAAAGCCTCATCAAATCCTCTTGAATCTATTGTATTGATTGTAAAGTTCACATTTACTGCACCACCACCTGTACCTCTAGCTGATTGCGTTATTTGACCTGATGAGTTTGGTACAAACATTTCAGGCCCTCGTTCTCCTACAACAACGGGCTGACCTTTTGATACTGCACCACCTGATGCTTTTTTACCAAAAAAACTTCCAATCATGCTAAATATACTCCCACCACCACTAAAGCCACTCAAAGCCGCTTGTTTTTGTTTTTCTCTTGTTATTAATTTTTCTATAGCAAGTTCAACACCTTTTTTAGCAATTATAGAAATTAATGAACTTAAAACTTCTACTCCTAATGTTTTCGCCATATTTTTAAAAGTATCTTTTAAATTTTTACCTAATATTAATGATTCAGCTATTCCTCTTGAAAAAGAGTCTATACCTTTATTTATAAAACCAACAATTTCATCAGTTAAAGAAAATTCGTCATTTTGTTTTCTTAATTGCAAACGTACTTGTTCTAAAAGTGTTCCTTCTCCTCTTACTGATTTTTCTATTTTTTGTTGTTCATCAAAAATATTTCTGTTTGCAGCTATAATTCTATTTAATGATCTTTCTTCTGCTTCTTTTGCTGCTTTAACTAAAGCTCGATCAGATTCAAATATATTAAAACTTTTATGTAATTCTTTTGTTTGTTCTTTTTGAACATTTAAAATTCCTAATTGTAATTGTTTGTTTCTCATATGCGTAGTATTTTGCATATGTAACATACCTGACTCTTTTATCAGTTCTTCTAATTGTAATTTTTTAATTTTTAATTGTTCTCTTAATGCTGCTTTAGATGCTTTACCTGAGTTTTTTAATTGTCTTTCTAATTTTGCTATATCTTCATTAAGTTCTTTGAAAGTTGGTACTCCTTCATTTAATTCTCCTTTAAATTCTTTAAATTTATTTATTAAGAAACCCATAGCACTAGCAAAAACCATTATGCTACCAAATATAATATTTCTCCTAGTTGCTAAATTAAATCCATTCATAGCAAACGTCATACCTAGAATAGCAGTTGTTACTCCTTTGAAAAATAAAGCAACTTTTAATGCTATTAATCCACTTAATACTGTTACAACTCCATCAATATTTTCTTTTAAAAATATTATTGTGTCTGAAAGTTTTTTAAATGCTATTCCTAAACCTCTACCTATTTTTTCTGCAATAATATCTAATTTATCTCCATTACTTTCTAAAAATTTATCTAAATCTCCAAATTGTCTTTTAAGTTCTTTAAACAATCCAGCTTCTAATAAAGTTTTTTTGAAGTTAAATATTTTATCTCCAATCATTGACAAAGTACCTTGAAAAGTATTTGCTAAATCATCTGTTGCTTTTCCAAATTGTCCATCTCTACCAAATACTTTTTGAAATGCTTGTACTGTTTCTTCAATAGACACTGTTGCTCCAGCTTTAAAGCCAAGCATATTTCTAACACCTTTTTCTCTAAATAAATCTGCTGCACCAATACCAGCACTAAATGATCTTTGTATTTGTTCAGCCGCAGTTCTAAAATCTAATCCTGTTACAGCCGCAACATTACCTGTTATCTCTAACATATTTTGTAAGTCTTTTGCGTTGTCTGTAACAGTTGCTAATATACCTGACCCTGATTGTATTTCTTCAAGAGAGAAAGGAACTTTAGATGCAAATTTAGTCATGTTTTCAAATGCCTTTGCACCCTCGTTTGTGTCTTTAAGTAAAAATTTTAATCTGACCTGTAAATTTTCTAATTGTTTTCCTGTATTAACTAAATTTCTTACAACTAATCCAGCACCTAAACCAATAAAAGCATTTCTAACATTAAATATTGAACTTTTTAATTTATTAAGACCACCCCTTAATCCACCTAGAACTTTAGTTGCTTTATCTCGTGCTATTATGTCGATATTTAATTTTTGATTTGCCATTATTTATATTTTCTTGCTTCTACTAAACTACTTTGTTTATTATACTCATCTTGTTCTTTTTTCAAGTAAGCTATCCAAAGATTAAAATGGCTTAAAGGCATATCTAATACCTTTTGTATTGGTAATTTAAGTCTATCAGCAACCACTAACAAAGATTGTGTGTCAGGGTCGCTTCTTACTTTTTTACAGCTTCTTCTATTGATGTTTCTGCTAATATTAAATTAGATATTCTTGCAATTACATTTGAATCTGCTTTTTTTTGTAAAGCTAGTTTATCAAATGGCTCAAATGCTTTTACTAAATCGCCTTTGTCATTTTTAACCATAAGCTTCATCATTAGTAAATCTACAAGAACTGTCAAATCTTGAAAGTTACTTGATTTTTTAAAAATAATATTTTTTTGTTCAAGTGTTAAAGGCTCTGAATAAAAAATAGATGGATTACCTTGCTCGTCTAACCATTCAGGAACTTCAATAGTAATAGTTTGCAGAGTCTCAAAATGAGATTTTACTCTATCTATAACTGACATAAATTAATATTAGACAGTTCCTCTAGTTAATGTACCTGTACCTTGAAAAGTAACTGATCTTGCAATTATTCCGTCCATAGCATTATTAACTGACATTCCTGTAACAATTCCTGTTCCTGTAAAACTTTCATCTCCTGAACTATTACCCTCTGGTAACAAAACAAAAGAGATTGAACTTCCAGCAGTTAATGTTTGTTGCGGAGAATCAGTTTCATCATAATTCATTTCTAAAGTTCCTGAAAATGATGTTCTTCCAGCTACAAATGTTTTTGCGGCATCTGTTAAAGCTGTATCTTCTACAACATCTGCAGTAGTTTCAAGTGTAAAACCTGTTAGTTCCCCAACACCTGATCCACCAGCAGTTACGACTCCTTCTTTTCCGTGATGTGTTGCCATTTTTTATTTTCCTTTTTACTTATTTGTTTGTCTTGTTTTTCTTGCTTCCAACCTAAATCTAAAAAATTATCAAGTTGAGTTTCGTTAATAGTAATTTCATTCCCATCTTTATATAATTTAATATCTTTAGCCATACGTTCTTTTATTAGTTTTCTTCTTCTTCGTCAATATCTTCGTCATCACTATCTTCATCAAAATCATCTTCTGAGTCATCTTCCCATTTTTCATCTTCTTCTTGATCTCTTAAATCAGCAAGTAAATCTTTGACTTCTTCACAAAGCATAGATTCTTTGTCATGTAATTTTTCAATACTATCTATCTTCTTTTCTATCTTATCAATAATTTTATCTTTACTAGCCATATCTTCTCCTTTTTTATGGTGTTCCAGCTTGGAACTCATAAGTACATCTAACAACTATTCTTATACCACCAATAGGAAACAATGTACCCTCGTCAGTTTCAACACTTGTAACTTCAGTATCAAGTGCATTTGATGATCTAGTAATATCAGATTCTAAAGCTGTTTCAATAGCTGTAATTAATTGATTTCTTAATGTATCTATATTTGATTCAGCACCTTTTACAAAACCTAATATAACAAAATCTATAGTGCCTATTCTTGTTTTTGCACCACTCCCTAATTCTTGATCTTCTCTTGTTTCTTCTGATGTCTGAACTATTACTGCTGGATATTGTTTGTCTGATAATTCGTCTAATTGAAATGGTTGTCTTGTAGCTTTTTTAATTGAGGGGCTACTTATACCTGAAATGGTAGATAATAAGTTAGATGCAATATTTTCTCGTACACTCATAATTAAATTCTTTCTAATTCTTTTTTAACAAATCTATTGAATTGCTTACTTATAATATTTTCTGTTCTATCGTTAAAGCCAAAAAATTCTCTTTTTGGCTCATTTAAAACTTGATTAAATAATGCTCTCTGTCTCATTTCAGCATTATTAAAACCTAGTGTAGTTTTAAATTTACCTGTTTTTCTGCTTGATAAACTTCCTAACATTCTTCCTGAATAAAATAAATCTACTTTTAATGGCTTACCCTCTCTTTGTAATTGTTTTCTATAAGAGTCTGAATATTGTGCAAATGGTATATCTCTTGCATCAATACCTTTAGCTGTTTTAGTTCTGATTATATCAAGTAATTGAAAACCAGCTTGTTTTACACCTCTATCTATTGCTCTTGTTAATCGTGATTGAAACTTACCTATATTTTTTGATAGTGCTTTTGTATTAGTTTTGATCTTTATGTCTAAAGCCATTATCTAGTCAATCTTCTAAATCCATGTAAAGGCTCTCTCTCATTGACTTGTATAGTACCATCTGCTGTAGCATCGTATTCAACACCATCTTCTAAGATAGTTCTCCATTCCTTATTATACTCTGACATATAATACTCAGCCATTCTTTCAAATCTGTCTTTTTCTGTCTCAGGTCTAAATTTTGTTAAGTTTGGTAAAAAAAATCTTCCTAGAAATAAATAAGCACCAGCCCTTTTAAACTGATCTAAATTAACTTTTGTGTTATCCATCTCAGCAGTATTTAAAACTGTAATATCAGTAAATACATTTTGTTTATATACTGACCACCATTCAGTTCTTAATTGTCTTAAAATATCATTTGTTGTTTGTTCTATGAAAAAAGTAACTTCTGATGATGTAGAGGAAAAACCAAAATCATAAACATCTGCTTGATAGTTTGATACATCTCCAGCATTTATTACATTTGCACCTGTATAGTTTGCCATATTAACCTACTAAAGTGATAATAATTACAACAGCAACAATAACACCACCAGTTACTTTAGGATTATCTTTTGCCATTTTCCAATATTTTTTTATATGTTTCATTTCTTTTTCCTTGTTTTCTTTTTTTTGGGTTTAAGTTGTACTACTTTATCTGATACTTCTTTTACAATATCTTTTAAATTTGTTTTTTTAATTTCTTTTTTTACTGCATCTACAGGAGCAAAACCTCTTTTAGTAAAATGATTTATATTTGCTTCAAATTGTTCTTTTGATCTAGTTATGGTTTTTTTGCCATTTGTTAATTTTATATACATAATATCTCCTTATATCCTATGGCGGATTTCTCCGCCATAAGAAAGTAGTTATTAGTTGATAACTGATTCTCCTAGTATTTCTACTCCATAAGAGTCATGTAATTCGCCAACACCATAAACTGCTGTCGCAACAATTTCATCTGCTCTTAAAGAAGCATCTCTTTGAGTTTCAATTTTTAGGTCTTGCATCATAGCTAGTCCTAATGCGTCTTGATGGAACATACCACCTTTACAGTTATCTGTATCAGTTGTGCCATCTACATTTGATGTTTCAAAGATTCTTGCTCCACCAATATTTCCGATATATCCTGTTCTTAATGCTTCGTTAGTTAAGTCATTAGGATTTGGATTTACGAAAGTATTAGTCAATGCTTTTTTAACATTGTAAGCTACTTTTGGATTTAAGACACAAGAATAACCAGCTGGTACAGCCGCTTGTCTTAAAGTTGCTGATGATTTAAAAAGTGTATCAACAGTTACTTCTGCTCCAGCACTACCTACTGATGTTGAAAATCCATCAAATAATGCAGTTAAATCTGTGTCTATTTTTTTTGCAATCGCTTCTCCAAATAATCTACCAATATCAGCCGCTACATTTCTTGGTGCAGAATTCCTTGCCAGATCCGTTAATGTCGTCATGATTCCGTTCTCTGAACAAGTTATTGTTACTGAACTTGGATTAATTGCTGTGTTAGATAAATCAGATGCTTCCGATACTGCTGCTGCACTTACTGCTGCATAGATTGGAACTTCAACTGACTTTCCACCACCTGTTACTGCATAGTTTTTTACAAGTGGTCTCATAGTAGAAACTTCACTTGCTACGAACAATGCCTCTGCTACAATCTCAGTATATAATTCCGAGAGTGTAGAACTTGTGCTTTCGTTTGCCATTTTATTTGTCCTTTATTATTTATTTGTTAAGTTTATTTGAGTAGGTTTTGAATCTCGTTGTTTGCGATACTCTGCATACTTTTGACGATCTTCCGCCTTACTCATATCTAAATCCTGAATATTAAATGGTTTTACAGTCTTACCTTCGATGCTACTCTGACTACCTGTGCCTGACAATGACCCTTTTCGGAAATGTGGGTTAGCATCTAAAAATTCATTAACTCTTTCTTCTAATGTTAATAATTCCCCTTTTGGGTTGTATCGTATGTTCTTATTATTATCAAGTATTTCTACTCGACCGTCATCATTATAATTAACTTCATTCTTCAGCAAAGATACTACTTGGTCAGGAGCAATAGAATTGTTTTTAGAAGCTAATGACATAATAGAGTTGTCTACATTTATCTTTTTAACTTTAGCTTTCCAATCAGCTAACTCTTTGTCTTTATCAGCTATTCTTTGCTTCATAAGATTTTCAAGATCAGCTTTAGTTTTTGCTTCTTGTATTTGCTTTTCTTTAAGTATTTCTTCTTCTTGCTTTTTAGCTTCGTCTAACATTCTTTGATGCTTAGACTTCTCAGCTTCTAATCTTTGCTTGACAATTCTATCTACATCTTCTTGATTAAATGTTGGTGTTGGTTTCTCGTCAGTTTGAGTTTGTTTAACTTCAGCTTCCTGAACATCATTTTTCGGTTGATTAACCTGTGTGTCATCTGACATTGTTTTCTCCTATTTGTTAATATTCTTGATTTATCAGCATTATTTGTAATTGTCAAAAGTCATCGCCTGTTTTGACATCAGGGTCTAATAAAAGATAGATACCCTCTCCAAATTGTTTATATTTTTCTATATCTGATTCTTCTGTTAATTTGTTACCAATAATAACAAATTCATCATATTCTTCTTGATTTATTGAATCTTTTGCTAATAGTTCTTTTAATTTATCAACCCAAATCATCTTCTAACTCCTTTATTAATTTTAAAAATGCTGGATGCACTTTATCTAATTTACCCATTGAATATGCTGAAAACTGTTCTGCAAAAAATTCTTCAGGGTTAGTATCTCCATATATTGAGTTTGCTATCAATCTTTGGTCATAAGGTAATTTTTTTCTTTCATCTATTATTAATTTTTTTGTTCTTTCTTCTACTTTAGCTTTAAACCCTGTTTTTTTAAAATGCCCATAATTTATATCATTATTAACATATTTCATTTGATGCACATGATGTCCAAATTCGTGATAAGCTACTGATCTTAATTTATCTAATTCATTATCAAAGTATTGAGTAACACCATCTGGTCTTTTTATTTGTTTATCTCCATATTTCCAATTTACTGTTTTTAATTTTGTTGATTTTAATGGAGAATATCTTTTTAAATAACTTGTATCTACATAAAGAATACCATCTCCCATAGCCATAGCATATATTTTTGATGGGCTTACTCTTATACCTCTTAGTCTTGGTATATTATATTTATCTGCTAAATCATTTAATTCATCAAACAAAACTGATAAAGTAGTTAAACCTCTATCATCAGCACCCTCAATAGTTACTTTACCAGCATATTTTTCTGTTCCTTTAAATCTTGTTTTTATTGTTCCATCTGCATTTCTTGGGTATCTTGGGTCTAATTTATTTTTATCTATTTGTTTTGTTAATCTAGCTTTAGATTCTTTTCTTGATACAGTTCTAATATTTGCTAATGTAATTGGATTAGCAAAAGATGAAATATTAACACCTTTTTCTTTTTTAACAATAGGCTCTCTTGTTTTAAGTATTTGTGATTCTTCTCCATCTTCTTCATACCAATCAGGGTTGACATAACTAAATTGATGTCTGCAATTATATCCACCTCTTACTACCATAGGATTACCACCCTTTTTACCTGACCAACTTCTATTAGCCCAAATGTCTTGTATCTCTGCTATTGTAAATAAACCATTCTTTCTTTTATTTAACTGACCATTTACCATTCTTCTACATAAGTCTCTTGTTGTAGGTATTACATCTCCATAGTATTTGACAAATGTAAGTCCAGCATCTTTTGATTTATTAAAGTTTAATGTAGCATCAAAGTCTCGTAAAGAATCATTAAGTATTTGACCAGCATACCTTTTCATGTTCTCCCCTGTTCTAGTTCTTGCGTATTTACTTTGTAACTGTTTAATTGCTGTATCTACTCTTTGTTTAAGTCTTGGATTATTTCTGTTTCTTTTTACATAACTAACTAATCTATTTACTGCTGGGTCTCTTGAAGTAGCATATATTCCATTAATAGATTCTCTTAGTTCTTTTTCTAATACTGTAAATTCTGTTCCAACTAATGTGTTTTGATAAACTTTATCTGACAATATTCTTGTAAAATTGTTTGATACATCTTTAAACTGTGTGTAGTATTGTTGCTTCAAATTTTTAACTAAAGCTAAATCTCCCTTAGTAAGTTCTTGAAATTCAGGTGCTACAATACCTAATGTTTTAAATTGTCTCTCAACTCTTAAAGCTTGTTCTGAAAAACCTTTTCTAACAACCCTATCTGCAAATGGTAAATATTCTTTATCAAGTATTGCTTTGATCTTTGGTCTTATTGCTATTGCACTTTGTAATTCAATAAGCTTACCAGCTTGTCTTGGTAAATCTCTATCTATTAATGAAACTATTTGATCTTCTATTTTATCTAATGTTCTTGTAAGTGCTTCGTAATATTCAACTTCGGCTTTTTCAATGCCTTTGATTCTGTAGTTCGTTAAATCTTTTAATATATCTGACATTCATTAAATTTCTTCTTCGGCTACTGTTTCTTGTTCTACTTCGTCTTGTGTAAATT
>FUFK010040185.1_pt1 | contig 14575 bp, 16 predicted proteins | sample 1021851 | NCBI WGS metagenome assembly FUFK01 (sample SAMEA51879418, study PRJEB19060) | metagenome | reverse complement strand
TGAAAATGAAATTGTTAATTTAATTCAACACTTTGATGAAACCTCACTAGATCAACCAATTGCATGGTATGCAAATATAGATTTAAACACAGAGCTAAGCTCAGCATGGAGAAAGATAGTAACAACTCCTGTACATTTTGTATTTGGTGAAGTTGATGCTGCTGTAAAACTAAATAACAAAATGCGAGAAAGGCTTATGTCCAGTGGAAGCAATGTTAAGATAACAGAGATACCTGGTGCAGGACATTGGCTGCCAATTACTCACAGGGAGAGTGTTTTAAAGGTAATATATGCATAAATTATTATTTACTCTTTGTCCTATAATATATATTATGTTGCGTTATGCATAAAGCTGTATTACACGATCATTTAGACGGTGGATTAAGGGCATCAACCGCAAAAGAACTTGCAATTAAGGACAATTATCTACCACTAATTAATGTTGATGATATTGAAAGTTTTTTTAACAGAGAATCATCAGAATCTCTTGAAGAGTATCTTGAAGCCTTTGTTCATACAACAGCTTTAATGAATAGTTTTGAAAATCTTGAAAGAATTGCCTTTGAAGCAGCAGAAGATATGCATAACGACGGAATTACACATTATGAAAGCAGATACGCTCCCCTTTATTCGGTTAACAGCTCATTAACGGCTGAAGATGTAATTGATGCTATTAATTCTGGTTTTAAACAGGCTGAGGAGTTGTATGGTATAAAATCTGGTCTAATTTTGTGTGGAATGAGAAATGATTTAAATAACGTTAAACAAGTTTCTGAAATTGCCATTGATTACAAAGACAAAATCATTGGTTTTGATATTGCTGGACCCGAATTAAATTTTCTACCTTCATTATTTAGTAATGAATTCAAAAAATTGGTTGAAAACAACGTAAATTTAACAATACATGCTGGTGAAGGTGATGGAGTTAATTCTATTCAAGAAGCATTAGATAATGGTGCAAAAAGAATTGGGCATGGTGTAAGAATAATTGAAGATATTGACCTGGAAACAGGCTTATTTGGACCTACAGCAACATATATTCATGAAAATAATATTCCACTAGAAATTTGTATTACCTCAAACATACACACAAATATGTACTCTGACTATAAAGATCATCCAGTAAAAAATTTATTAGAACTAAACTTTCCTATTACGATTAATACCGATAATAGACTTATGAGCAACACAAATATATCAAAAGAAATTACTATTCTAGAAAATTTAGATATAAAAAATGCAAATAAACTATTAGAAGAATCAGCTAGCTATAGTTTCTTGAATAATTTCTGAATTATTCTTACTAAGTATATTGTAAAAATCTTCTTCGTTAAAAAGCTTGAAGTTAAGATTTGGATAAAGTTTACGTGCCATTTTTAACTTTTTTCGTTTTTTTGTAATAAGATTTTGATTCATTGTCGTGATCTCAACAAACAAATTGAGCGTAGGTAAGTAAAAATCAGGTGTAAACATTTTTTTTATTGACCCACTACCCCACTCCAAAGGAAAGCTAACAGGCTCATATATCCATTCAATGTCAAATAAATCTAAGTGTTCTGAAAATGTTTTTTCGGATGGATGAGCAAATTTCATGCATTCGTTACAGAAATTTTATCTGGATAAAGAGAATGAATTTCTGCTTCCGTTTCAGTGTGAATTGGCCCCAGTGAAATACCAAAGACTGCTTGTCCCTGTTTAATTAAATCTAACATTTCATTATTGTTTGTTATTACATATATTGATTTACCATCAGAAAAAATTGAGACGTCTGATATGTTAATATTTTTCCCTAAAATTTGCTTAACATTTTTAAGAGCAATTCTTATTTTTTGTAGACTAACTCCAGCCTCTCTCAATTTGTTCACTAACTTAATTTTTATAATATCCTGAAATGAATAAATTCTATGATATCCAGATCCTTTTATATTTCTTATTGAAGCATCAACTAGTGAAGTTGTTGTCCAATGATCAAGTTGTCTATAAGATATACCAGTAATATTACAAACTTCTGGACCTGTGTAACCCTGTTGCATAAGGTTAATTTACTAGCAAAAAATATATAATCAAGGTTTTATGCAAAATCCTCTGGATTTATATTTTCAATAAAACTTTTAAATTCCTCAATTTCATTGGCTTTATCGTGTATTAAATCAATTGAATTGTTTAAAAAAAGATCTTCATTAACAGAAATAGTAGTATTTGCTCTTAATGCAAGAGCTATTGCGTCACTTGGTCTAGCTGATAACGAAACCTTACCTTGGTCTCCAAGAATTATAATTTCTGCAAAATAAGTATTGTCATGAAGATCTGAAATAACAACTTCATCAATATTTCCATTTAGAGATTCAATAATATCAATAATTAAATCATGAGTTTGTGGTCTTGGATGTTTTATTCCTTCTTGTGCGTAAGCAATTGATACTGCTTCAATAGTACCTATCCAGATAGGTAAAACTTTCTGGCTGTTAGGGTCAAGTAAAAGCATAATTGGTGTCTCAGTGTTCTCCTCTAATCTGATGCTGTTTACTTCAACATTAATATTCTTTTTCATAATTTAAGAATAGATAAGTTCATAATAATTTAAAAAACAATATGTGTAATTTATCAATTATTATTTGCAAAATTAGAAAAAAAGCGTGTTAAATTAAATTCCCATTTAACTGAATTAATAGAGTCAGAAAGTTTAACATTATATAAATCCTCATTCATAATGTAGTTGAATTTTGTTTCACTAAATTCATTTAACAAAATTTTTGTCATTTTAAATCTGTTTCCAAACACGTACCAAGGTGTAGTAGATTTGATTGTCAATGTATCTGAGCTATTTCGTATTTTATATATATCGATATTCGTATCAATAACAACATTATTAACATAAGTGTCAATTGAAGCAGTATAAAGATTCTGTGTATCGATAAAGTGATTGTCTTTTTTTTCGTTTACGAAAGACTTGTTTACAATTGTTAAAATATTTCTGTCATTTGATTGATTTAAACCAATAAAAGTTAGACCCGCATTGTTAGTCCATCCTGTCTTTAAGCCATAAAAATTACGGTCGATTAATTTGTTTGTGTTTAGATATACCTTATCTTCACCTTCAATATTTGATATAAAACTTTGTCTCATAATTATCGATAACAATTCATAATTGTTGATAACTTCTTTTGAAAGGATTAATAGATCATTTAAAGTTGTAAAATGACCTTCTTGATCTAAGCCATCAGGATTTTTAAAATTAGTATTATTCATTCCCAATTCCTGAGCTTTTTTATTCATTAAATTAGAAAAGTCGTCGGTGTTTTCAGTAAATAGTTCAACAACAGCAAAACATGCGTCGTTTGCTGAATAAATAAGGATGAACTCTAATAAACTTTCAACTGTCATTTTTTGGCCAGACTTAAGATAAGCTACTTTTCCCTCATACATGTAATCAGATGGTAAAGAAATTTCAATATAATCACTCAAGTTGTAGTTTTCTATAAGAATCAATGAAGTCATCAATTTAGTGAGTGAAGCTGGAGCAATAATTTCATTTATATTTCTGAAATACATAAGTTGATCATTGTCGAGATCATAAGATAGATAATATTCAGTAGTTAATAATTCTTCATCAACTTCAGATGCATATGCAATATTTGTAAATAATATAATTGAAAATAAATAGAACGCTATAAATCTTCTAATATGTAGCTCCCAATAATATCAGAAAATTTATCAATAGCGATTTTAATTTCTTCAGGATCATTGTCAGTAATTTGAAAATATGTTTCAAAAAAGCCTACTCCCCTATCTGACATTGATTTAATAACAGAGAGATTTTTAACTCCAAGACCAAGTGAGAATAGGTAAGCAAGTGATGAAAACCTATCTACGTCTTGTTGAGAGTAAATATTTTTGTTTTGTTCATATTTATAATCGACTAGTTCATCAAAATCTTTCTCATTCAATCCTGCCTTTTTTAAAGCATCGTGTTTGGAATATTCTCTAATTACAATTTTTGAGTTTGATGAGTTAGAACTTAATAATTGTGGATTATTCTTTATAGCTTTCAACGAATAAAATTGATTTTCTTGTAAATCTAAGATTTTCTTAATTCGTTGTACGTCCTTTTCAGTAAAAGATCTTGTTCCACCTTTTGATCTTTTTGGTTTTAATAAACCCTCTTTTTCTAAAAACCTTATCCGTGAAATAGTAACTGATGGATATTCTTTTTTTATCAACTTTACAGTATCACCAATATTCATTTTTTATCAACTTTTGTAATAATTAAGTTAAATTTTCCTATTTGAATTCTAAAACCTGACTTTAAAACAGATTCTTCAGTTAATTCACCATTTACAAATATACCATTTGTGGATTTTTCATCTGTAATCGTCACAATCTCATCATCGACACTTATAAAAGCATGATTTCGAGAAACTGTTATGTCATCAAGAATTATTTCCTTTGTCTCAAGTCTTCCTATTTTGTGTATTCCGTTTGTTAGAAGCCATGATGAGGATTTTGTATCTTCATTTAATAAAGATAATATGTATTTAGCTTCTTGGTTTATAAATATAGAGTCTTCAAATGGAATTGTGTCATTATTCATTTTTTTATAAATATCTTATAGAAATATTCTAGCGCTACAAAATAGTAAAAAATTAATGAAATTAACCCAAAATATGTAAAAAATATGTTTTCATTCCCACTATTTATAACAAAAAAACAAATAGAGAAAAAAATAAGGACAGTTCCAAATTTCCCAAAATTAGAAACTTTTAATGTTTTTGTTTTAGTAAGAACGTTAAGGGAACCTAATATAACTAGCGTTTCTCTAATCAATATTCCATAAAAAAACCAATCTGGAAATATATCAGTCAACCAAAATAGCAATAACAAAAATACAATCCTATCGCATACAGGATCAAGTATTGTTCCGAGCCTGCTGACTTGATTTAATCTTCTAGCAACAATTCCATCAATTGAATCAGAGATCCCTATAAGAGCGATTATTAAAACTAAAATTGATATTGAAAAGTCTGAAATAAGATGTTGGGTAAATAAATATATTGAAAAAAATAATCTTCCAATTGTAATTAGATTAGGTAAAAGAAATAAATCTTTAAGATTCAATCAAATATTCCTTCGTCTCATGAGTTGCAACAAAATGATTATTACCTACATCAACCATTTGTTCATTAGGATTATCTTTAACGATTTTATCTAGTTCATCAAAATTAATTTCATACCTTTCCCTGNCATATTTTGGATCTGGAATTGGAATTGACGAAATTAATCTTTTAGTATATGGATGTATAGGGTTTTGAAGTAGCTCCTCTGTTTCAGCTATTTCTACAATTTTTCCATTAAACATAACTGCGATTCTGTTACACATATATCTTGCAACGGCGAGATCATGGGTAATGTATAAATAAGAAACATCAAGTTCTTTCGCTAGATTAAGCATTAAATCCATGATTGATATTCGTATTGAAACGTCCAGCATAGATGTTGGCTCATCACAAATCACAAATTTAGGTTTCATTACTAGTGTTCTTGCTATTGATACTCTTTGCCTCTGACCACCAGATATTTCGTGAGGATAACGATTTAAATAATTTTCTGGAGGGGTTAGACCTACTGTCCTTAGAATTTCCATGACAGCTTCTTCTCTTTCGTCAAATGAACCAATGTTATGAATATCTAAAGGTTCTTTAATTATATCTTTGATAGTCCACCTTGGATTTAAAGACTCATAAGGATCTTGAAAAATCATTTGCATATTCCTTCGAAATATTCGCATTCCATCTTCATCAATATTGTCAATAGACTCCATATTTTGGGTATCAGGATTATAAAAATTAACACTTCCTGAAGTTTTTGGATCTAATAAACAAAGAGATCGAGCAGTTGTCGTTTTTCCACAACCACTTTGACCAACAAGTCCAAGGGTCTCACCAGCTTTTATATCAAAACTAATACCATCAACAGCTTTTACAATTTTTTTATTTCTTGAGAAAACACTTTTTGATACTTCAAAATGCTTTACCAAATTTCTTACTTCAATTAAATTATTACTCATAATTACTGTTTACCTTGACTACAAATATCAACAAAATGATCGGGAGCAATTTCTACTAATCTCATATGTTCAGTTGGGTTGCATTTAGTCTCTCTATCTGGACATCTAGGTGCAAATGAACAACCATCGATTTTATTAATCAAACTTGGCGGCTCACCGTCTAATGATTTTAATTTTTTCTTTTCACCTCTTATTGAAGGTGTAGAATCAAGTAAAGCACGAGTGTATGAATGTACAGGATTTTCAAATATATCCTTGGTTGGTCCCATTTCAACGATAGAACCAGCATACATTACGGCAATTTTATCAGTCATTTCAGCAATTACAGCAATGTCATGAGAAATATAGATTAAACTAAGACCAAGTAAGTCTTGTACTTTTTTTATTTCATTTAAGATTTGATCTTGAATCACAACATCAAGTGCTGTTGTGGGCTCATCTGCAATAATAATTTTTGGATCACATGACAAAGCTAAAGCGATTACTGCTCTTTGTTTCATTCCACCAGATAATTCATGAGGAAATCTTTCAGATATTGATCCATCAAGACCAACCATTTTAAATAATTCATCAATCTTTTCTATGTTTTCTTGTTTTGAATTCTCTGGATAGTGCTCTCTCATAGCTTCTCGTATCTGTTCACCTATTTTAATTACAGGATTCCATGCATTCATAGCCCCTTGAAAAACAATACTTATGCTGTCCCATCTAACTTTTCTTAGATCATTCTCGGACAATCCAATTAATTCTTTGCCATCAAGCTTTATACTACCTTCAGTAATTACTGAATTGTCTGGTTGTAACTGAAGCAATGTCATAGCTACAGAAGTTTTACCACAACCAGATTCACCAACTAAACCAAATGATTCACCGCTTTTTACACTAAATGATATATCTTTTACCGCATCAACATTTCCATCTAATGTGTCATAATGCATTGATAAATTTTTAACTTCAAGTAATAAATCAGTCATTATCTTCTTCTCAATCTAGGATTAAATACATCGTCTAAACCTCTACCAACTAAATAAAATCCACCTGCTAATAATGTGACTGCTAATCCCGCAGGTATAATTAACCACCAATATTTCAATCCAGTAAATATAAATCCTTCTGTTTGTGAAAGATAAATCATTATTCCCCAACTCATATCAATGTTTAAAAGACCTAAAAATGAAAGTACACTTTCAGAAGCTATTGCTCCCGTAACGCTAAATACCATGTAAAGCAACGCAAGAGGAGCAACATTAGGAAGGATATGGGAAAACATAATTCTTCTTTTGCTTCCTCCAGTAATTCTTGCTGAGTCAACAAATGGCTTTACTTTTACTTGTAGAGCCTGAGATTTTATCGTAATAACCGTACCCCCTAACCCACCAAGAGTTCCAAGAACAATTGCTAAATGCCAAACTTTTAGCTCTGCAAAAGCAGAAATAATAAATAAGAAAGGTAGAGTTGGAAGCATCAATACCAAATCTGACTGTCTCATTAAATAAGTGTCAAGTTTTCCCCCATAAAATGCTGCTGCAGTACCAAGTAATGTAGATATTCCAACACCAATTATTGCGCTAATTAATCCCAAAAGAAAAGCAACCTGGCTTCCCTCCATAATCTGAGAAAATATATCTCTTCCCAAAGAATCTGTTCCTAATAAATGTCTACTTGAAGGTGGAGCTGGCTGAACATTAGATTCGTAAGAATCACCAACTTCTGCCTCTATTCCAAATGCTTTTAAGTACCTAATATTTACCTCATCAACACGAGGGCAGTCCTCTCTTGTAGGGTATTCTTTGGTGGGATATTGATCTGGACATTCAACTACAGTCCTTGATATTTTCTCTGCATCATAACCAACGACAGGATGATAAGTTGCTTCATCCCAGATATTTGTAAGGAATAATAAAGGTTGTAAAATAGCTAAAAAACCAAAGAAAATAACAATGACCAAACCTGTAATACCTATTTTACTTTGTTTGAATAATCGCCAATTCTTTTTAATTGCAGCTTTTACATCTCGATCTACGTTTTGATTTTCCATATTAATTTTCAGCTTTAATTCTTATTCTTGGGTCTAGAAATGCATATGATATATCAGCGATAAAATGGGCTATCAAGGCTAATATTCCTATAAATGAAAATGTTGCCATGGCTAAAGGTATATCCTCTTGGACAACTGCTTCTAGAATAAGTTGACCCATACCAGGCCAAGAAAAAATAGATTCTGTGAGAACTGAACCATCAATTATTGTAATAATTGTAAAAATAAATGAAGTTACAACCGGTAGCAAAGCAGTTCTTGCAGCATGTCTATCTCGAATTCTTTTCTGACTTAAACCCTTAGCCCTAGCAGTTAATATATAATCATCCTTTAGGACTTCCATCATTGTTGTTCTTGTTAATAAAGCAGTTCCAGCAAAAGCTACTAATGTTACAGTAAATGTTGGAAGGATCATATGATAAGCAATATCAGCAGCATAAAATCTTTTTAAGGCAGCTTCACCATTTGTCCAGTACATCGTTGCTAAAGATGCAAGAATAATAAGACCAAATAATCTAGCATTTCTTCTTTTTTGAAGTGATTCAATGTTTCTTGTAAATATAAATACTAAGAATAAAAGAAAAGATGAAATAGTTGTAAATAAGATTAATGTATAAAATATTTCGTCACTTGCATAAGGTGAGTCGTACCACTTTTCAGGAACTAAGAATTTTCCGAGAGGAAACCAATCCATTTTGTAGCCAAAGAACCAAAGCATCATTAAAGCAAACCATGGATAAAAAACAGTATATGAAAAAACAGAACCAATAGTTATCCAAGTCTCTGATTTTGATCCTCTTCTCCAGGCTAAAATTTTACCAACTAGAAAACCAGTATAAAATGCAACAACATTGACAATTGAAAATAACATTAGAGTTCTTGGTAATCTTTCTGCAATTAAATCAATAGGTGTACGTGGATAATAAGTGTAAGAATATCCAAAATCACCTTTAAAAAAATTAATAATATATAACTGTACTCTTTCAAATAATGGTTTATCTAAACCAAATGCTTCTATCGTTTTTTGGTATGCTTCAGGTGGAAGTAGAGGATTAAGAAGTAAACTTGAAAATGCATTTCCAGGAATTGCGTTGAAAAGTAAATATGAGATTACTAAGAACAAGAAAAAAACAATCACCATCTCAAAGAATCGTTTTATTGTATAAACTAGCATTTCCCCTCTTAAATTTTAATTTATTTCAGTGTAAAACATTAAATGAAAAGTGGGTATTTCTACCCACTTTTCAATTTAATAATCGTAATTAGTCGTTAACTTTTACACTACCTGGTAATGCTGTGAGGTTTGAAAGACCATCTAGAACGTCCGTGAAAGGAAATTCTACATTTGATCTATATGCCTCGATTACTGGTGGTGTAAATAACACTAAGTATGGAAGATCGTCAAATAATATTGCTTCCATCTTCTTAGCAATTACTTGTGCTTCTCCAACTGATTTTGCTGCATTAAATTCTGCTGCAAGTGCATCATACTCTGGATTACTATATCCAGGTGTATTAATACCACCTACACATGCATCACCATCAGATTGGAAAAAGTCTACTATATGATCAGGATATGGAGTTAATCCCCAACCTAACATATAGAAGTACCATTCGTCACAGGTTTCTTCACCGAGAATAATATCAACGATAACACTGAAACCAGTAGGTCTAGCAATTACGTCAACACCTAATTGTTGCATCCAATCGGCTGCAAACAATGAGAATGTTGATCTAATTGGGTCATAACCAGGTCCTGGTGCATAAAGCAACATGTCTGAAGGCATTGCTTCACCATTAGGACCTTTAAGTCCTGTAGGTGCAATAGCTCTTTCAGCTCCACCTGGGTGTTCTCCCCAATCATCAGCTTGCCATCCGGCGTCTTGTAATATACCAATTGATTTATTCCATCTTTCTTCAGAAGAAAGACCATCACAATCAGCGAGAACACCTGTAACAGGTGCTACCCATGATGTGAGGGCAGGTGGCATTTGACCGTCCATATTAAGGACTGCTCCTGCAAGAACACTATCAATAACGAATTGCTTATCAACAATACAAGAAACTGCTTGTCTGAATGCTTTGTTATCAGTTGGGAATTTACCTTCTCTGGTATTGAAAGCCATGTATCTATAACCGTTTGATTGGTTTGTAATAACTTCAACATCACCAGCAGAAATTAAAGATTCCACTGCATTTCTTTTTAACCCTAATGGGTTGATAACAAAGTCAACTTCTCCATTTTGAAATGCTAAGTAAGCTGCATCTTGATCACCATAAAGTGAGAATTCAACAGTACCAACATATGGTCCGTCAGTCCATGAAATTGAATCGCCACTTAGATCACCGAATTCATATGAGATTTTTGGTGCAACCCCATTATCGAGATTGTATGAAACTCCACCGTTTGCATAAACAGTGTTGTCTCCACCAAACCACATTGTGTCTTCGTCATATTCCCAAACATAGAAAGCTCCACTTTCTAGAGTTCCGTATTCGAAAGCTCCAGCTACCGGTGCTCCATCTCCAGGTGCTGCTAATAGAGTTTCTCTATCAGTAGTAAATTGTGACCAATAATGCTCTGCAACAATAGATGCTGAACCAACCCCGTATTGCCATATTGACAATCCTGGGTCAAAGTTAAATGTTACTTTAACTGTATAGTCATCTATTGCTTCGATGTTTGTAAGACCTTGTGAAACAGATCCATCTTCGCCTTCAGTTGCTAGTGGGTAGTTATATGTCCATGCACCTAACATTCCCAAATCTCTAACTGTTTGATATGTAAATACCATATCGTTAGCATCTATGGCTTCACCATCACTCCACTCAATTCCTTGNTGNAATGGAACGGTATAACTAAATGTTCCGTCACCATTATCTTCGGAAACTTCAACTANCTCNCTTGCGAGAGCTGTTACAAGAGTGTAACTAGGATAGTTTGTGCCAAATAAAGATGTTGCTTGCGGGCTTAATGTTGCATAAGTCCAAAAGTCTTGTTGTACATCTAAAGCATCCCAAATATTGAAACTTTGTGGATCAGAAAAGATACCTAATTTGAAGACGCCTTCTGGGGCGCTAGCTGCTTCTTCAACTTCTGCTTCAGTTGTTGCAGGTGCAGCTTCTTCAGCCACTTCCTCTTCGACAACTGTTTCTTCTTCAACTGCATCGCCACCACAGGCAACTACAATCATTGCAAAAATTGAGAAAAGCACAACAAATTTCCATCTTGCTGAGCCTTTATAATTACTCAATATTTCTCCTTTTTGTATACAAAAAATCCACTTAAAAAAAGTGGATAAATACATAGTAGGTATCTATCGAGTGATATCAACAGATAAATTAATTTTATTTATACATCTAGTTGATAATTAAGGATCAATTGTTTAGGAAAATAGCTATTAAAACCTGATAAATACGTATAACTAAGTAAAAACCGAAGAAGAATACACCAATTTTAAATCCAAAATTTTCCATCTATGTTTTAACCTTAATTTTTAATGCAATGTTTTTAAAATTATGATCTTTTCTTAACATATTTTCAATAAATGAAATATAGTTTTTAGGGATTCGAGAACTCAAGTTAAAAGAAAATGAAGGAGGTTCTGTATCGTATTGTGTTACATATTTCAATTTTGCCCTTCTACCTCTAAAAGGATGTGGAGGATTTGCAACCCATAATTCTCTAAAATACAGGTTTAAATCAGATGTATCGACTCTATTATTTAACTGTAGATTGATCTCATCTAGAGTAGTTGAAAATTTATTAAGGCCTTTTTTTGTTAAAGCAGAAATTCTTAATATTTTNAACCACGTAAATTTTTTGAGTTGAACTTTTATGTTTTTGTTGATTCTATCCTTATCATCTTCANTCANAAGATCCCATTTATTTAGAATAAGAATAGGTGTACAAAAATTTTCTATTGATTCATTGATTAATCGCAAATCTTCAAAGTTAATACCTTCGGTTGAATCNACAACAATAAAAGATATTAGTGAGCTATCCAATGAGTTTAATGATAGATTTGACGCATATCGATCTATTTGATCTTTCTGTTTTTTTCTAGGGACTCCAGCTGTATCAATAACGTTAAATATTTTATCTTCAAAAAGTATCTCTTCACTTATTGAATCTCTTGTTGTTCCTGGTTTGTTTGAAACTACCGATCTTTCCTGATCTAAAAAAGAATTAAATAATGTTGATTTACCAGAATTTGGTTTTCCTATAATAGAGATGGCATTTTTACTTTGAAAACTACCATTTATTTCTTTACCAGTAAATTTAACTAAGTGATCTAATAATTCATCAGTACCAATTTTGTGATATCCAGAAATAAACATTTCATTACCATATATATATTTGAACATCCTTTTATCAAGGTCGTAGTTATTGAAATTTTCACATTTATTAAAAACTGTTGTTGTTTTACTTTCAACATTAATAAGCTGCAATAGGTTATTTATTTTATCAAGACCACTAAAGTTTTTGGAGTTTATATCAATCACAAACAATATTCGATCAGCATCTTTCATGAATTGTTGTAATTTGTTTTGAAAAGCTCTGTTAAATTCATCAGGATTTTCATCAAAACCAGGAAGGTCTGATAATATTATTTGCTTGTTATTTACTTCTAAATAAGTACTTATTTTATCTCTAGTAGTATTTGGTTTAGAACCAACAATAGAACTTTTTCTGTTTGTAAGAGAATTTATGAGTGTAGACTTACCTGAATTTGGCAACCCAACTAATATCACTTCATTTTTTTTATTTTCGTTCATATTTTAAATATAGCTAATCTTATTTTATGGTAAATAATCTCTATGTAGTAACACCAAGAGGATTTTGTGCAGGTGTAGAAATGGCAATAAAAGCTCTAACGTGGATGCTTAAAATTTATGATGAACCTGTTTATTGCTATCACGAAATTGTACATAATGACTGGATTGTTCAAAGGTTCAAAGACAAAAATGTTATATTCATTGAGGATCCAAAAGATCTACCAAAAGATTCTATTGTCATGCTTTCGGCTCATGGAACAGCACCAATGGTTGAGATGGAATTCAAAAATACTTCAATGACAAGTGTCAATTCTGTATGTCCTCTTGTTACAAAAGTTCATCATGAAGCAAAGAGATTTAGTGAAGATGGAAAAAAGATTATTTATGTAGGTCATAAGAATCATGATGAAGCTATAGGTGCATTAGGTGTTGCACCAGATAATATGATATTGGTAGAGTCTGTCGAAGATATTGATCAAACTAACCTTCACAACGATAAGGTTGCATTACTTGCTCAAACTACACTTGCAATGTCTGAATGGGAACCAATATTAAATAAAGCAAAAAGTGAGTACCAAAATATTGAATTACCAAGAAAAAGTGATTTATGTTACGCGACTACTAACAGACAAAAAGCACTAATAAATATTTCAAACAAGGTTGATAAAGTATTGGTAGTTGGATCTAGTACCTCAAGTAATACTAATGCATTAGTAACTACAATTAATAATCTAGGAAAAGAAGCACATAGAATAGAGACTCTGGACGATTTAGATAATATAAGTTTAGATAATGTAGATGTTGCTATCACTGCAGGAGCATCTGCCCCAGATCATATCGTCATAGAAATATCAGAATATTTAAACCCAAATAATTTAGAATTTTTTATTGACACAACTGAGGAAGAGTATTTTCCACTTCCTAAAGAATTAAGAAGTAATATAACCTCACTTTCAAAACTTTTAAAAAATATGTTTCCAACAAATAGTAAAGAAGCTGTAAATGGCGTATCCAAAGACAAAAGTTGGTCAGCTACTGAAGCTTTAAGTTCTTTATAATAAGCTCAATTGTTTCATCGATCGATAAGTTTGAATTATCAACAACTAGTGCACCTTCTGGAATAGTTAAAGGAGAAAATACTCTATTTTTATCTTCAAAATCTCTTTTTTTAACATCAGATATAGTTTCCTCCATATTTGATTGACCTTCTCTTCTTTTACCTCTGGTTTCCAAATCTGCATCTAAATATACTTTGTGCTCAGCATCTGGAAATACAACACTTCCCATGTCCCGACCTTCAATTACAAGTGGTTTGTCCAGATTTTTATAATAACTAATTAAACAATCTTTAACCAATATTCTTAACCCTACTTTTTTTGCAATTTCTGAACTCTTTACAGAAACTTCATTGTCGTATAAATCTTCTTCATCAAAAATTACACCATTTACATTGCACTGTTCAGAAACAATTACTATTTTTAAATCTTCAATTTGAGCGTTTTTGTTATTTAGTAAAAATTTTGCAACAGATCTATAAATAGATCCACTTGAGAAAAAACAAGAATTTAGTTTAGTTGCAATACTTTTGCCAACAGAAGTTTTTCCAACACCAGATGGGCCATCAATTGTTACAAGAAACTTTTCCATATATTGATTCTATATTTCTAGTTACTATTTATTTGTGATAATTGACC
>FUFK010020168.1_pt1 | contig 14575 bp, 22 predicted proteins | sample 1021851 | NCBI WGS metagenome assembly FUFK01 (sample SAMEA51879418, study PRJEB19060) | metagenome | reverse complement strand
GACGCAGCCCATGGACGATGCGTTCGAGGCTATAAACATCAAAACGGGAAATTTCACCACTCTTGGTGACGGGATCTCCTCAACGTGTGCAGGTGACAGTGGTGGTCCCTACCTATACGAAGTATCGGGCGAAATTCTCCTGGTAGGTCCCTTATCTGCGGGTAGCGGACGACCGTGTTGGGACCAGGACGTTATTCAACAAAACAGTGGCACAACCACCGCGGCCCACTTGAGTCTCGCCAACCAAGCTCTTGCCACAGTTGGTTTACCCCCCGAAACGTCGCCGGCGCCGAGACTCGAACTGTCGAGGGCTGACCGGTATCTTGGAACGAAGGTTTCGAAAGCAACGATCACTGACCAAGGGCTCGTTTCTGCGACTATACGCACACGATTGAAAAAAGGTAGCCCGATTTGGGTCGATGTCTATTCCTGCGATACCTCCGACTGCGATGCCTCTACGTCCACCTTTACAAAGAAGTACCGGGTAAAGAAACGCGGCCGGTTAACTTTCACTGCCCCGGCAACTGCCGGCCAGTACGTGTCGGTCTGGAACAAAGAGGCCGATCTACTGGTGGTCTGGCAGGTTTTGGAGCAATAATCACTCCTCATCTACGCCGTCGAGGGTGAGCGTGTAGGTCTCGCCTGCTGACTGGAACTCCCCGGTTTCGGCGTTCATCACCATCAACCATTCGGGCTCGGGCTCGCATAATTCGCTCTCACCTGTCCATGAAGCGGAAATATCAAGCGAACGTTGCGTGTTGGCTGAAGCCTGCTATTTTTTTAGCGCGAGCAATCATGCTTGCCTTGAAAAGTGAGGCATATCGTGAACGAAAAAGATCTCATTGAGCTCTGGAACGACAAGAGACGTCAAATTATTTCTGCCCAAATGCCCTCGGTCATTGCTCTTGCCGTAATCACCGTCATGGCGATGCTGGGTTATTTTGACAGCGAATACAACTACGGCATCTCCTTTGCGGCGCTCTTTTTGGTGTCAGTCGGCGCGCTGAGCATCTTGAACCAGTTAGCAGTCATCCGAGAAGGACAAATGATCGTTAAAGACTTGCAGGCTGTGGATAACCCCAGCGCGCTGGCGACAAGGATTGCTGCCAGCGGTTCATACCTGGTTTACACGCGCGCCCTGATGATCGTTTTTAGCCTGGCATTGCTTTTGGTCTTGGTGCTCCTCATTCTCTAGTCAAACTGCAACACGCGTGAACGCAGTCTGGAAGTCCTGGAGGGTGCGGTCAAGTCGAGGCTGAATGATGGTCAAGTTCACCATCATCTGGCTCGACAAAGAGTCAGGGGAAGGTGGGAAGTACACGTGCAGAGTGAAGGCGCGGCACTTCCTTCCCATATTTTGCAGTGGTCGTCGGCACCCCAAGACCCGACGGCTGTTCCGATACTTTCAGGAATCCACGCGCGTCCCGACGGCATGCAATCGTCACCTTGACGAGGAACTCCGGTCGGACGAGTTTCTCAAAAGTGCAGTGCGTACAGGGTTGTGCTCGCTAGTCTCGGTTCACCGGCCACGTAGCGATAGGAAGTGGAAAGCATGGATGTCAAGACTCAGTACTGGCTCAACGAAAACCGCAACACCGTTCTCCAGTTCATCACGTGGATCTTTGCGCTGGTCTTGTGGGGACCGGGAATCCCGCTCGCTTTCGGAGCTATGGGTAGTAATTCCGACATGGCAGTCGGACTTGCCGTGGTCACGTCGGCAACGGCTCTCGGCTTTTTGATTGTTGGCACGTCGGTCGTTACCGCCTACAAGAACATCACGGCTGACATTCCAGAGGAAGCTCTCGGTTTAGCGTTTGCCCAAGCGGAGAAGAAGAATCCTTTCGGGTTCTTCCTCGCTGTCACGATTCTCTTGCCCGTGGCAATCTTGGTAGGGCACTTTCTGATTCTCTTCTAAGGAGTGTGCCGAGGCCGGTTGTATCGACCGTGATGCCTCTCACCCCGCTGGCACAGAGGAGTGCGGCATGGGGGGGAGGGGGTTCGACCCTCTCCAAGGTGCAGGCAGGCGATAGATCTCTTGAGGCCGCAAGAGCCGGTTCCCGCTCACGTAGGCTCTCTTCGGAGAAGAAGCGCGAGTAGGTGTCAATTTTGGGTTTGGAAGGGGTCATCATGAGATGTCGGGCGGCATGTGGGAGTGCGTTCGGACTTTCTTTGGTACTGATTTTGACCTCTGGAGGCGTGAGTCATGCCTCCCCACAGCCTTCGTTGAAGTTTCGTTCATGTGCGGAACTCGGGGAAAGGTTTCCTCATGGTGTCGCAAAATCGGTGAAGTCTGCGCGCGAGGCTACATCAAGAGGTTTCCATCGCCCGACAGTCGCCAAAAAGGTGTTCAAGAGGCATCGGAAGAGTCTTGGACCCGTGCAATTTGGTGCTCTCTGTTTGCAGGAGCGGCGGGAATCTGTCCCCGCACCGGATGCACCTATGCAAATCAATCACCCTGTCGCAGATCTCACCGCGATTTGGGGAGTCCAGCCCTTCGTGGAACCATCAAATGCAGCGGGGCTTCAGCGCCACAACGGACTTGACTACTTTCTCAAAGCGCAATCGGTGCCCGTCGTTGCGTCTAGTGATGGACGGTTGATGATGGCGGAGGTCTTTATTCGACCGCAAGACGGCAATGGGCAACTGAATATTGCGTGGATCATGCCTACGGGCGAGGTCACTTCTTACAGCCTGGAGCCGTCCGCAGGCCCTGCGGATTCAGCAAAGGCTGCCGAGCAGGTCACGTTGGCCAGGCGCATGCTCGACGAGTTAACGGTCAGCATCGGTGACACCATCCAAAGTGGACAAAGACTCACAACGCTTTACGCCCAAGATGATTGGGCGCATGTTCACTGGTCCATCAAGACGTCCAATGGCATGCTCGAAGAATTCGTTTGCCCGGCAACGTACCTGTCTGCGAAATCGCAGCAAGAGTTGGAGCCGCTGGTGGCTGCCTGGGAGAGAAGGATTCACAAAGGGCAAAAGGATCCGGGTCTCTGTCAATAAGTCGCGTCTTCATGCAGTGCTTGACGTTGGCCTACAGAGGTCAGCCCGTGCGCAGGAACCGTTGGGGTGAGGGTCTCAAGTCTAGGCGTTGACATCTCGCTTACTGACAGTTCTTGAGTGCAATACTCGGCCGGCAATCGCTCCAATCGCGACGAGCGCAACGCTGACCCAGAACAGCACCCAGTTCCCGACGATGATCGCTGCTGTGCCACTGGTGAATGCGATGGTGATGATGATGACCGCTGTCCATGCTGCAGGAGTCGAGCCGTGCGAATCGTCCTCGGTTGCAATCTCGGAAGACTGCTGAAGATTGAACGAGGAGCCGGGGTTCGACGACCACGGCCCGACCATTGGGGGAGTAAATCCTGCGACCCAACGGATGAACGCCGTCGCGGCCGCCACATTGGCCAGAACGAACAGCCTTACGACCTTCATGACACTGATGGTCGCCAGGATGATGGTGGCAATCGCATCCCAGGCCGCACCGAGCACTCCGCGTGAGCCACGGGCCGGTGTGGACCGGGTGGCGCGCTGAGGGGCGGTCGATGAGCTGGAATTCGACGATCCGGGCCTGAGTGTGCGGGGAGAAAGCCGGGTGAGCCAGCGAAGAAGTGCCATGACGGCCGCCACATTCGCCAGGACGAAGACTTTGACGGCGGTCACGGACTAAACGTATCGCGGCGAGCCGTGACTTAGCGGTGATGAGCTCGTTCGCGCCCGCACAACGATCTGTTTCTCCCAACGTGGCTAACGCACGGTCGTGCGAAGAAGAAGAGATGTCGTACCGAGCACTAGTCGGTGACTTGGCTGTTCACTGAAGTTGGGGCGGCATCCAGGAACACAGTCGGCTGGCTAATGGTGCCGGCGGGTGGCACTTGTCCCGGTAAGGGTGTGGCGGTGAAGGTGATGGCGCCTGCGTTGGGGGTGACGGATCCGTCGCTTCGCGCGCTCATCCCGATGCGTGGGTCGCTCAGCGTGATAGCGACCCCCACTCCATCGGCCGTGACAGCGGCGTTGGGTGGGTCACCGTCGAACTCGCTTTCCCACTAGTTGAGGAACACGGTGGTGTCCCAGGCTTGAGCTGTGCGCTCGGGCCGGTCGGTGAAGGTCAACGTCACCGGGTCTACATCGGTCAGGGTGAGCGTGTAGTTGCCGTTGGTTGCCTCGGCGAACTCGGCTTGCTCGGCCTTCATGACCATGAGTCACTCGCCCTGCGCGGCGTTGTTTCGCTCTGCGAGGACGGCAGTGCCGACGAGAAGAACGGTAAGAATAAGCACGCCGATTCCGGCGAGGAGGGACGTTCGTTCCCGGGTCACCGTTACAGCGTAAGTGCTCCATTGGCTTGCGCTGTCATGAGCGGTCACGTGCGGTGGCGTGAAACTGTCAGCTCAGTAGCCTGCGGCCATGCATCGCACACTTGGTGTGGCTCTCTCGCTGTGCTTAGCCTTCTTAGCGGGGTTCGTGAGTGGCTCGGCTGCTCACGCAGGTGAACGGGTCCGTTTTGATCAGTGCTCCGAACTCCAGGCCCGTTTTCCCTCGGGGGTTGCGAAGTCCGCTGCGGCGGCCCGGTCAGCGGTGGCCCTCGGGTATGAGCGCCCAGCAGTGCGCAACAAGATCTTTCGCAAGAACAGAAAGGCCCTCGGGCCGCCCACAGCGGGAAGTCTGTGCTTGACCAAAATTGAAGTGAAGGAATTCGCTTTTCAATACAACCTTGACTCGAGCCTGCCAGCCGACTGGGTCACGGAATTCAACACGATCATGAACAACCTTAGTTCGGTTCTACCCATCTCCGAGCGGATCCACTCCGTACCCAACGTCACCATGCCGTTCCAGATTTTCGCGTGGAATTCGGCGGTCCCGAACCCGTTCCCACAGATCCCCGGTGCCGGTGGCGCATCGATCAGCGGGAGTGATTCACTCGGGCTGCACATGATCCTCGAGATTCCGGAAAGCGAGTTCACCAACAACTATCTGCATCGGTACTCGGTCATCGCCCACGAGTACCTCCACATCTACCAAATCGGCCTCTCCGACGACATCATGGAGCCGACGTGGATGATCGAAGGCGGCGCCAAGGTCGTCGAGGAGTTGTATACGCAGCAGTACTACGGGCAGAGCGAATTCGACAGCGGCCTGTTCCCGGTGAGCGCGACCGTCCTGAGTAACCCCGCGGCCTTCGAGAAATACGACCGAGATGGTGGCTTGGTGGGCAGTTCCGCGGACATCAACTACAACAGCTCCGCCTTCATGGTGCTCGCCCTCGTCGACATGTTGAAGCGGCGCGGGATATCCGAGGCACGCGCCTTCGAGATGGTGCTCGACGATTTCGTCGCCGAGCTACCCGATCACGCGAACTGGCGCGATGCCTTCCAGGTCGTCTTCTCCATCAATGTCCAAGACTTCTACAACTCTCTGGGAAGCGGGCCGTACCCATCAACAGGGGCGAGTGATGATTGGTACGAAGGACCGGCAATAGATGTAGGTGCAGTGCTCCCGAGCAAGTCACTGACGCTGAACGCCATCTTCGCGACGCCTTAGGCGCATCCGCGCTGGTCGGGCGCTGTCAGGCACCACACTCATCAATAATGGTGGTCATTAGGGCGCCAAATAACGCAGGATCTATCTGGGCTTCCTCAAGCCACGTTTCCTTCATCAACGAGTAGTAGCCGTCTGGATCCGTGGCCAGGCCGGCGCAGATTTGTTCTCTCGTCTTTTCAGGCTGGCTAAACCACAAAACTTCGGCCTCAGGGATGTTGTCCATGATGTCTGTCGGATCGACTTGCGGTTCGGATTCGCTATTGCGCCCGACGAGCCAGACTGTTATCGCGACGATCGCAACGAGAATCACCACTGACGAAACAATGATGCGCTTCCGTTTACCGTGGATTCGAGCCACAGGCAAAGCCTATGCGGCTCGCGTGGAATGCGGTGGGGTGCCGAAATAGAGACTGGGCTGCCGAGCAGCGGGCAAGCGGTCGTTCAGTGTCTGGTAACCAAAAATTTACATATTTGGGCGCCGCCACCGTGGTCCGTGGACAAGGATACATTCCTAACACTTAACCCCGTTGGGAGATGATCCTATGTCAGACGTCAAGGCACTCACGCAATCCTTGTACGGCCAAATGTCCGAGGGCGGAGATATCGACGCGATCGTCGACGCTCACTTCACCGAAGACTTTGTCGAGCACGAAGAGATTCCCGGCCTCGACGCTACTGGCCGAGACATCCCCAAGGTCATGTTCCGCATGATGCGTGGAGCAATGCCCGACATGCGCGCCGAGATCGAGCTCCTTATTGCGGAAGGCGACATGGTCATGGCGTACGGAGCCTTTGTCGGGACACATGAGGGCGAGTTCATGGGTATACCTGGTTCGGGCCAGGGGGTGCGGCTTCCCTTCGCGGACATTCTGGAGTGGCGGGACGGAAAAATAGCCGGACACTGGGGCGTTGCGGACATGTCTTCAATGTTTGCCGGCGGCGCGTAAGGCGTCATCCGGCTGAGTTCCGGTGGGGTGGCCGAGAGGCGAGGCGGCGGACTGCAAATCCGTTTACAGAGGTTCGAATCCTCTCCCCACCTCTTTTCGTGATGCCAGGACAGCTGACATGAGCTGAGCCGTGCGACCTGTGGCATTGTTCGGCCTATGGATCGGGGATCAATGGCCGGGCTCATCGTCGGTGGCGCCATCGTCTTCATCACCATCGTGCTGGCTGGCGTGCTCGTGGCTCGCGGATAACCGTAAACACAGGGCCGGCTGCTTACACGCGGCACATACTCGTCTCAGGGGTTAGCCTCGTGCCATGATTAAGTGGATCGGAGACTCCTTTGAGTGGTTCGCCGAGCGTGTGCCTCACATCCCGCGACCGTTCAACCAGTTGTGGGAAGCCCTCGGACGAACTGACCCGCAAGCCCCACTGGATGATGTGGACAAGGGCGGAGAGGACGACGCGCCCGGCAGCTCCCACTAGCGCGCCGCGAACTGGCAATACTTGGGTCTTTTAGCGGCACATCGCCGAGAGGTCATGCAACGTTCATTCAAAACATCTGCGCAACAGGCGTGGATCCGTCTAAGGTGACGGCTATGACAAACATTGAGGTCAAAAGTTTCGACAGTGCTGACATCAACAACGTGCTTCCCAACGACCTAGGCGAAGCCGCGGTGGTGGAGTTCGGCGACGTGAAGGTGACGCGTATGCGCATCAAGCCAGGGTGGCGTTGGTCAGAACACATCAAGCCGATGGTCGGAACCGACTCCTGTCAGGTTCGCCACCTGGGTGTGTTGACGAAAGGGAGTGTTCGCGTCATTCACGACGACGGCACGGAAAGTACGTATGGAGCCGGAGACGCCTACTCGATTACGCCTGGACATGACGCGTGGGTCGAGGGCGACGAGACGGTCGAAGGTTTCGAATTCGCTGGGACCTGGGCCGACAAACTCTGATCCGCGGCGGCGCACCGCCGCATCCGCGCTCGGTAGAGCGCGGAGGTTTCACACCTTCGTTACCCAGATTTCACACGATCTAGCGGACAGCGCCGCTGCTGTTCGGAAGACTCGCGTCACGCCGGTCGTGCACGACGCGCGCCCACCAGTAGAGGAGTCCTTATGTTTTGTGTCATCAGCCAGTGGACAGCAACCGAAGACTTGAGTGATGAGCTCGAAGCGACCGTCCAGAGCGCCTTCGTTCCCGGCATCATGGCGTTGGGTGCGGTCAGCGTGCACTTCGTGGAGACCGACGAACGATCCATGCAGGTCGTCACGGTGTATCCCGATGAGGAGACGGCCAACATTGCCCGCGAGAAGCAAGAGGCGATTCGCGCCCAGGCGGTCAACCAGATGCCCGTGCAGTACGTGGGCGAGGTTCGCGGGCGAGTCTTCGCGAACGGCTGAGCAGGCGCCCGTTCGGCGACGATTCGCTCGGGTCCAGGGAGAGTCGAAAGCGTCCATGGGCAGGTCTGCGGTGCGGTAGCGTCCCCTTGAGTATCGAGGAGTAGCGAGAGCACGGAGGTGAGGGACTAGTCATGGGTTTGAACTCGCTTGACCACTACAACATCGAAACGACGCTCCCCGAGGAGACCATCGCGTTCTACTGCGATGCACTCGGGTGCACGAATTCACCAGAGTTGAGGCCCGACCTTCCCTTTCCCGGCACCTGGTTGACTCTCAGCGGGCACGCCGCGATTCACGTGAACTTCGTCGACAATGATCGAGCCGGTCTGACCGGCTCGATCGACCATGTGGCCTTCGACGGCAGTGACTTCGATGGCATGTGCGAGAAGCTGACGTCGTTAGGCATCGAGTTCGAAACGGCGCAAACGCCGGAGATCAGCCTGCAGCAGATCTACGTGCTCGACCCGAATCAGGTGAAGGTCGAGATCAATATTCGCGGAGAGATCTAGGCCTGCGAGGCAGGCGAGGCTTTGGCCTAGCGCCGTGCGCCTCCGGTTGCGGATGTGTAGAGCGCACCGAAGGCGAGCGTGGGCACCAGCCATCCGACGAGAAAGACCCAGATTTGCGGTGAGAACTGGTAGGCGATGATGCCGAAGGTGCCTAAGCCGCTGACGATCCCACCAATCAAGGCGAATCTTTTCATGTCAAATCATTGTCCTCGCGTCGTGTGTGGTGCCAAGCCTGTCAGATGACCGCTTGTTGACAGTAGGGCACGTCAGCGCTCCTGGTGGTTTGTCTCCGACAGCGCCGCGTGCACNCGAACTTCCGGGCCGGCGGGTGTGGAGAAGATCGCGATGGGGATGTCGAGGGCCTCTGCGTGCCGATCGGACAGAAGATCGATGGCCTCATTCAGCGCGGGAGGCCGCAGGTAGCCGACCACGTGACCGTCCACGTGGAGCTCGATGTCGGCAATCGCCTTCATCCGGGGATCGATCACCGGATGGGCCCGGGATACGACGAAATGCGGGGACTGCTCACCGGTGAAATCCAGCGCGGTGAACGAGTCCGCCAATCGCGATTGACCCACGGTCAAGATCGAATAGTCGGCCGGGTCTGAGGTGAGTTCCCCGATGGGCACCGACTCCAGACGCGGACGGCGTCGACGGCGGAAGGGCCACATGGCGATCCTCTCCGGCGGCGGCGACAGTCGCCGGCACTCTAACGGCCCGCCGCGCACAGGGCAGGGGCAGAACGCCCGCGTCGGGCCGGAGCGCTCATCGCCGTGACCCCCAATGCAGCCCCTTCTTTATGTCGCATTTGTGTCCCAGAAAAGTGGGATACTTGTCACACGCCAAATGTCCGAAATGACGGGAATCGCCACAGGTGCCCGCGGAGCGATCGTGGTCGACTGCTTGTCGCACTCACAGCACTCGTGCCGACCACCCACGTCAGCGCGATGGGCTGCGTCCACCACCCCGGACGACGTGAGATTCGTCGCCGGCGGGCGCGCGCCCAGGGGAGTTGCGCCAGTTGGAACGAGAACCGGCGCAGCGTGGACCTGCGCTGTGACCCCGGCGCCCCGCGACCGGGCCGAGCAAGAAGGTCATGTGACCACAGCGCCACACCGTTGGACCCGTCGAACAACCGCACTGATGACGGCCCTGACCGCCATCCTCTTCGTCCCCGCACTCGTTGCCGGCGCCAACGCCGTCGGCCGCGTGCCCGTCCCATCCGCTCTCCCGGTGACGGCTCAGGCGCCCAGCCACTTCGCCCACGTTGCCCGTCAGCGCGTCGGGGCTCGCGACTCGATGACCGGCTCCGCGCGAGCCGCTTCGGTCACCTACCAGCGAGCCCGCGTCTGGAAGGCCATGCTCCGCTTCACCACCCACTCGAAAGCGACGAGTGACATGCGGGGAGTGGAGCCGAGCCTGTATCGCGGTCGGTTCTTCGATGCATCTAAGGAAAGCATCCGGCGATGCATCGTCAAGCGGGAGAGCGAAGGTCAGTACGACGTCCGCGGCGGCGGTGGTAACCGTTACTTCGGTGCCTACCAAATGTCCGACGCCCTCGCCGACGGCGCCACCCACATGATGCTGAAGGAACACAAGAAGATCCTCGGCACGAAAACGGCCCGCTCCCTGATGAAGCAGTTGAGGGCCATGCCACCGAACGCATGGCCGCGCTACTGGCAGGACGCCGCCTTCAGCACCGTCTACAACTGGGAGTCACCCGGTTCGGGCGCACGCCACTGGGCCGGCGGTCGCTGGCACTGCTGAGCCCGTCAGCGCCCAATAGGCTCCCACCCGTGTCGTCGCCGAAAGGTCTCATCGATCGCCGACCGCACCTCGATGTCGAGCACATTCTGGGAGACCTCACCCCACCTCCACACTTCCGCGACGCCAGTTTCGACACGTACGTCCCCGGGGACCCGACCCAGGAGGCCGCACTCACGGCCCTGCGTTCCTTCGCCGGCCGCGTCGACGCTCCCCGCTCAACGCGGCGAGGGCTGTTCCGTCGTTCGTCGGCGTCCGCCGGTCGCGCCGGGGTCTACCTCGACGGAGGGTTCGGCGTGGGGAAAACCCACCTGCTTGCGTCGCTGTGGAAAAGCGTCGAAGGGCCGAAGACTTACGGGACCTTCGTGGAATACACCAACCTCGTCGGCTTGTTGGGCTTTCGACGAGCGGTCGAGGTGTTGAAGAACAATCGCCTCGTCTGTATCGACGAGTTCGAACTCGATGATCCGGGGGACACCGTGTTGATGTCGACCCTGCTCGGCGAGCTCGTTGACTCCGGCGTGTATCTCGCGGCGACCTCCAACACGCTTCCCGAGAAACTCGGCGAAGGACGCTTCGCCGCCGAAGACTTCCTGCGCGAGATCCAGGGATTGTCCGCGCACTTCGACGTACTGCGCATCGATGGTGAGGACTATCGACACCGGGGCGCACCCCAAGCACCCGAACCCTGCACCGACGAACAGGTGCGCGGTGCCGCCGAGCACACCGAAGGCGCCACCCTGGACCACTTCCTGGACCTGATCAGGTTCCTGCCCGAGGTGCACCCGTCGCAATACGGGGCCCTCGTCGATGGCATTCCCCTGGTGGGCCTGGAGGAGGTCCGCACCCTGAACGACCAAGCCCAAGCGTTGCGGCTGGTCGTGCTGGTCGATCGGCTGTATGACCGAGACGTGCCGGTCGTCGCGAGCGGCGTACCGCTCGACGCACTGTTCTCGACACAGCTGCTGACCAGCGGGTATCGAAAGAAGTACTACCGCGCGATCTCACGCATCGTGGCACTGGCGCGGCAGGGCCGCGAGCGCATTACCTAGTGGTTCAATGACAGCGTGGAAATAGACAGCATCCTGTCCGGACTCGGCGCCGGAATCGTCATTGGATTGATCGCGCGCATCATCGTTCCCAGCATGCAGCCCATCGGTTGCCTCATGACGATCCTCATCGGCGTTGTCGGCGGCGCGGCTGGAGGGCTCATCGGCTCCGCAGCGAACTGGGGTTTCTGGCTGACGTTCGCAACGCAGATCGTGATCGCCGCGATTCTGGTGGCGATCGTCGCGGCCTTGTTCCGTAAAAGCGACTCCACGCCCTAGAGCCGGCAGCCCCTCCCAGCCGACCCTCTACGGTCATCTCATGATCACTGTCAACCGTCAGATCACGCTCGCTCAGCGCCCCGAAGGACAACTCGCCGAATCGTGCTTTTCTCGAAGCGATGACAATCCGGCGCCCACCCCCGGTGCGGGCGAGGCGCTGGGCAAGGTTGAGTGGCTGTCCATTGATCCGACCATCCGGATATGGATGGGCATGGATACCTACCTACCGGCTATCAAAATCGGCGCCCCCATCAGAAGCGCTGGCCTGGTGCGCGTCGTGAAATCGGACAACCCCGCACTTCCCGTCGGAACACTGGTGTTCGCCACTCCGGGCTGGCAGGAGTACGCCATCGTCACCGAGCGCGATCAAGTGGTTCCCGACGGTGTCCACCCGACGGCAGCACTGAGCATCTTCGGAATCACCGGCATCACCGCCTACTTCGGTCTACTCGACATCGGGCGACCAACGGCGGGGGAGACGGTGGTTGTGTCCGGGGCTGCGGGATCGACGGGGTCGATCGCCGGTCAAATCGCGAAGATCAAAGGCTGCCGGGTCGTCGGCATCGCTGGGTCAGACGAGAAGTGCTCCTGGTTGACCGATGAGCTCGGCTTCGACGCCGCCATCAACTATCGATCAGAGAATGTTGCGGCGAAACTTCGGGAAACCTGCCCCGACGGAATCGACGTCTACTTTGACAACGCCGGCGGTGACATTCTGGAAGCGGCCATCGGCCACCTTGCCCTGCGGGGCCGTGTCGTGATGTGCGGAGCCATCAGTCGATACAACGATTCGGCGCCGTCACCGGGCCCGCGTAACCTCTCGGCGCTTATCTCCAAACGCGGTCGAATGGAGGGGTTCATCGTTCTCGACTATCTGAAGCGATCCGGTGAGGCCATTCAACATCTCGCAACCTGGCTTGCCGAAGGACGATTGACCTACTCCGTCGACGTCATGGAGGGCCTGGACTCAGCGCCGGACGCCCTCATGAAACTCTTCGACGGCGGCAACACCGGCAAAATGATGGTGCGCTTGTAGCTCGCTACGACGAGCGGATGAGTACCTCGTCGAACACCTCCGGGCCGTCATCGCTCATCGGGAAATATGTGCCAACGAATTCAGCGATGGCCGCAGCGTCGGAGTCGGCGTCGATCGACGCGGCAAAAGAGAGCATGCCTTCCTCGATGTGACCGAAATCCTTCACTGCGTACGAGCCATGGACGGTCCACACGACCCACCGGCCTGCACCAACCTTGACCAGGCCCTCCACAACGTAGGTACTCATGATCCGAGTGTCCTAGTTTCCTAGGGTCCCGTGTCAACCTCCGACATCGCGGAAAGGTGACGGTCCGCGGATCACGAGACGCCGTCCGTAGGAGCTTGTCGCCACAATGGTGGAGAGATGTCGGTTCGGTGAGAGGTCGTCTCATGCAGTGCGCCAGGAGCGACTCGTGGTGGGCGATACTGGAATCGAACCAGTGACCTCTTCCGTGTCAAGGAAGCGCGCTAGCCCCTGCGCCAATCGCCCTCGGGGTCCTTCGTTCGAGCATTCAGTTGTCAGCGAGGTGGAGACGGGATTCGAACCCGTGTACGCGGCTTTGCAGGCCGCTGCCTCGCCTCTCGGCCACTCCACCATGAGGCCAGCTGCCGCTGCCCTCTGCGAGCGGACGACGGGATTCGAACCCGCGACCCTCACCTTGGCAAGGTGATGCGCTACCAGCTGCGCTACGTCCGCATTCCCCTTTGGGAGAGCCAAACCTTAGCCGACACACCCACCCTGGTCACGCTAGGCCTAGGCGAGAAGAGTCCACTCACGGCAGGATGAGTCCGTGCGAAGCGGAGCAGTCGCCCACCTCGGAGGCTTGTGGGCGTGGGACCCCATCGAGGTGACATCCGACCTGCGCGCCCTCGACTCCGGAGGTCGTTGGGGCGTCGTCCTCCCATACGCCGGGGCGCCCGTCCTGGTCCGCTTCTCCCAATGGTCGATCACGCCACCGGAGGCCGACATCGGCACCTGGACGGGGGTGCCGACGGATCGATGGGAATCGAGTCTGTCGCAGGAGCAATACATCGCCGGCGTGCGCCGGATTCACGAACACATCGCCAGCGGTGAGGTGTATCAGGTGAACCTGTGCAGGGTGCTCGAAGCCGACATCGCACCCAACGACGACATCGTCGCGCTCCACCATGCGCTCGCTGTGGGAAATCCTGCGCCGTACGCCTCCATGATCTCGGTGCCTGATGTTGATCTGCACGTTGCTTGCGCCAGTCCGGAATTGTTCCTTCGACGTGAAGGCAACATCCTGAGCAGCGGGCCGATCAAGGGAACGGCCGCCTCGTCGGGTTTGCTGCTCGACAAGGATCTGGCCGAGAACGTGATGATCGTCGACCTTGTCAGAAACGACCTTTCTCGCGTGGCGCGCACCGGGAGTGTTCGGGTTCCCGATCTACTCCGGATAGAAGAGCACCCCGGCCTTGTCCACCTTGTGTCCGATGTGCAGTGTGGCCTGGCGGAGGAAACACAGTGGAGCGACATCGTCGACGCAACGTTCCCGCCGGGGTCGGTGACCGGAGCGCCCAAGTCATCAGCCCTTCGAATCATCGACGAATGCGAAACCGCCCCGCGAGATGTTTACTGCGGAGCCGTGGGTTGGATCGACGCCGACCGCCAAGCGGCCGAACTAGCCGTGGCCATTCGAACGTTCTGGATCCGAGACGACGTCCTACGGTTCGGAACCGGCGCCGGCATCACCTGGGGTTCTGACCCGCACGGGGAGTGGCAGGAAACCGAACTCAAGGCCAGGAACTTGTGTGACATCGCATCACGCCCCGTGCCCGCCCACCGCGGCGTCCCGATGCTGCGATCGGTGACGGGATAGTCGCGTGAGCGTTCAGCTGTGAGTGTCTGGATCGCTGCCGGTGGTGACGGCGCCCTTGTCGAGCCCGACGATGCCCGCGTGTCGGCCTTCGATCACGGAGTGACGGTCGGTGACGGCGTCTTCGAAACGATCAAGGTGGTGGACGGGAAGCCACTAGCGCTTACGCGACACCTGCATCGACTGTCACGCTCCTGTGATGTTCTGG
>FUFK010045694.1_pt1 | contig 14577 bp, 10 predicted proteins | sample 1021851 | NCBI WGS metagenome assembly FUFK01 (sample SAMEA51879418, study PRJEB19060) | metagenome | reverse complement strand
CTTGGCGGATCCGGGATGAACTCAGTTGCGGGAGGCAGGTTTTTAGAAACCGAGGCGCTGTCCTCAACCCTTTGGTAATTGGCTTTGGACCAGCAAAACTCGGAAGACATGGTTGCATCGCAAAAGCTTGATGGCATCGGCAGGTTTAGCATTGCCTTTTTCAACTCAATCACCCTTCCATCATACTCACTGCATGAATCACAGCATTCTGCTGAGATGATCCTGACTTTGCTAATCCCTTCGTTTTCAAAACCCAAGAGCCTTGCCTGCCGTGCTTTTTGCTGGAACTCAAAGGATTCCTTTCCAAGCTGATCAAGAAACCGGGCCATGTTGCTATAACCCTCCTCAAGTTCCTGATAATCCTTGCATTCATCAATCAGATCTTCATACAATCCAAGGTAGATATCATTCTCCTCTGAAGCTTTTCCCGCATTTACAAAAGCCTTTCTTTTTTCTTCAAAATCCTTCTGGGATTTTCCCGCTTTTTGAAGTTCTTTTGGAAATGGCATGGCTGATTGAGGAAATGGAGGGTAAGGGACTTTACAATGTAAAAATCATGGGNAAAAAAATCAACGTATCAACAGAATGAAAATCAATCCCACGCCGCCGATTCCCGTCCAGGGATTTTTATGGATGGGCCGGAACATCGGAATCAAGGATCAAAGTCTCGATTTCGGAGTATTGGCNGCNGNTCATCCCTGTAGTGCCGCCGCAGTTTTTACCCGAAGCAATCTCCCGGGAGCCCCGGTTATCGTCGGACGTGAACATGCAGCTAAGGGGACACTTCAGGCAATCGTGGTCAANTCNAAATGTGCCAATGTNGGATTNGGNGAGCAGGGATTNCAGGANGCCAGGAAAATGTGCCAGTGGACCGCAGAAGCGCTNAAGATACAACCNGAGTTGGTCCTGCCAGCTTCAACAGGAGTGATCGGCCTGCCTTTGCCGATGGATAAAATTCGTGAAGGAACCCTTTCCATTGCAACAAACCTGGACAACTCCGCAGAGGCCGTAGAGTCCTTTGCAAGAGCCATCATGACCACCGACACCCATCCAAAATGGAGAAATGCCCGATCTGGACATGCAAGTCTGCTCGGAGTGGCCAAAGGATCAGGCATGATCGAACCGAACATGGCAACGATGCTGAGCTATTTAGTGACCGATGCTGAAATCGATCATTCAAAACTTCAGGAGATGCTGAAACGAGCGGTTGATTCATCTTTTAACCGTATCAGTATCGATACGGACACTTCCACCAGCGATATGGTTGTGCTGATGGCAAACGGAATGGCAGGCCGGGTAAACGAGGATGAATTTGAAAAAAACCTAACCGGCCTCTGTCAGGATCTGGCCAAAGACCTTGTGAGAGACGGTGAAGGGGTAACCAAACTGATAGAATTGAAAATCAGTGGTGCGGATTCACCTCAGATGGCTCAGAAAATCGGTAAATCCATCATCAATTCTCCGCTGATCAAAACTGCAGTGCATGGGGCTGACCCGAATTGGGGGCGTTTCGTGATGGCGGTTGGGAAAGTCTTTGAACATCCTGTAAGGCTTGAGGAACTGGAAATACGCTTTGGTTTGGGTGAGAAAATGCAGGCCGTCAACTCACAACTTCTGAAAGAGGAGNCGGTAAAGTTGGAAAGCATTAGCGAACTTCTTCAGAAGGATACCATTCCAATCGANGTGGTTGTCGGTCATGGAGATCACTCCGAAACCTTTTGGGGCTGCGATCTCTCCAAGGGCTACATCGATGAAAACGCATTTTACACCACATGATTTCNCGGAAATGACACTTCCTGAAAGTAGAATTTACACCTGTGTTGATGAATCCAGAAGTCATGCACTGCATTTTCTGGAAGGGCAGAAACTGGTCCAGGACATGGCATTGATGCACCAATTATACGGTTCAGGATTCGCCTTTTTCCGCAAAATATGTCTTACGGTTCAGCCCATGCTTTGTTTGTTAAAGCAAGGAGAATACTTTGGATTCTACCTTGATTCGGACGAACCGTACTTTCGATTGAAAATTGAACTCACNGCAGGAGGNGCCATCCGCGCGATGTTGCTCCCTGAAGACTTTCAAGAATTTCCGGAAAAGGTCAGTGGGACCATGCGCCTGAATAAGTATTCAGCCAAAAGTAAATCTCCTTACCAATCGGTGCTCGAAATTCAAAATCATTCCCTGGAAAAAATTTCAGACCACATCCTCCAAAATTCTTACCAGATGGTAGGTTCTGTGATTGTTTCTGAAACCAGTGACCAGAGCATCTTGGTTTTGAAACTTCCAAATCCCGAAAGTTCTGAAGAAGTTGATGAAATGGAAGGNTCAATGGAACTGCCTCCCCATCAAGTAAACCTCTATCACCAAATGCTCTCGAAGGGAGAAACCGATTCAGAAAAAATTCAATTGCTTCTCAAGGAGAATGGTTTTGATTTTCTCGCAGGGCGGGATGTTTTTTTCAGATGCAACTGTTCCCACAAAAGGATGATTCAAAATCTTCACCTCTATCAACAAAACGATCCTCAACCCTTGTTTGACGAATCTCAAACCTCACTATCGGTGACGTGTGAATACTGTAAAAAGGAATATCAAATCACCGCCGAAGATCTGAATCAAAATCCTTACGTAGTCAACTAGGTCAGTTTGCTTCCTTAAATTTTTCAGGGAGAATCTTCAAAAAAAACACCATTAAAAATGAACAANAGTTTAAAACNTTCATGAAAACAGGCTTACTGCTGATCAATCTCGGCACCCCGGACAGTCCAAGNACGGCAGATGTGAGGAGTTATCTTCGTGAGTTTCTTTCAGATCCGAGAGTGATTGATTTACCGTTTCTCGGAAGATGGTTGTTGTTGAACCTGATCATCCTTCCTTTCCGCCCCCGTCGTTCGGCAAAGGCTTACAAATCAATCTGGACCGAGGAAGGTTCTCCCTTAAAAGTTGAAGGAATGAAGTTGACTTCAGAACTCAACCAGTTCCTTAAGCAGGATCAAGTCCCGGTGGTACTGGCAATGCGTTATGGCAATCCATCGATAGACAAAGGTTTGAAAGAACTGAAAAATCTGGGTTGTGACCGACTGCTGGTCCTTCCTCTTTTCCCGCAATATGCTTCGAGCACCACCGGATCTGCGCTGGAAGCAGTCTACCGCATGGCAGGACATGATTGTAATATCCCCATGCTGGAAGTGCTTCCCCCGTTTTTTGATCATCCATCTTTCATCAAAGCCTTTGCCAAGCAAGGAACAAGCTTTTGTGAAAACTCACCGGATCATGTCCTGTTCAGCTTTCACGGACTTCCCGAGCGCCACCTGATACGTGGGGATGAGGAAAACCATGGCTGCCTCCAGAAAGATGATTGCTGCCTCTCTGTGGTGGAAGGAAACCGTTACTGCTACCGAGCCCACTGTTTCAAAACGGCAGCCTTGATTGCTTCAGAACTCAAACTCGAAGNCGAACGGTGGAGTGTTTCTTTTCAGTCAAGGCTTGGCAGGGCAGAATGGATTAAACCCTATACTGAAACCAGAATTCGTGAACTTGCGAGGAATGGAGTCCGGAGACTGGTGGTNTTTTGTCCCTCNTTTGTCGCCGATTGCCTGGAAACTTTGGAAGAAATCCAGATTGGAGGAAAAGAGATTTTTCTTGAAGAAGGAGGAGAATCTCTGGAAATGGTTCCATCACTCAATGCCTCTCCCGACTGGATTGAAGGACTAGCGGAGATGGTAAGAGCAAAGCTCTAGTTTTTTTCTCGCCCCAGGCAATGTCTTAAAGCCTGTTCCAATTCCGGGTATTGAAATTCAAAACCTGCTTCCAGAAGCTTTTTGGGAATGACATGCTGGCTTGCAAGAATGGTCTGCATCGCCATCTCNCCAAAAATCACACGAAGTGCTAACGCAGGAACGGGAAAGAGGGTAGGACGCTTCAATACCCAACCAAGGATGGTGGTGAATTCAACATTGCTTACCGCATTAGGCGAGACAAGATTGTAAATGCCCTGCAAAGTTTCATTTTCAATGAAAAACATGATTGCACGGATCAGGTCTTCCATGGCAATCCAGCTCATCATTTGATGCCCCGAGCCAAGGGTTCCTCCCAATCCGAATTTAAAAACCGGGAGCATTTTGGCCAAAGCGCCTCCATCCGGACTCAAGACTACCCCCATTCGCATGTTCACCACACGGGTTCCCACTTTGTGTAATGGTTCCGGTGCAGATTCCCACTCTTCAACCACATCTGCCAAAAAACCACGACCCTTCGCACTTTCCTCATTAAATTTTGTTTCATTCGCGACCCCATAAAAACCGATTCCTGACGCACTGATTAGGGTTTTCGGTGGTTTATCTTGGGCGGCAAGTGTTTCGAACAAAAACCTCCCNGCGTCACTTCGGCTGAAAATGATTTTCTTTTTGATTTCATGAGTCCAGCGCTTACCGACAGGTTCACCGGCAAGGTGAATCACCGTTTCTACTTCACGGAGTTTTTCAGTTTCCAGGATTCTCTCATGAGGATCCCAAAAAACCTGATCTTCAGAGGAATGTGAAGGATGACGGCTGAGTTTTAAGTGGGGAATATCAAGAGTTTGGAGTCTTTTACATAAGACAGAACCGACCATTCCAGTTGCTCCTGTCACCAGAATCGTCATGACTCACACCGTCGGGAGTGGTACCTCTTCACCAAAACTGGGCACATCATAGCCTTTTTGTACGGACGGCCTCGAAGCAATTTCCAGATACCAGCGATGTACATNAGGGTAATCGGAAAAATTCATCTGATGCCAGCCGAATCGAGCCACCCAAGGCCAGANNGCTATGTCCGCAATCGAANAATTGGATGCCATAAAGTTGTTCTCTGATAGATGGTCATCCAGGACTTTATAAAGTCTTAAGGTCTCCTTGTGATACCTTGCCGAAGCGTACGTGCTGGCATCCGGATGATGCTTCAGGAAATGATGGGTTTGCCCGAACATTGGGCCTACGTTGGCCATTTGCCACATCAACCACTGGATGATATCCCAATAGTCGTTTGCAGGAAGTAATTGTTTCGTCTTTTCCGCAAGATAGATCAGAATCGCACCTGATTCAAATAGAGACTTCCCATTATCCTGATCAACAATTGCAGGAATTTTCCCGTTCGGACAAATTTTCAGGAAATGCTTTTGATGCTGCTCACCTTCATTGATATTGATTGGGTGAACCTCGTAATCAAGGCCCACTTCCTCGAGCATGATGGAGATTTTTCTCCCATTCGGTGTTTTCCAGGTATAGAGATCAATCATTCTGCTGAGACCATGTAAACTTTCGCTGACATTCCGGATCTCAGTTTAAGATTGGGATTTGCTGCGTGAATGAACACAGGAAATTTCCCATCTTGAGTGTTTGCTGTCCAGGAAAGACGGTCTACTTTTCCGGCAAATCGCTGGTTTGGGTAAGCAGGTGTGGTGAACACTACTTTCTGCCCAATTTGTATCCTGGAGAGGTCCTCTTCTTTTACTCCGACTTCTATTTCAACACGATCAACATTGACAATGTCAAATAACCTGGCTCCATTCCCAACGACTTCTCCCTCCTCATAATATTTTTTGATGACAATGCCAGAAATTTTTGAACGAATCATAGTATCGTTCAGATTATCCATCTTGAGAATCACATCCTGTTCGCTGAGTTTTAAAGATAGAGCCGCATTTTCTTTCCCTAGTTGAGCCCTGACCAGTTCTTGTTCAGCACGCATCTTCGCAAGTTTAGAGTTTTCAAGATTTAACATTGTTCCTTCAAGGTCTTGCTGGCTTTTCAGAAGATTCAACTCGGCATTCGATAAAGATAACATCCCCCTGTCTAATTCTAGTTGAACAGCATCCAATTGAGATTTGGTTGAAGAGCCTTGTTCAAAAAGAGTTTGCTCATCCTTCAATCTTCGTCTTATGTCTTTAAGATTCGTTTCCTGAACCATCAGAGAATTTTTACTCACCTCAATTTGTGTTTCAGCAAGTTTAACCTGCCTCTGACGATCTTTAATGGTGTTGCTTGCAGAATCGATCTGGACCTTTGCCAGAGAAATTTGTTGTTCCCTATCTCTCAGATTATTTTGATTTATTTTTTGTTGGAGTTGAGCGAGTTCCAATTGCTGTTTTTGAGTATCGTTCTTGAGCGAAAGAAGTAATTGATTTTTTTGAACCTCATCGTTTTCCTCGACAGTAATCGCTGTGATTCGTCCTCCCACACTGGTTTGCTCCCGTATGATCTCAATTGGACGGATTGTTCCCTCAAGTGAAATCGGGATGCGTGCCGACCAAAGGTTTTCGACATTTGCCAATGCTTTCAGATGAGCGGTTCCGAAAACAAAAAAGAGGACTCCCATGATCCAAATCTGGATTTTTGAAAACGGTTTAAACAAAGACATTTTTAACTCCGATTAAGAAATTCAGCTCACTGCTGGATTATCAGCAGTATTGTTAATGAAGGATTTTGATCGATTGAACAAACGAATGATTCGGCCTCGACCTCCTTCGATCAGTGAATAGAGTACAGGAACCATGAACAAGGTCAGGAAGGTCGCAACCCCCAATCCATACATGATGGCCAGCGCCATTGATTTCCAGAAACTTCCACCCTCTGCTCCGAAAACGATGGGATTGTCCCTGGTAAAATCAACATCCATCCCTATGGCGAGGGGTGCCAAACCCAGAATGGTCGTCACCGCGGTTAGAAGAACCGGCCGGAACCTGACTGCTGCTGCAGTGATCATTGCTTCTCCTGCTTCAAATCCCTGCTTTCTGAGTTGTTTGACAAAATCGAGCATGACAATGGCGTTATTCACGACAATCCCCGCCAAAGCCACCGTTCCCACTCCCGTCATGATGATGCCAAAGGGCCGGTCATGAACAATCAATCCAATCAACACCCCCATGATCGACATGAACACGGATGTGATCACAATCAGAGGAAGAGCGATCGAATTGAATTGGGCGATCATCACTAAAAGAATCAGAAATACGGCAATGATCATGGCCTGCCCAATAAACTTTTGGGTTTCCTTCCGATCTTCATTTTCTCCAGTGAAGCGCATGCTGATTCCCTCAGGCAATTCAAACCCGGTCAATGCCTTCTGTACCAGCCTCACCAGCACCGGACCAGGCAGTCGAAAAGCATCCCCACTGATGGTGATGGCCCGGTTTGTGTCCACATGTCGGATTGAGCCATAAGACGGACCGCTTTCAACTGAAGCAATTTCACTCAGACGAACCAACTCACCGGTTGGAGTGAAGATGAAAAGTGAGGCCAGATCCGCCTGGTTTTGACGGAAACTCTGGTCGAGTTGAACCCATATGTCATATTCCTCAGTCCCGTCCCTGAACACCGANACTTTTTTCCCGTTGAAAGCCGTTCTCACTGTGCTGGCAATTTCACGGGCTCTCAGTCCCAGACGGGAGGCTTTGTCACGGTCGATCATCACTTTNAGCTCCGGCCGGCTTCGGTCAAAATCATCCGTCAGGTCAACCAGACCAGGGACATTTTTGATCTTCTGTTTGATCTGCTCCACCACCTTGATCATTTTTGTAAAATCNTCACCACGGACCTCTATGTTGAGGGGCATCCCCGTNGGTGGTCCTGCCTGNGCTTGAGAAAGTTTGACTTCAACTCCGACCATCCTCTCGAGTTGATTCCTCAGATTTTTGATCATGACGGATGGTTTCTCGATCCATTCTTCCCAGTTGGGAAATGCCAGGACAATATGACTCAAGTAGGTTGTTGTACTTCCGGATGANGATCCGCCAAAACCACGACGTTGGCCCACATTGGCGACGAGGGCTTCAAGGTTTTCAATATCCTGATCCAGATAACCTTCCACTTCCTGCACGTAGCGGTTTGAGACTTCAAGGGTGGTCCCCATCGGTGCGGTGATATTAACGACCGCCTCTTCGGGTTCGGTTTTTGGAAAAAATTCGATGCCTTTACGAGGAAAGGTTTTGGTGCCGTAAAGATAGAACGTTCCGAAAAACAGCATCAGAAATACCAGCAGGAGAGAAAATCTCCATTTCAACACTCCTCTGAGCAGCCAACGGTATCCGCGCAGGATCAATGACTTGTCGATCAGTTTCAGTTCATCAAAATCGGGAGTGATTCCTTTCTTGGTCTTGACCCGCATCAGGGTGGAACACAGGACAGGATTGATCAACATCGCCACAAATAAGGAGGATGAAAGAGTGATGATGAGGGTCATCGGTAAAAATTTGATGAACTCACCTGAAATTCCNGGCATGAAGATCAACGGGAAAAAAGCCGCAATCGTGGTGATGGTCGAAGTGGTCACCGGTACCGCGATTTCTTTAACCCCGATCATTGCTGCTTCAACTCGTTTTTTCCCGGCCTGTCGATGACGGAAAATGTTTTCCACCACCACAATGGCGTTATCCACCAACAATCCCAGTGAAAGGATCAGACTGAAAAGAACCACGATGTTGAGGGTGTAACCTAACGAGTTCATCAGAATCATGCTGGTCAGAAAAGAGAGGGGAATGGCAATTGCGACCAACAGAGAATTGCTGATTCCCATCACCAGCAGCAGAACCACAAAAACCAGGATGAAACCAGTAATGATATTGTTCTCAAGATCATTGACTATTTTCTGCACCCTTTTCCCTGCATCCGAAAGAATGCTGAACTTGACTCCTCCCTGATAATCATCCTCAAGACCTTCAACAATTTTGATGACACTGTCNCGGATGGCCAGTAGGTTTTCACCGCTACGTTTGATGACACTGAGGGATACCGATTCGTATCCGTTAAGCCGGGATTTACTCGTGATTTCCTTATAGCCGAATTCAACTCTTGCAACATCACGCACCCTGACCGGCACCTGTTCAGGTGCAGAGATCAAGGCTTCATTGATGCCTTCCGGGGTTTCAAATTCACCAGGAACCCGGATCAGGTACTTNGTCGGCCCCATTTCAACACTNCCTCCCGGAAGATTNGTATTTTCACTACTGATAGCATTTGAAACCTGGTTCAAATCGAGGCTGTAGTAGCTCAGTTTGTCAGGGTTGACGTAAACACGGATTTCTCTTTCAAGCCCTCCTGCTCTCCGAACTTCCAATATACCGGGGATGCCTTCGATTTCTTCTTTCACGTCATCCGCCAGATTCGTAAGTGCCAACAGCCCCATATCTCCGGCAAGATTGAGGATCATCAAAGGCCTTTCCGAAAGATTGATTTCATTGATCGAATAATCTTCAGCATCTTCCGGAAATTCCGGTTTGATCATGTCCATCTTTTCACGGACCTTGATCCTCGCTTCCGTGATATCAAAATCGGAGGTGAATTCCAGCGTCAGCGCCGAGACTCCTTCTGAGGAAGTGGATTTGATTTCCTTCAGGTTTTTGATTGTCTGTAACTCCTGCTCTGCCTTATTGGTAATCAGAGACTCGACATCTTCAGGAGATGCTCCAGGAAAAGGAATGGTAACAATCAGAAGGGGAATCTGAATATCAGGTGCTGCCTCACGAGGGATTTGCCGATACGACATGTATCCCCAGAGCGAGATAACCACAACAATGATGAAAATGAAGATCGGATTTCGGATCGCGATGTGACTAGGATGCATGCTTCAGCCGTTTATTTAACGATGCTTACCGTTTCGCCGTCAGTCAATTTGGAGTGCCCCTCGACCACCAGCCTATCTCCAGGTTTTAATCCTTCCAAAACCTGCACCCTGTCCTGCATGCTTTGACCGGTGACAATACTCTGTTTCACGGCCTTATCCTGTTCCACTAAGAACACGACACGCCCGGCATCCCTTTCCAAAATGGAATGCCTTGGGACAACAACCTGCTCGTCAGAGATTTGTTTGGTGAATGTAACCCTGGCCAACATCCCGGGTCTTAATTCTCGTTTTGGATTGTCAACCACAATTTCAATCGGGAAGGTTCTATTCCTTGAATCTGCCTCCAANCCGATGGTCTGAACCTTGCCTCGATATTGCTGATCAGAAAGGGCATACAACTCCACTCCGACCGTTTCCCCTTCACTGATTTTCATAATGTCCTGCTCTGGAATATTGACTTGGACCAAAACTTTATCCAGATCCAGAATTTCNACCAGAGGATCGCCTTTCCTGACAAATTCTCCTACCTTGACATGCCGGATTTTAACCGTTCCTTTGAGAGGAGAGTTAATCACGGATTTTCGCAAATTAATCAAAGCCAGATCNCGGTCCAGTAAACTTCTGTCNGCCTGAGTTCTCGTTTGATCCAATTTGGATTGGGGAATCAATTTTCTCTGGGATAATTTTTCATCACGGCTCAAATTCGTTTGCGCCAGTTTAAGATTTGCTTCTGCAATTTTAACCCGAAGGGTTAATTCTTTAGTTGAGATATTAATCAGTTTCTGCCCTTTTTTGACCTCATCAGCCTCTTCAAAATTGACTGCTTCAATCACCCCTTCCATCTCCGAAGTCATCCTGACCCGTTCATTGGGGAGCAGATAACCGACGAAAGTGGATTCAATTTTTAACGCTTCGGTTCCCACTGAACTGACTCTCACATTTGTTTTTTTGATTTTTTTGGGAGGGCCTTTTCTGGAGGATGACACGGCCTTGGGTTTCCCTTTTCCATACTCTTGCCCCGAAGACTGATCATTTGCTGAGTTTCCTGTTTTCGGTGATTTTCCTTCTTCAGGTTTTTGACAGGATCCCATCAAAAGTAAAATTATCCCAAGGCAGGAAAAGATGATGTTTCGTTTAACCATGTATTATTTGGAGGATTTAGTTTTCTGGTATTTGGTAGTATTCATAAAATTCTCCGGATAGAACAAGCAATTCCAGGAATTTTTTTTCAAAATTGACTCTTCTCAAAATTTCCTGTTGTTGGCTTCTGGCAAGGTCCTGCTGAAACTGTGAAACCTGGTAACTTGTGCTTTTTCCTAATTTCAATTTTTTNATCTCATTNTTGAGCTGCTTTTCCGAAAGTTGACTCAAGGCTTTTGCGGCACTTAAATCTTCTTCCAGAACTTTGAAGTCTCGCATGATCGACTGAAGCCCGACTTGAAGCTCCGATTTACGATCTTCAATCTGGATTTGGATTTGCCGGGATTCGAGATTTTTCTGTCTCAAATTTTCTTGGGTTTTTCGATCACCAAGGGGAAGAGTCCAGGTCAGGGTTGCACTCATTCCATGAAGATTTGAGTTTCCAAAATCGGATGCTCCACCAAAACTACTGGTGCTGTAACCTTTGACAGTATAGGCCAGGTCAAGATTGAGATTGGTGTTGAGGTTATTTTCGAGTTGTTGGATTTCAAAGGACTTTTGCTTGAGAGAAGCCCGATTTAAAGCAATTTGACTATCATTTTCATAAACCTCCTCAAGTAATTTTTCTGAATCTTTCAAGTCTTCAGAATGCATGCTGGGGATGTCAGATGGATAAAGTCCTACAGGAAGAACCGGGAGGTTCAGTGCTGCCCTTACCTGATCCTCGACCTTCAAGGCATCCTGCCTGAGGGAATAAAGCGTTTGCTCGTCGCGTAACAATTGGGTTTCTGAAGCAAGCACTTCCGTGGGACTCAATTGACCTGCCCGTTGACGGGCCTGATTGTCACGGAGCAACTGCTGTGAGATGGTCACTGATTTTTTCTGTAGTTCAATGGACTGGTAGATGCTTACCAGATCCCAGTAAATCGAAGCTATCCCCTGAAGCAGTCCGAGTTTGGAACTTCTCGAATTCCAATACGCACGTTCGACTCCGATTTCAGCCAGTTTGACTGGGAGGTTGTTGACNTCAAATCCCGCATCCTTGAAAAATGGAACTTTCAGATTAGCACTTAAACTTGACTGACTGTATGGATCAGATGAGGTCGTGCTTTCAACGGAACTCCAATCTTCAGCGACCAGAGTGGTGCTCTGAGTATTCCTTTCTGACAAAGTGAACCCATATGACATTCCGTTATCGAGTTTTTTACTGAAAGTGGTTGATATGGTATTGACAGAACTTTCGCTTCCTCCGCTTGCTGAACTTAAGGATGCCGAATTTGAATAGCCGAAGCTCGTTTGNAGCGTGGGATGATTCCTCTCNCTTGTNCCAATNACTTGAGTCTGAGCGGCTTCTTCTGACAGAGCTAAAGATTTGAAAGCCAGGGTTCGCTCCAGAGCAACTTCAAGAATCAATTTTAAGGGGACCTGCGCCATATCCCGTCCATCGAACTGAAGCACCTCAACCCGTTTCAGCAACCTTTGTATTTCTTCCTGACTTAATGTTTCTGCTAGCAAGTTTGGAGACAATGCCAAAAACAGAATCCAGATTTTTACTATTTTGAGAGAAAATCTCATATTAGGTTTGAAATGCGTAATTCAATGGAAGTTTCCCAGGAACTGTTTGTAGTTGTAGCGGATTCTAGACGAACTTAGATTTTTATAATCTCGGTTAGTTTAGACCAACATCCCTTTGGAGTCATTTCGGAAATGTATGGGAGTGTTGCAATTTGTAAACAGTCTACTGTCCAATGGTTCCCCAGGGATAATCAACAAAGAGAATCACCTCNCTCCCCTCCTGTCCGGNAGCCAGGTCAAAGCGGTAAACAAATCCTGAACTCGTCACCAGCCTCACTCCTGCTCCCTGGGAGGTTCTTTTTTCATCCCANAGTTGCTCACTGGTGTCCGCTACACTTCCTTCTTCATAAAAAAAGGCNAGCTGGACTCCGGTNCGAACATCNCGAATGAACAACAAATCGAAGGGTTTGTTCTCATCCGTCAAATTCCAGCGAAATTCTGCACCCCTGAATTCAACCTGTGCTCCGCTGAACCGTCCTCCGGCATAGGAACGAAGTCTTGAGGCACCTCCNAGAGAACCCGCTGTACCGTATTGATTATTAGTTTGATTGACTTTTGCTTGATCCTNTAATGCTTTCAGTTCTGTATTACTACATGAATTGCTCGGACAGTTTTCATTTTTTAGTTTTTCCAGAAGACTATCGTAATCAGTNTTTCCCTNCTTTCGCACAAAAGCNCCCGANCGAAACCAGTTCAGGGCGAAGGTACTGCTGCTCAATAAAGGCAAGTAGGTCGAGACGTTATAATCCTGAACATAATAATCTGGAGCATCAGAGTCTGCCGGAGGACGGTCTGAGATAGTGGAAACCAGGCGAATCCCTTTGCGTGGGTCGACACGATCGTCGGTCCAGTCGATCTGCGCCCCATCTGTTCTGCTTTTGACTTTGAATTTTTGAGGCGGATCAAATTCTACAAGCAAGTTTTCTTCATTATCCCGAATCGCGCTGGTAGANGCATTAATGTCGTATTGAATGGTGAACAGTTCGAACATNCTGTCAAAAAGAGTCAGAATCAGTCTCCCCCCGCCAAGACTGGTATCGGCCAANTCGGTTATGAAAAAATTTTCAGGATCAGAATCCATTTTTCGATCCCGATATACTTTCTGAGACCCCTTATTGAACCGCACTGTAGTCAGATCCAGCAGGAGGGTTTCAGGCCAAAGTGGNAGATCCGTGACTCCCGCAATGGTCCCCCGGACATTTCCGCTGATNCCCACAACAAAAAGGTCAATGGTTGTTTCAGTACTTCCAAAGGGGATGTTGTTAAACGCTCCCAATAAGCCAAAACCTGCTCCCGCTCCGGGAAGAATGTATGGAATCGGTGCCACCAGGTACCCAAAATCGGTGGTAAATTGATCACGCCTTCGTTCCAATCCNGAAACGGAGGCAGCGGTAACAAAAAATACTATTAGGAATATTAACGTCTTTTTGAGCATGGCTTGTGGTACGCTTTGTCGTTCAGTCCGGATTTTTTAGAGAAAGATTGCCGAGTGTGTCCTGGCTTTACAAGTTGAAGGTTTAAAAATATTTGCTGAAATCACGATTGGACTTTCTGGTAGGTGTTATTTTACTGANAACTGTTCCAAATTTTTGGAATCTTAACGTTTCTTAAATTTAAAACATAGCTTCAACTATGAGTGACCAACAGATTGAAAACGGAGAACCAAGAGTCATAACTGATTCTGAAGGATTAATGGCCCAATTTGTCGAAGTTCCGGTTGAAAGAGACATCATCCCTGTTTACTGTGCCTTTCCTCAGGGACAGGAGATGATGCCTTTGGTTCTTGTTGTTCAGGAAATTTTCGGGATTCATGAGCATATCCAGGATGTATGCCGAAGGTTTGCTAAAATGGGCTGTATCGCACTTGCTCCTGATCTTTATTTCCGACAAGGATCCGTCAATGGACTTTCCAACCCTGAGCAGATCTATCCGATTGTCTCCCAAGTTCCGGATCAACAAGTGATGCAGGATCTTGATGCCACTGTAACCTGGGCCCTTGAGAACGGANTGGCGGATCCTCAAAGAATGGGAATCACCGGTTTTTGCTGGGGAGGAAGAATCGTCTGGCTCTATGCATCAATAAACAGCGAGCTCAAAGCCGGTGTTGCTTGGTATGGAAGGCTGGATAATCAGGTTACCCAGAATCAGCCTAGACATCCCATCAATGTGGCTGATGATCTCAAATGTTCAGTATTAGGATTGTATGGAGGCCAGGATCATCTCATCCCGAACGAGCTNGTTGAAAAAATGAATNTNAAATTAAATAA
>FUFK010808896.1_pt1 | contig 14585 bp, 10 predicted proteins | sample 1021851 | NCBI WGS metagenome assembly FUFK01 (sample SAMEA51879418, study PRJEB19060) | metagenome | reverse complement strand
GGCGGACGTAGCCGTCCTTCTCCAGGCGTGCCACAACGCGGGAGAGGCGTGCCGGGAGGGTATTGGTAGTAATTGCCAGCTCGGTCATGGTGAGGGAATGATCCTTGGACTCGGAGAGCATCGCGAGCACCATGTATTCGACAAAACTAATGCCAGCTTCGCTCTGCAGCTGGTTTTCCAGTTTGCGGGTGAGGCTGAAGATGATGGAGCTGATAAAGAGCCAGCCTTCTCGCTCTTGCTGGGAGAGCCACTGGATGGATTCGCTGTGTGCGGTATTGTCAGACCGCTGCGCAGACGTGGTTGGTGTGGACACGGGATTGATTCCTCTTTTATCGGATATGGAGCTCTCTTATTAAAGAGAGAAGTGGCGTGTTGGCACCCATTGTAGCGAAAGGTCTGACTAGGTGACTCAAAATTGGTACGGTCAAGTAATGCTTGACACTTTGGTGCTAATTTTTTGAGGGGCGCCAGGGGTATCTTTTTGCACGCAGTGACTGCAAATACCCGGGGTAAGCAAGTGAAATACGACATATTCAAAAAGATTTCCGGTACAAGTATAGACAAGACCGTACCAAGAAGCACTTCCGTGCATAATGCTAACTTCCGCGGAATATCAAGGTTTTTAGGGGGTTGAGTGAAAATTCTAGGGAGTGTAAAGAGCTTGCCAAGGGTGAAAAATAACGAAACGATAACAAAATTTTTAAAAAAATCTTGGTTTTGGCTTTGCAACCGTAATGAAACCGTGTACACTAATTACATAACGGGGTCGAAGGAAGCCTCCGAGGCGAGACCGGAAGCTCGCTTCGATAGGTTCGACTCTCTATTTATCGGTGATTGTCGTCGGTGTACGAGTAACTCGTATTTCTACCGACGGATGTGCGGTGCGGGTGCAGTTCGTGGTTGGGCTGCATTCCGTACCGTATCTTTTTAACTCAAATTTCTATCAACTCACTCTAAGAGCATCCAATGGTCGGGTGCTCTTTTTCTTTGCCTTCATATCGGCGCCGCAAGAGCGCTGTACGAGCCGGGGCAGAGTCGGGGGAGGAAGCGTAAACACCTGTGCTGTGTATCTGCCCTGTGTAGCTGTGGGGTGTAGCTGCACGGTGTGGTTTGTGTTGTGTGGTGGTGCCGTGTGTCCGCGGTATTGTTGCGCCGTATCGCGTCAGAAGTGTTATCCACAGGGGTTATCCACAGTGTGGAGAACTTACACGCATGTGATTTGGCAGAGCAGAATCGAGGTCCTCCCCAGGTTTAATTTAAGAGTGCTACAGAAAAATTCTTGTAATTACAGGCTTTCACGACCATTAAAACCGAGGGTAAGTTCTTAAACAGAAGACCTTTTTATCTTTAAATCCGCGGAACCCGAAAATTTCCACAGCTGTGGATAACCCTGTGCACTTAATCCACCGCCTCCGGCGTAAGGAGGCGCGTAAGATCGCTCGGCGGCTCTGTTGGCACTCAATATTTTGGCTAGTAGAAGGAAAAACGCCCCGGATGAGGGCGAAAATTCTGCAGTTTATCCCCCGCGCATCCCCAAAATAGGATGTTATCCACAGCAGTTATCCACAGTGTGGAGAACTTACAGTACTGTTATTCACATGAGTGCATACCCCGGTATTTCGCGGCAGAAAGGGGTGTAAGCCTTAAATAGCCTGTTGATACACACGGTTTTCCACAGCTGTGGGGAAAAGTCTTCGCCTGAAATCCACATGCTCAAGCGAGGTCTTACATAAATGTGACGCTCCCCAACTCATGAAAAGTAAAGTAAACGCTACGCTGGTAATCTTTAATACAAGCCAAGTTTTCTAATGAAAGGCATCATCATGGCTGAAAAGTACACCCTCCCCGAGCTCCCCTACGACTACGCGGCGCTCGAGCCCCACATCTCCGCAAAGATCATGGAGCTGCACCACGACAAGCACCACGCAGCATACGTTGCAGGCGCTAACGCAGCTCTCGAGCAGCTTGAAGAGGCACGCGAGAACGGTGCATACGGCAACGTCTCCAAGCTCTCCAAGGACCTGGCGTTCAACCTGGGTGGCCACACCAACCACTCCATCTTCTGGAACAACCTGTCCCCCGAGGGCGGCGACAAGCCCACCGGCGAGCTGGCAGCGGCAATCGACGAGTTCTTCGGCTCCTTCGACAAGTTCCGTGAGCACTTCACCAACGTTGCACTGACCATTCAGGGCTCCGGCTGGGCAATCCTCGCATGGGACACCGTTGGCAAGCGCCTCATCATCGAGCAGCTTTACGACCAGCAGGGCAACATCTCCGTTGCACTGATTCCCGTTCTGCAGCTGGACATGTGGGAGCACGCATTCTACCTGGACTACCAGAACGTCAAGGGCGAGTACGTCAAGGCATTCTGGAACATTGTGAACTGGGCTGACGTTCAGGCTCGCTTCGAGCGCGCAGTGTCCCAGACCAAGGGCCTGGTCCTCTAATCTAAGTTTTCGTCAGCGCGGTGACGTAGCCGCGGTGAGGTAACTGAAACGGGTGCCCGGCGCCTCCAATATTCGGAGGTGCCGGGCACCCGTTCGTTAAGCCCCGGGTAGCACCCGCGGGGTTGGGTTCGGAACCTTAGACGGAACCCTAGTTAGAGCGCCAGCGTGCGGTCAATGCGGATGCGGCGGCAGAAATCCTCATCATGGCTCACCACGATGAGCGCACCGGTGTAGGCTTCGAGTGCCTGCACCAGCCAATCCACCGAAGAAATATCGAGGTTATTCGTCGGCTCATCCAGCATGAGAAGTTGCGGCACCGGGTCGGCCAGAAGCACCTGCGCCACCGCCGCGCGGAAACGCTCACCACCGGAGAGCTCACCGGTCTTATGGTGCACGCTCTCGCGGCGGAAAAGCAGGCGCGCCAACTGGTCACGCAGATGCTGCTCGCTCACTCCGGGGTTTGCCCGCTGCACGCTCTGTAGGAGGGTGAGCTGCGGGTCGAGGGTGATGCGCTGCGGAATGTACGCCCCCTCGAGGCAATAGCCGACCCGGTAGGCGGGCTGCACGGGGGAGCGGTAGTCAGCCTCGCCGGCGTGGGCGATAGCGTTCAAGAGGGTGGTCTTGCCGCTACCGTTTGCGCCGGTGATGCGCAGGTGCTCGGGGCCGCTGAGAATCAGGTGTTCGGGGTGTTCCGCCGGGGTTCCCTGCTGGTTCTTGTCGCCGGCTTCGGCGGGCGAAAAATGTAGAGAATCAACCTTAGTGGGTTGCTGAGCGGTAAATGTTTCACGTGAAACCTGCCGGGCATCAACCCTGTACAGCTCCAGTACCTTGCGACCCGCGGGTAGGGGCTGCTGGCTCAGTTCGGCGTAGATCTTCTCCTGCACGCGCACCTCATCCTGAGCCTTCTGGTATGCCTCCCGGGCCTGTTCCTGCTTGCCGACGCGCAGCCCGCGAAGCTTCGCCGCCGCCTGACGTGAGGCATCCTTTGCCAGGTCTAGAATTGTATCCGGCTGGTCGTCCTTCCAGACCTGCGCCATGTTCTTCGAGATAATCTCCTGCGCCTGCACCCACTCGCGATGCGCCGAACGCACCCGGTTCTTCGCCTCGGTCACGCGACGCTGAGCCGCCTGCTGCTCGGTGTCCAGCGCCTGCCGGTAGGTGCTGTAGTTACCTTCAAAGAGACGCAGATGCGCCAGCCCCTGGCGGTCGGCGTGAAGCTCCGCAATCACGTTTACACGCTCCAGCAGATCGCGATCATGGCTGATGATGAGTGCCGGGCAGGGCAGTGCTTCCAACGCGGTGAAGAGCTGAGCCTTCGCTGAGGAGTCCAGGTTGTTCGTCGGCTCATCCAGCAGAATGAACTCGGGGTCAGAAATCATCAGCGAGGCAAGCGCGGCAATGACTGCCTCGCCACCGGAGAAACTGCGCATGCTGCGGGCAAAGAGCGCGCGAACCGCCTCCGGGTTGTCTCGATCAATCAGTGCCGCCGGGGTGAAACCGTAGGTCGCAAGAGCCGCCAGGGTGCGCTCCTCAACGTCCCAGCTGTCCCCGATGGTCTCGTAGAGTTCGGGGGAGTATTCGCCGGATTCTACCGCCTGTAGCGCCCGCAGAATCTCGGCGATTCCGCAGAGCTCGGCGAGGGTTTGATTCCGATTCAGACCCATATCCTGAGGTAGATACGCCATGTGTTCCGGCGCCGCCAAAGAACCGGAATCCGGGGTCAAATCACCCAAAATCAACCTCATAAGGGTTGTTTTTCCGCAACCATTATCACCAATGAGTCCGGTCAGAGGTGCCGAAAATACCGCCGACAGATCCGCAAAAAGCGGAGGCTGGCTCGGGTGCGCAAAGTGCAGATGAGCGATACTAATGTGCGCCGCTGCATGGGAAGTGGCGTGCGAGCGGACATCGCGGGAAGAAGCGGAACGGGGAAAGGTCGCCTGCGGCTGAAGTACGTGTGTCATACGAGCTCCTTGAGGTATGGATGCTCGGGTGCTCTCAAACTCCGACGGTGGTGCGTTGCAGTAGTGTGCCGGCGGTTTGGGGGTGCCTATGCTGAGCGCGTGGCGGTAAGAGGATCGCCCCAAAAAGAGCGCGAAAAAACCCGAGCGTAACGGTGGATGTACCTGTGCCCGGGTGCGTGCGCGCTGATTGGAACACGTAGGAAACGTGTCCGTAGAGCTGCTGCGTGAGCGCACGAAAAATTCTTCTGAGTCCGGGCTTATGCTCGGTGGGTCATTTCTTTGATGCCTCCTAGATTCCGAAGGGCACCCCGGTCGCGCCTTGGGTGGCTTCGGTCAAACGATACATTCAGCTCCGCCAGCTACCCCCGTGGTGGGGTAGCGCGGATAGAGAGCTGATGGCTCAAGCATAGAAACTATGTGGGTGCTGAGTCAAACACCTTCCCATGTAGGAGAAGATTCAGCATGCTGATTCCCCGAATGGTTCCTGCCCGAGAGTTTTTGTTGAAAGGTTGAGTGTGCGGTCAATGCGGATGCGGCGGCAGAAATCCTCATCGTGGCTCACCACGATGAGCGCGCCGGTGTATGCTTCGAGTGCCTGCACCAGCCAATCCACCGAGGAAATATCGAGGTTATTCGTCGGCTCATCCAGCATGAGAAGTTGCGGCACCGGGTTGGCCAGAAGCACCTGCGCCACCGCGGCACGGAAGCGCTCACCTCCGGATAAATCCCCAATGCGCTGATGTACGCTTTCGCGACGGAAGAGCAGGCGCGCCAGCTGGTCACGCAGATGCTGTTCGCTCGCACCGGGATTCGCCCTCTGTACGGTTTCAAGGAGGGTGAGCTCCGGGTCGAGGATGATGCGCTGCGGCAGGTATGCGGTGTTGTCCAGGCGGTAGAGCACTTGGTATGCAGGCGGCACTGGGGAACGGTAATCAGGGTCATTCGCGTGCGCTATCGCATTGAGAAGCACAGTCTTGCCACTGCCGTTCGCACCGGTGATGCGCAGGTGTTCAGGTCCGGTCAGGATAAGAACCTCGGGAAAATCTTGGATGTGAAGCAGATAATCAACTTTATAAGGTTGTGTTTCACGTGAAACGGTGTTTTGGGTGTATGCCTTCTTAAGGTCGGCGCTCTGCGGTGTAGATGCGCAAGAGTCGTTCTTTACCCGATGTAATTCCAGTACCTTCCGCCCCAGTGGGAGCGCATCCTGAGCAAGTTCCAGATAGATACGCTCCTGCACGCGCAGGTTCTTTTGGGCTTCTCCGACTGCTGCACGCGCATCCGCCACCATGCTTTCGTGGGCTGTGTGAAGTTTTCCGGCAGAGCGCTCTGAACTGTTCTTATCCAGGCCCATAGCCATGCCAGGTTTCCGCTTTGATCGCTCAAATTCGCGACCTCGGCGAGTGTTGCGATCGAGCTTAATCTGGTTCTCGGCGCGCTCACGCACAGCCTTACGCGCCTCATTCTTCGCCTCGGTCACGTGGCGCTGAGCTGCCTGCTGCTCGGTCTCCAGTGCCTGCCGGTATGTGCTGTAGTTACCCTCGAAGAGGCGCAGATGCGCCAGCCCCTGGCGGTCGGCGTGAAGCTCGGCAATCACGTTCACGCGCTCCAGCAGATCGCGGTCGTGGCTAATGATGAGTGCCGGGCAGGTGAGGGTTGCAAGAGCCGTATAAAGCCGATTCTTCGCCGAAGAATCCAGATTATTTGTGGGCTCATCCAGCAGAATGAACTCGGGGTTTGAATATAGAAGCGCGGTGAGTGCGGCTGTGACCGTCTGACCACCTGAAAAGGTGCTAAGGGGACGCATCAGAAGGTTGCGACGGGCCTGTGTATCGGTCGTAGTGAGGGCAGGACCAAAACCATGTTCGGCAAGGGCTACGAGGGTGCGTTCTTCAATATCCCAGGCGTCGCCTATGGTGTCGTAAAGGCTGGGGGAATATTCACCCGATTCCAGCGCATCAAGCGCCTGCAGTATTTTTGTAATTCCAAAAATATCGGCAAGATGCTGATGCCCACTCAACCCTAAATCTTGCGGTAAGTACGCTATGTGCGGTGGGGTGCTAATTGTGCCTTGACTAGGGTTTATGTCGCCAAGAATAAGTCTGAAGAGGGTAGTTTTTCCGGCGCCGTTATCGCCGATAAGCCCGGTGAGTGGCGCAGAAAATACTGCCGAAAGGTCCACAAACAGTGGGGGCTGGCTCGGGTGTGCGTACGAAATATGGTCGAGTGTAATGTGGTGTGGCATGGGCCGAGTTCCTTCGAGTAGGTGCTCGGATTCCTGCCAGCGCACGTGAAGGTGTGAAGGCATGAAAAAACCCGAGCGTAACGGTGGATGTACCTGTGCCCGGGTGCGTGCGCGCTGATTGGAACACGTAGGAAACGTGTCCGTAGAGCTGCTACGTGAGCGCGCGAAAAATTCTTCTGAGTCCGGGCTTATGCTCGGTGGGTCATTTCTTTGATGCCTCCTAGATTCCGAAGGTCACCCCGGTCGCGCCTTGGGTGGCTTCGGTTCAACAATGCGTTCAGCTCGCAGGTTACCCCCACGGTGAGGTAGCGCGGATAGAGAGCTGAGGACTCCAGTATAGGGAGCGTGCGGGTGCTGAGTCAAGCACCCTCCCACAAAACCGCCTGACAAGTGCCGATATCCCCTAGAGAACACAAAAGGAGGGGCGACACCGCATGGTGCCGCCCCTCCTCTTAGGCATTAAATCTGCGCGCGTACAACATGCGAAACGCTATTACGCCTCGTGGCGTTCACGGTACATGCCCAGCGGGCCCGCATCCGCGTACGCCTGAGCGTCGTTGTAACGGTACAGGCGCGGCGGGCGGTGACGGGTGCCCTCCACGCGGCGGCCGGTGTCAATAATCGACTTCGACGCTGCAATCTGGCGGCGGAAGTTCGCCGGATCCAGGGTACGACCCAGAATCGCCTCGTACACCTCACGCAGCTGCGCCAGGGTGAACTCCTCACCCAAGAAAGAGTGCGCAATACGCGAGTACTCGACCTTGTTCTGCAGGCGGTAGAGCGCGTACTCAATGATTTCGTTGTGGTCGAAGGCGAGCTCGGGCAGCTCATCGACCGGGAACCAGCGGATGTTCTCGTGCACGCGAGTGTTCGCGACCTCGGTGGCGGGAATCGACGCCCAGTACACCACGGACACCACGCGCTCATGATCAGTACCGGGTGCCGGTTCGGGCTCTCCCACAACGCGGGCGGCGCGCGCCTCGGGGGTGCGCAGAACGTCGCCGAACGCGTAGAGCTGCTCCAGGTAGCCGGGCTGCAGATTGGTTGCACGCTTCAGGGTCGAAGCCGCTGCCTCTTCGAGGGAAAGATTCGGGTTAAGCGGACCGCCAGGAAGTGCCCACTGGCCCTTATAGGGCTCGCGGAGGCGGCGAACCAGCGGCAGCCACAGGGTCGGGTGGGTTTCGTTGTCCTTGGGGCGCAGTGCCAGAATAACGGTCGAGACGGCGAGGGATACAGAGGTGTGGTCCACGTCGTTGTGCTCTTCAACGGCGACTGCGCCGGGAAGAGGCTGGGATGCGATGCTCATTCAAGCCTCCTGTGCGAATGGGTATCGATAGGTGTGCATACTCTACCCATTTTAAGGGGTTAATAGGGTAAAAATGCACGCAAGGCACCCGCTGAGTCGAAAACCGGTACCATCCGCGTCGTGTCAAGGGGAAAAGTTCAGGTACCGGACACGCCAAAGCACCCCTCCTGCCTGTCCAATAGAACAGGCAGGAGAGGCGCTTTAGCGTCTACTTATGCAACATCTAACTATGCAGTTTTAGGTGCATATCAGGGGTGCAGACTAGTCGATCTGCAGCTCGCCCATAGCGTCCCAGCCGTCGCCGTCAACCAGGCGAGAAATAATCTTCGGGGTTGCAGTCAGCAGCGGACGCATGTCCTTCATAGCCTGCTGGAAGTGGTCAGAGTTCACGTGCGGGCCAGCTGCATCGTCGTTGAAAGCCTCGAGCAGAACGAACTCGTTCGGGTCCTCAACACTGCGGGACCACTCGAAGAACTTATTGCCTTCCTCGGCGCGGGTTGCCTCGGTGAAAGCGCGGGTCTTCTCAATCCACTGGTCAGCGTATTCGGGCTTGACGGGGAACTTTACAGCAATGAAAATCATCGGAACTCCTTGGTTGAAGAGTAGATACGTACCCTTCCAGTTTAAGCCCCGGGTGCTCGCCGGCGCTGAAGAATAGGGTTTGAGGTAGCGGTTTTAGCTTGTGGCTTTAACCGCTGTGTCGAGTGGCTTTTGTGGTTTAACGAGCCGCCGCCTTGAGTACCTGCAGGGCGCGTTCGAGTGCCGCACGGTCTGCCGCGATGGCTGCAGCCCTCTGCGGGCTGGCGGAGTCGCCTCCGAATGCCGCGTTGTAGTACATGCCATCACCCAGAAGCAGCACGGTGCGGGCAATCTGTTCATCACCCAGCTCAGCGAGGACGAGCGCATGCCAGCCATCCTGTACGCGACTCATGGTCTGCTGGGCGAGCTCATTATTGTTCTGCGCCAGGCGGCTGAGGGCAATGAGGGCACGGTCGAACGGGGTGTTATCCGGCGTGGAGGAATTGATGTAGTAGGCGCTTGCCCCCTCGGGTGCCTGCTCCATCGCCGCGAAGTCCTCTTCAGCCAGGGTGAGGGTGCGTTCTGCGAGCGCCTCAAGGAGCGCCTTCTTGGATGAGAAGTGGTAGAGTAGCCCGCCCTTGGAGACCTTGGCGGCGGTGGCGACGGCGTCGAGGGTTGCGGCGCGTTCTCCCGAGCGAATCAGCAGGTCGACGTAGGTGTCAAGGATGTGTTCGCGGGAGTTGTTGGCGCGCTGTTTGCGGTGGTTGGGGGTGGTCATGGGTACCAGTCTAACCGCTTGAAACTATACCGTCCAGTTGGTATAGTTAATCTTCGTTTGTGGACCCGCCCGGATCCCTAAAACCTCCGGGTAAGCCCCGAAAACCTCACTAAAAGACCTAGTCCAAAAGACATACCGAGTTGATGCCGCCGTATCAGCCGACACCTTATAGACGCACGAAAACAACCCATGACGAATCACAACCCGCACACCACGGCTCTGCCCATTCACGCCCCCGACCAGAAGACCAAGCGCTGGGCGGCACTCGGCGTGCTCATGCTCCCGGTGCTCCTGGTCTCCATCGACAACACGGTGCTCGCCTTCGCGGTGCCCGCAATCGCTAAGGCGCTGAGCCCCTCCTCCGCGGAGCAGCTGTGGATCGTTGACTCCTACCCGCTGGTGCTCTCAGCCCTGCTCGTGCCCATGGGCGCTATCGGTGACCGCATCGGCCGCCGCAAGCTGCTGCTCATCGGTTCGACCGGCTTCGCGGCAATCTCTGCGCTCGCGGCGTTCGCGCCCTCCGCGCTGATGCTTGTGGTTGCTCGTGCCCTGCTCGGTATTTTTGGTGCGATGCTCATGCCGGCAACCCTGTCGATTATTCGCAATATCTTTGTGGACGCGACCGAGCGCCGCATCGCTATTGCCGTGTGGGCTTCGGGCTTCTCCGCCGGTGCGGCGCTTGGCCCGATTGTGGGTGGATTCCTGCTGGAGCACTTCGACTGGGGTTCGGTGTTCCTGCTCGCTGTGCCGATTCTGATTCCGCTGCTGATTCTTGCCCCGATTATGGTGCCCGAGTCTAAGGATCCGAACCCCAGCCCGGTGGATCCGCTGAGCATCCTGCTGATTATGACCGGCATGACCGGCATTACCTTCGGCCTGACTCACACCTCCGAAACCGGTTTCGATGCAGTGGCCATTAGCACCATCCTTGCTGGCCTGTGCTTCATTGTCCTGTTCGTGCTGCGTCAGCTCAACCGTGAGAAGAACGATATTCAGCCCATGCTGGATGTGCGTCTCTTCCGCAACACCGTGTTCACCGGTGCGATTACCGCAAACCTCATCTCCATGATGGTGGACGTTGGCTTCATCTACTTCGCCTCCCAGCACCTGCAGCTGGTCTCCGGTCTGCCGCCCATGTACGCCGGTATGCTACTGATTCCCGGTACCCTGGCGACCATTATCGCCGGGCTGGTGATTGCGCGCGTGGCGGTGCACTTCCACCCGGCGCAGGTGGTGTCCTTCGGTCTGGCGCTCAACGCTGCCGCGTTTGCGGTGCTCGCCTTCCTGGGTGCGCACAACGACTTGGTGATTATCCTGATCTTCATTGTGCTCGGTACCGGCATCGGTATTGCGCAGACCATTTCGAACGACCTGATGCTCTCCAGCGTGCCGCCGCGTAAGGCGGGTGCGGCATCCGCGATCTCGGAGACCTCCTACGAGACGGGTGCGGTGCTCGGCACCGTCATCATTGGTGGCATGCTCACCGCCGTCTACCGCGCAAATGTGGTTGTACCCGACGGCCTGGATGAGACTCTCGCCGACCACGCCCACGAAACCCTCGGCGGTGCCGTGACGGTCGCAAGCCAGGTGGGTGGCGAGCAGGCAAATCAGCTGCTCTCCTCCGCATTTGCTGCCTTCGACTCCGGCGTGGTGCTGAGCTCCGCGTTCAGCGCCGTGCTCATGGGTGTTATGGCTGTTATCAGTTACCTCATGATCCGCAAGGCTCCTCGCGAAATGAAGCCCGCAGAACACTAATACAGCGCACTAAACCTCATAGATAAGCTCCGTCTCCCGTTGCTCTTGAGCGCCGGGAGGCGGGGCTATTTTTACGCACCCACCTGCGCATTTAAAGGTTCAGCACAGGTGCCGGTGGTACGGTAAAAACAGTAGGCTCACGCCCGAAAAAGTCGCCCGAAAAAGACAGAGGAACCAACGGCTCCACACACTCAAGGAGGAACGCCACCATGGGACTCAAAGACTGGATTGCACCCTTCATTACACTGCTGATTGGTGCCAGCACCATCTTCATCTCCTACAAGAACTACCAGGCGCAGGCGGCGGCAAAACCCTCCGAACTGGCGCGACTGGAACTGTGGAGCAAGCTCCTCACCGAAGCCGGCTTGGACCTCAACGCCCTACCCGACCCCGAAAAGCTCACCTCCGACCAGCGCGTCGTCCTCGAAAACTACCGGGTCTTCCTCAAGCGTGCGTCCCTCGAATCGAAGCTGCGTAAAGTTGGCATCGACAGCAACCGTATCTTCAGCCTGCTCATGAAGCGTGCGCACTCTTCCGTGAAGCCTACGCCCATCCCCATTGGCGACTCGATTAGCTACTACCGCCTGATTCTACGTGCCCTGCTGTACATTTGGGTTCCGCTGGCCGTGATTTTCATCGGCGTGCCCATCATCGTGGTCACCATCGCCTACCTGATTGGCCTGTTCACGAACCACCGCGGCAATCTGTCTGACTTTGCACTCTCCCCGCTCGCCGTGGTGCTCCTGATTGTTGGTGCGGTCGCCGTCGGTGCCCTCGTGTACCTGCAGAACCGCATTATCTCCGCCATTATCGCGAACAATGTGTACTTTTACTTCTGGGATATTTACGGCTCCAAGAAGGGCGCTCGCGACTCCAAGGACGCCTACAGCGAGCGCCTGGCGGCTAAAACCTACGCCGACCAGCTGTTCCTCGGTCAGCAGGAGTTCGCTCACCAGTTCCGCGAGAACATGTACATGGCGGGTATTCAGGAGATTGATGAGTACCCGCGCGTGCTCAGCGACAGCGTGATGCTGCCGCGCAACTACCGGGTTGCGGAAACCACCGAGGGTGAGGACCGTATCGACCGCTTCGTGAACTGGGTGCGCTCCAAGATTGGTTTTGAGCGCCTGGAACCGCGCATCATCTACAGGCTCGAACATAAGGACGCGCACAAGGATGCGAAGAAGGAATCCGCGCACGGTGAGCCGGTAGCTACTGAGCAGGGTGTTTCTGAGCAGCCTGTAGAGACTCTGGCTCAGGATAAGCAGGAGGATGCGCAGAAGGCTCCGGAGGCGCCCGCCTCTGCGGAGTCCGCCTCGGATGAGCCCATCGTCGCGGAGGTGTCCGTCGAGGCTCCTGCCGAGGTACCTGCCGAGAATCTGGCTGAAGTACCCGTTGAGGATGCGCCCACCGAACCCGTCATCGGAGGCGCCACCGACTCTTCTGCCGCAGCTGGGGCAGACGACCCCACGGAGGCGTTCACCCGCATCCTGCACGATGCTGCCGGTCATGAGAACACCGGTGAAAAGAATGCCGCCGGAGAAAAACCCAGTACTGAGAAGCCTAAAAACTAAATAGCCCGCCCGAGGCACCGAAAACCGGGCATGAGAAAAGGGTCGCAGCCTACGAGTTCGCCATTGAACCGTAAGCGTGCGACCCTTTTCCTTTCCCTTCAAGGGCGAGCAGAATCGGAGGTACCACCCGACCAAGAAGAGCCAAATGATGCGCCCCTCCACCGGTAGAGGTTGCCTGGCAGAAGAACCCGCCGAAGCAGGTTGGCAGAGCGCCCGGCAGAGGGTGCATCACGCTTGAGGAACCGCCCCAGAGCCCACCGGAGAGGGGGCTGAGGGAACAGAAAACCCCGAGCTGGCGCATCTCTACATCTTCAGATTTCTTACATCATCAGAAAATAACTACATCTCGGGGTAGGGGAGGACGATTCGCGCTCCGGGTGGGACCTACCCACTCCCACCCGGAGGCGAATCCTAGGGATGTTCGCAGTGTCATGAATACATCCCACCGAAATCCCTCACAAACGTTCGGGGTTTCAGTATGAGCGGTATATGAGCCTACCGCAGTCTATGCCGCAACCTCGGGGTTACGGGAGATAACAACCTTCACCACGTTGTGCTCAGCAGCGTGGGAGAACAGGTCGTAGGCTTCCTCGAACTGGTCGAAGGTGAAGCGGTGGGTTGCCATTGCCTTAGCGTTCAGACGACCCGAGCGGACCATGTTCAGCAGGTTACCGACGGTGTTGCAGTTGACCAGGCCCATGTTGATGCTCACGTTAGAAATCCACATGGTGTTCAGCGGCAGCTCAACGGGCTTGCCATGCACGCCGGCGTTCGCGATGTTGCCGTAGGGGCGAACAATCTTGGTGCAGGTCTCGAAGGTCTGCGGAACGCCCACAGCCTCAATTGCCACGTCCACGCCCAGGCCGTCGGGGGAGAGAGCCTTAATCTTCTCGATGAAGTCCGGGTCGCCCGCATTGACCTTATCGGTTGCGCCCAGCTCCAGCGCCTTGTTCATGCGGTTGTCGTCAAAGTCGACAGTAATGACGCGGCCAGCACCGCAGAGGTTAGCGGTCATGATAGCGCCCAGACCCACGGGGCCTGCACCCACCACAGCGACGGTGTCGCCGGGCTTGGTGTGACCGTTCAGAATACCGATCTCGAAGCCGGTGGGCAGTGCGTCGGTGAGGAAGAGGACGTCCTCATCGGACAGGCCCTCTGGAACCAGGTGAACCGAAGTCTCTGCGTAGGGAACGCGCACGTACTCAGCCTGGGTGCCGTCAATCATGTAACCGAAAATCCAGCCGACACCACCAACGGTCTGGCAGTGCGAAGGCTGGTTCGCCTTACAGTAGGAGCACTTACCGCAGCTGGTCACGGCGGGAATGATAATGCGGTCGCCGACCTTCAGATCAGTCACCGCGGAGCCAACCTCGGTGATGGTGCCGACAGCCTCATGGCCGAGGATGCGTCCGTGGTCCACCTCGGGGCAGTCACCCTTCAGGATGTGCAGGTCAGTACCGCAAATGGTGGTGGTGTCGACACGGGCGATAACGTCCGTGGGCTCAAGAATGGTGGGGTTCGGGACTTCCTCCCAGGCGCCCTTCTGATCGGGACCGTGGTACACATATGCCTTCATGGTGCCTCCTCCGTTGAAGTTCTGATGAGGGTGCAGTGACTGCTTTATCACTACATGTATCAACCTATAAGGAATATTTGATAGGTTGTATTTTCATTAAACCCGACGTGTTGAATTAAGCGCTTTTATTACGCGGAGTGTATCTTTTAGTTCTTTAAACATAAACATGATTCAGTTTGGGTATTTAATACCTGTAAATAACGCACGAGGCGCACCCCTGAAAATAGGGATGCGCCTCGTGCGTTGTATGTAGAAAAGTTGGGTTCAGCTGGGCTTAGCCCTTCACTGGGTTTAACTCTTGAGCTGCGCACGTGCTCGCGAACGAACCGCCGTCACGGCCCACACCAGCACAAAAGCCGCCACCATCGACAGCACAATCGTGCCACCAGTCGGCAGGTTAAACGCCCACGACAGGTACAGG
>FUFK010043626.1_pt1 | contig 14597 bp, 9 predicted proteins | sample 1021851 | NCBI WGS metagenome assembly FUFK01 (sample SAMEA51879418, study PRJEB19060) | metagenome | reverse complement strand
TAATTGTTTTTTTGTTAACATCTTTGTTGATTTGGCTGATTAGGGTATATCCAAAGAAACCGAGAACAGGAGTAGAGTGGAATTCCGACTGTGAATTTCAATCTAAAGCAGAAATAGATGGAGATAATGTGACCTTCTTCAATGTAAGGGATTTCTTTTGGAGAACAACAAAAGATAGAGATGAAAATTGGGACGAAAAAATAACTGTTAATGTAAATGAAATCAAAGATGTTTGGTTTATCGTTGATCATTTCCACAATATTCACGGATTAGCACATACATTTCTCAGCATCGAGTTCAATGACGGCAGGTGCATTTCAATTTCGTTTGAGGCAAGGCGGGTTAAAGGTGAACGATATCATCCATGGAAAGGCCTGTGGCGCTCCTATGAATTGTATTTGCTAATTGGTTATGAGCGTGACTTGCTGGGCCTCAGGACCAACGCACGCGGTAACAAGGATTACTTGTTTCGAGCAGTTACTCCACCGGGTAAGGACCGTCAACTCTTGTTGGCTATCGCCCAGAAAATGAATCAATTAAGTATGAATGCCGAATGGTATCATTCTCTGTTGACTACTTGTAATACGTCAATTGTCAAGGTCGTTAATCAGATAACTCCGGGTAGAATTCCTTTTGTTTGGCGCAATTTTTTACCTGGATATACCCCAAAAGCTGCTTTCAAACTAGGATTGATTGAGGATTGGGGTGGGCTAGAGCAGACCCTTGAAATTGCCCGTGTTGATGAGTTGGCAAAAAATTGGGATGGGGTTGCAGATTACTCGACCTTTATTCGACAACACATGCCTACTTCAGTTGCTGACAAACAACAATAGATGTCCACTGGCACAACTTATTGATAATTTATCGGCAATCGCAATATTATGCAAACCCATTGAACTTGGTTCTAACTCGGCATTTTCAAGTTGCCATTTGCCGCCAATCAGCTCAACTCCAGTACAGACTCCTAAACTAAATAATGAAAACTCTGTGCCCATTTCTATAGAATATTTTAGTGGCATATTATTACTGACTGCGGTCACGATGCAGTCGTTTAGCATCAGCCTTGCTGTTGACTCTGCTTCAATCAACGACAAATAGTTCGCAAATTGATGATCGGAACTCCCACCGTCAACATTGACTATGGTTATGTCAGTCGCTGCTAAATTATTGGCGTGGTTTATTGCCTTACTCAAATCGTTGTTATTTTGGTCCGCTAATTTGACTATTTTCACGCCCGCAGATTTGGCATATTCTAAGGCTTCGTTACTAATGCTGTCCATGTCGCCAATGACAATATCAACGCTAATGTCACTGTTTCTACAGGTTTCCAGCGCACCATCGCAAGCAATTATTAGGTCAGATTCTTTGATTAAATGCGACCACTGTGAGAGGTTTTCGGTGGGAGCATTCCCAATTATCAACACCCTCAACATGGTATGCCCTAGAAGCGGTGGTTTGTCAATAATACCTAAAATCTCATTGTTTGACCCCCGTAGGGGGTCATCGGGCATTCTTCGGCAATGGTTTTCAACCATCAACGCATCCGTCGACTATGGCGAGTGAATATCCATCAAACAACTCGCTTGTTGCGAAGTGTTTGGTTTTATTACTTATTTTTCAGGTATCGAGTATCGCCATCGGTCAAACAGCCATTGAAGAATCAGAACTGCTTAGTCAATCAACATCCAAATCAAACACTGACGCATTTTCAGAATACAGCTTAATTTACGGCTATGATTTAGCAGGAGAACAGATTTCAGTTGAGGCTGTTGCAGAAGGTCTCGTCAGATCTGAAACAAATCTGGACATCTACCACAACCAACAAATTCAGGCTGCGTCGACCGGAACTCCGACAATCCCAGATGTGGTGATGTCAAATAAGCAAGAACTCAATGCATGCTGGCACAATTTGGAAGGCACGGTAAATTACTACTGGTCTGACCTCGAGCAGAATTCACAGCATCTCCAAATTGATGAAGTCCTTGGAACAGGCGACGGGGTAGTAAATTTTGACTGTGCAATAGCAGTAAAAGAAAACGGTCGTGCAAGTGTATTGTATACCAACGGTAGTGACCTTAAAGCCGGACAAATAGCCTATGCTAGTTCATTGTATGTCAATGGTGACGAGTGGCATACAAGAACCATTTTCGAGGATTTAGACATAACAGATATTCAGTTAGCAATCACTCCTGACCACCTTGAGTGGGGTGTGTTCCGCGATAGTAACGGAGCGCTTTACCGGGTAAATTATACTGGAGCATTTTGGCAAATGGGACTGCTAGATAATGGTCCAGTGGGTCCTGATTTTGAGTTAGAAATAACGTCTGGAGGCCAAATCTATTTGATGTATACAAAAAATTCTCAAGCGATTTTAACAACAATTTTTGATAATCAAATAAACCATCAAACAGTCGCTTATGGTGAAAATTTACATCATGACATAGGACTTACCTTAGATGGCGCCGAGTTAATCCAACTATTCACCACAAGATTACAAGATAACCAAACGGTAATGAGCATTGAACGGTCTTTAGCCAACCAGGATAATCAGCTGAGCACAACACCAGATTATGTGATAGCAAGCGATCTTGCTGATACGACCTCAAGTGATATGGCGTTTGGCGATTTTAATGGAGATGGATTTGCAGATTTGGTTCACGCAGAGGCAAATGCGCATACTCAATCTTTGACCTCTAACGGTCGGGTGTCAGTATTTTTCGGTTCCATAGACGGATTAAGTTCGGTTTCAGGGCATACGTGGGAAGGCGTGTCAGACGCTCAAATGTTGGGCAATAGCTTGGCAGTTGGAGATTTCAATGGTGATGGATTAGAAGATTTAGCAATTGGTTCTCCGGGTGCAAATTCCAACGACGGCATGGTTGAGTTTGCCTTTGGCTCTGTTGCTGGTTTTAGCGATCCATTGACTTCAGTTTCCGGGGTATCACAAGCCCAGACAATAGGAGAAAAGTACGGCTATTGCGTTGAGTCGGTTAGCGACTTAAACTCTGATGGTAATGATGAGTTACTGGTCTGTTCAATAGATTATGAACAGGGTTCAGACACTGGCAAAATCGAGTTATTCTTTGGTGGCGACTCCGGTAGTGTATGGTCTACTGCGGATAGTCCAAACCAAATGTTGCAGGGCAGTAATTTTGGTCAATCAATATCTGCAGGCGGAGATCTAAACGGTGACGGACTGGCTGACCTGGTAATCGGTAATACAGGAGATTTGACCGACAGTTCAGGATTTTCATCCGTGGAGATAAGATATGGTACCACAACAGGTTATGCGACCAACCCCGATCGCTCATATCAATCAATATCAGCTGGGACCTTATTTGGCTATCAAGTCGAGATAATTAATGACCTGAATGACGATGGCTTTGATGAGTTGTTCATTTCTGAACCATACAATACATCCGGACCATTTAATAGCGGTAATGTGTGGGTATTTTACGGTAATTCTAGTGGTATTGCAGACCAGCCCAGCGTTCGCATAGTAGGTGACGCTAACAACTTACTCGGGCTCAATTTTGCCTCTGCGGGCGATACTAACGCTGATGGATTCAACGATTTGCTAATCACCCGAAAAGGTGGAATTGACTTATCTAGGGTGGAATTGATTTTGGGCAGCAGCGAGGTAATTGACGGGTCCAGTTTGTTAGTTTCCCAAGGTTCGGGTGATTATGGCTTAGTGATGGCTACAGGTCTAGATTCTAATGATGATAATTTAGCGGAGTTCATTTTCTCAAATAGCTTGACAGATGAGGCACAAACGACATCTATACATCTGGAATCCTACAGTAGAAAATTGTTCGAAGTCACCAATCTGTCAATCCTCGGAGAGTCCATAGATGGTAAGATTCAATCATCAACAGATGGTAAACCAAGCATAATCCTTGATGTTGAGAATATCACAGATGGGTCTGGACAAACGAAGTCAATTTCACTACACAGCGATGCTCAATCCACATATTGGAGTGTTCAAGACCTAACCGCCCCGACTTCACCGTTTACTGGCGGCAGTAATTTTGTCACGACCTCTTCCGGCTCCCCCAGCGTGTTTTATCTGGATGACGGATTAAAGCTCAAAACCTACACTGGGTATACTGGAGTCGAGTCTCCAATTGCAACCCTGAATTCAGATGTCGAGTATCTGTCCGCAGCACATGGGATAAACGGCGAAAAATACCTCGCATACTATTCTCCATTTGTTAATCAACTGATGATTAGCCAGCACACAGAATCTGGTTGGAGCGAAGAAGTAGCAGCTAATGACGCTAACATTTCATCGCCTATTTCGCTACACATTGATTCAACAGGTAGCCCGGTAATCATTTACCGCAACTACGTTTCAAAGGAACTAAATGTGGCGACCAAAGGTTTGCAATGGACGTCAGAAAATATTTCCCTGCCTGGTCAATTAACATCACCATCATTCTCGAGTCTGTTAGCCGACGACGATACAATCCTAATTGCTGCAATGTTAGACGATGGTAGCTTTAACAATCTCAGCGTTATATCAATCAGTGATACTGTAGATGTATCATTTGTTGCCGTAGAATCTGATAGTTCGACTAATCTGTCCTTGGTGTTTGATGGTAACAATGGACTTATACTTGCGGCACTGACCTCAAGTGGTAGTTTAATCGTCTATGAGCAAGCTAGTGGTAATACCATTTGGAGTTCAATCTTATTGCCCCAACCCCAAAACCTTGGTCCAGTGAATACCATTCAAGCAAGTGGAGGAAGCGTGCCGCTCATTACGATCAACAGTGAATTAAACTCCGTCTATGCGAGATTTTCAGGCAATTGGGAGGTTGTCGCTCACACGCTAGGTGGGGAGTTCGATCAATTTACTATGGCTAGAGATGACTCCCAAATTATCATCATCGGTAATCCTGCTGGCACAGACCAGTTATCTTGGAATGCCATGCAATATAGCCAGGGATCGACTATCGATGAGCAGTGGCACCATTCCGCAATTGATGGTACAGTCTCTCAAAACGGTCTTGCTGTTACTTCATCAGGAAATGAAATCACCCTATACCTAAAGTCAACATTGAGTGGCTCAATGACCAGTGTGGAACTTTATCATGATACCGATAATGATCACATCTTTGATGCAATCGACGAGTTAGAAAACATACCTAACCAATGGCAAGATAGTGATGACGATGGCTACGGTGATAATCAGAATGCACCACTGTCTGATGCTTGCCCGACCCAATCCGGCACATCATCAATAATTGTCTTGGGTTGCTTCGATGCTGATAACGATGGCTATGACGACTTAACAGATGATTGTAATACCGCCTTTGGACTTTCTTGGCTGGGTCGAGTCGGCTGCTCAGATTTTGATCAAGATGGTTGGGTTGATTGGAGTTCAATTTATCCATTTGGTGACATATTTAGTGATAATTGGAAACAAGCATTCGACACAGACGGCGACTCATACGGCGATAATCACGGCCCAGATTGTTGTGATACGTGGTATGATACCAACGCACCTCAAGGCGACGAATTTCCGTTTGACGCCAAACAGTATACTGATTACGATGGTGATGGTTACGGTGATAATTCCTCAGATTTTATCGGTGGGGATGCATGTAAGTTTGATTATGGCACATCGTATCTTGACCGTTTAGGTTGTCAAGACTCAGATGGTGATGGAGCGTCTGATCCGACCAATTTCTGGAACCAATCTATGGGTGCGGACATTTGGCCAAATGACCCAACCCAATGGGCAGATTCAGATGGTGACGGCTACGGTGATAATGGTTCCAAGAATGCGACCGACCCGGATTACTTCCCTAACAACATCGCTGCGGCAGTTGACACCGATGAAGACGGCTACCCCGATGTATTTACCGAATTCTACAATGGCTCAAACGCCCAAGGTCTACAAATCGACGGTTGTCCGCTGGTAGCAGGTAACTCTACCAATCCATTTTATGGTTGCATCGATTCAGATGGCGATAATTACCGAGATATTTACACATATGATCTGAACCCAACAACTGGCTTGAGAGAAAACCAAAGCGGTGATGCTTTCCCATTCGACCCAAATCAGTGGGCGGATGCAGATGGCGATGGTTTCGGTGATTTCCAAGGTGGAGATTTGGCCGATGTCTGCCCTAACGCTCCGGGAGTGATCAACGGAACACTGGGAATTGGCTGCCCGTTAATTGATGGTAATGACGACGATGGGGATTTCGTAATCAATGAGGTTGACCAATGTCCAGACACCCAATTCGGGTTGCTAGTTGATTTGAATGGTTGCGCTGAGAATCAATTAGATGATGACAATGATGGTGTCACTAATGATGCCGATATCTGCCCCGCAACAACTGATGTTACCACTGTTGATGCTAACGGTTGCAGTGAGGCGCAACGACAGGTTGATTCTGATTCTGACGGAGTTTATGACTATCTTGACTTGTGTGACTCAACACCTGTTAGTGAGGTCCCAGACCTCGACGGGTGTTCACTCTCGCAGAAAGACTCGGACGACGACGGTATCACTGATGATGTGGATGTCTGCCCTGATACTCCAGAGAATTATCCTGTGCTGGCAGACGGGTGCACTGATGAAAGTGCGAAAGAAATTGATTGGGATGATGATGGTTACACAGAAGATGACGAATACATGTTTGAACCAACTCAGTGGGCTGATACAGATGGTGATGGCTATGGCGACAACCCTGAAGGTGTTGATGGTGATCAATGCCCTTCGGTAAGTGGGACGTCAACTTTAGATCGATTAGGATGTCTTGATTCAGACTTAGATGGTTACTCGGACCCAACACCAGAATTTGCTGCATCACCCAGCGGTCTAGCTGATGCCTTTGTCGATGATGCTACTCAGTGGCGTGACAATGATGGTGATGGTTACGGTGATAACGCTACTGGACTAAACCCTGACTTATGCCCAACCACCAACCCACTGTATAAGACGGCAGTAGACCTTTCAGGCTGTGCGGCAAATGAACGAGATACCGACGATGATGGCATCGTTGATAGTTTGGATAATTGTCCGGACCAAGCTCGTGGATTAGACGGCTATTCGGACGGTTGCCCGCTGGAGAAACAATCTGATAATTCATCATCTGGCATGATTTTGGGTGTGTCAATTACAACCTTTATTGCCATAGTGGCTGGTATTGTTGTTCTGTTATTCTTGGTGATAGTTTTATTGCGTAATAGAGGATTAGATGATGAAGATTGGTTCGAGGATGATGATGATTTTGATGATGATTACCAAGAAGACCGTCTATCATTCCTTGACCGGCAACGTGGAAGCCCGCGCCAGTCTCAAGCAAGTATGCCACTAAGGCAGCAAACAAGCCAGCGCCAGAGTCCACCTAGGAGTGGACCAACAGGTGGACCACCACCTAGAGGTCCGAGTCAATCGCCACCACAGCGCAACACCGCACCTTCATCAGGACCACCTAAATTTGGCAAAGACATAACGCAGACTAAGCCAAGAGCACCAAGTAAGAAGGTGTCTAGAAAGGTCAAGAAATCAAATGACAGCGGAGTGAAAGTGCGCCGAGCAGTAGTTGATATCGAAGATGATATATTCGAAAATATCCCGAAGTCGGCGATTGATGATGCCGTTGCTGATTTGGGTGATATCTCAGCGGAAGATGAACGACAGTTATTGATGAAACTGCAGGAAAAAGGCTGGAACGCACCACAATCTAGAGCCATCATCAACTTGGCAAAAACCCAATCCCGATGAATGTCATAGGGATTACTTTTGAAACATGAATAAGCAGGCAATAACAACGGAGGGATACGAATGGCAGAACCGGACCTTGCAGGAGCCTCTCTACCAGAGGGCATCGAGGTAGACGAGACTGCGGCATATTTTGGCATCACAGATTCNTCGGATATCGTTCACCAGTTGATGTCGATGGATAGGAACCAATCGATTACTGCATTTTTTGGTATGGTCTCTGAAGTGGTCCTGAAACCAGGCGAATTTGATTTTGAAGAGGCAAGTAAGTTGCTCAACTGTGAGGGTGGAGAAATTTACTACTTGGTTGCCGGGCATTTAGGCTTAATGAGCTTTAGCGACCCGCTACTTCATTACTTGGGCTTGCCAGATTCACAGGGCGAAGAATCTCCAAATGCTAAACCAGCGATTACTGACACACAATATGATTCTCTCAAACGGTTAGCAGATCCAATGAATATACTCAAAGTATTGGCAATTGCTCATACTACTGGCGGACCAGACGAGGTGCTGAAGTATTACTTGACCATGAGCGAAATCCTTCAACAAGCAGAAAATAACTCCTCCCTACTTATCGACATTGCCAGTGAATTTGATGCGTCACTAGATGTAATAGGCCATGCTATACCAATTACCAATTTGGCAAATTCGACAGTTGATACCAGTAGTATTTCTACTCCCGCGGCTACTAGGCCAGCTGCCACATCAGTAGACTTACCGACAGTGGCGCCACCGTTGCCAGTTGCAAACGAACTAGAAAAATATCAAGCAAACCCACCAGCAATTGAACCAGTCCCAACCAAATCAGTTCCGTTACCGAGCAGTGTAATTCCCGAGCCAGTAGTGGTAGAAGCAGTGCAACAGCCGGCCTTAGACACCAACATAACAGATCGTAAGGCGGCTAAAGTAACCGACAATGCCTTTGAGGGCGCTTTCGGCATGATGGCTCAACCAGATACCCCAACAGAGGTAAGCGGAGAAATCATCTCAGATGTCCAGGCAATTGAAACCACTGAATCAACCTCAGAAATTGAAGTAACTGATGAGAATGAGCAAACAGTTGTTACATTAGAGGAAACTGAAGAAGAAGAACCCTTTGTTAGCGCTGCAGAGATGTTCATTAATGCCGATAGCGATGATGATGGGACTTTATCAGTTGAAGAGTTAGCAACAGCAACAGGTCTTAGTGCTACAGAATCAGAAGAATTGCATAAGTCCGCCGACCGCGATAATGATGGCAAAATGTCACTATCTGAATTTGTTGCATCACCTGCCGCAGAAAAGGTGGCAGCAAACTTACCGCGACCAGTTGCACCAGTTAGAAAGCCAGTAAGTCGAACCGAATCTCGACCTAATGCGCAACAAAATGCAATGCCTCCGCAGGTAACTACGCCTCAAAATATCCAGCCACGCCCAATACCTCCACAAAACCTTCAGCCACAACCAGTAATTATGCCCCAGCCGATGTCACCGCAGCCGCAAATAAACCAGCAATCTGCGTTGAATCAAGTTGTGCAACCAACAATTCGCTCGGGAGTTAGTTGTCGCAGTTGCAGGATTGGAATAGACCCATATTGGCGATTTTGTCCAGTGTGCGGTGCGCAGAATCTAAACTGATTTAGATATCAAGGATAAATTCACCTTCTTGTAAAATTTGTGAATCATCCAACCACACGCTTGGGTTGGTTAGGACGCCCGGAATATGAATTCCCACTGCTGAAGAGCCACCGAGCGCAGAGTTGTCACCGATGGAGAAGTAGCATGTTCCAAGTCTTTTCTCATCCTCAAGGACGTTACCTCCCATCCTTGCTTGGTCGTTCATTCCAAAGCCAAATTCAGCAACTGTCCAAACATTCTCACGGTCTTTAGTGCGCAGTTTTTTTGCTACTTCACCAAACTCCTGTCTGATGTTAGCAGCAATTTGACCACCCTTGACATCGACTACCATTCCGTCTTCTATTTGCAATTCGATTTTCTCATCGAGCAACGTTGAATCCCATGATCCATCAATGATTAAAATACCATTCATGGTACCTTCACGGGGCATGATAAACGCTTTACCAGCAGGCAGGTTAGTAAGCATTCTTGGTCGATTACAGATTCCATTATCATCTAGTTTCCAGTCTCGCCAGTTGACTTCAAAAGTGATGTCTGTGCCTTCTTTGGATTTTACATTGACAATTCTTCGCCGGCGGAAATATGGCCCAAGGTTACTAATTCGTTTCTTGATTTTATTGAAATCAGCCGCCATTCCGCCATGGGTGAACATATCGTTGGTAATACCGGGCATGGTTGCCACTCTGGCACCGTCGCGCACTGCCTGCCTGACGGCTCTGGTGTGAGTGAGAGAATATTTGGTTGGTGCAAGCACCACCTGTTGCTGACGCATTAGATTTGCCACTGGAGTAGGGGGCTCTTCTCCATGATGTTTCGCCTTAGGCATTACGATAAGCAAAACACGTTCGGATTTTTTGATTGTTGCCTCATGCAGTGCTTGGCCAATGTCTCCTGTAGTCGGGTCACACACAATAAGCACATTTTCTCCCCGCCTGATGTCCATACAGGTTTCTACCACCATTTTTGCCGATGCGGCCAGCAGTTCTTCTATCGATATTTCTTCAGTTCCAGAGTCTGTGATTTCTTTCGAATTTTCCTCTGCACCGATTACCGAATCGACGACATCGTCGAGGTCTTCGTCTGATTCCAGGCGACTGTCATCAGGGTTATCCTGCTGCTTCTTCGCCATGGTTAGATGCATTACTGTCGAGGTCTTGAATGTGTGTGCGACATTGCCCTAAATTTGGTAAGTGGTTACCTTATTGAGGGGGTAATTATTGCAGACATCATGGCGAATTATGAATTGTTTATTGAACGTGTTAAGGACATTCACAAAATTGGTGCGATACAAGGACACTTAGGCTGGGACCAAGAGACCATCATGCCAGCAAAGGGCGGCAAAGCCCGGTCGGAAATTATGTCTTGGTTGGCCAAAGAGCAACATAGCCGAATTACTGATGACGGATTTGCAACAATGATTGCAGAATTGGAGGCAGATGAGACATTGGATGACGATCAACGCGCCAACATCAGAGAAATCAGACGCCGTTATGACAAGGCAGTCAAACTACCGTCAGAATTTGTTGCTGAGTTTGCCCTCGCACGCTCACAAGCTCTAGTTGCATGGCAAGAAGCTCGTGCCGACTCAGACTTTGCTAAATTCAAGCCACACCTAGCGAAGTTGATTTCTATGACCAATGAGAAAATCGATTATTATGGTGTCGAGAGCACCCGTTACGATGTATTACTTGATGAGTATGAGTTCGGGATGAAGGTGAGTGATTACGATCCATTATTTGATGGCTTGAAGAGCAAACTTGTGCCGTTGCTACAGAAAATAATGGCCGCAAAAAAAATCACACCAGATCCCACTTTGCCGAGTGAGTTAACCTTCCCAGTCGAGTCTCAAACCGAGTTTTGCAAATTAGTTTCTAGCGCTACGGGCTTCGATTTCGAAGCTGGTAGAATGGATGCATCAACCCATCCCTTCTCTGCGGGTTTATGGCCAGGGGATACTAGATTTACCACAAGGTTTGATGAAAAAGATCCGTTTTCTTGTCTCTATGCGGTTATGCATGAAACAGGACATGCACTATACGAACAAGGATTAGATGCCAATCATTCATTTACTCCTCGAGGCGATGCAGTCTCCTTGGGCGTTCATGAATCGCAGAGCAGATTCTGGGAAAACCAAGTTGGCAGAACGCCAGCATTTTGGAAAGTCGTATTGCCGTGGTTCAAAGAACACTTTCCAGAATCCCCCGACTGGACGCCAGAGGAATTGAACAAGATTGCTAATTGCGTTGAGCCAGGCTTCATACGTGTGGAAGCCGATGAAATAACTTATAATTTACACATTATGTTGAGATATGAACTAGAGAAGATGATTTTCAATGACAATCTTTCAGTTGACGAGATACCAGTTACGTGGAATGAGATGTTCAAAGAATGGTTTGGCATTGAGGTGCCAGAAGACCGATTAGGCTGTTTACAAGACATCCACTGGTCCATGGCTGCGTTCGGATATTTCCCAACATATACTTTAGGAAACCTATACGCAGCCCAACTTCTTGACGCAATGGGCGAAGAATTAGGTGATATTGATGATATCGTCGAAAGTGGTAATTGGCAACCTATGTTAGACTGGTTACGAGCGAAAATCCATCAAGAGGGTAGCAAGTTTACTCCCAGTGAACTTATTCATAATGCAACTGGTAAGCCACCAACTCCTCAGCCATTCATTAATTATGTAGAGAAGAAGTATGGTGAATTATACAACTTGTGATATTATTCTTCTGAATCCTTACCGGTGGTCAGGGCAACAAGCTTGTCTAGTCGCTCTGTTAGATCAGCGATTGCATCTTTGAGGTCGTTAGTCCTGTCATCCTCATGTTCTGAGCCAAATGAAATTCCAAGCAGGGTAATCATCCCACCTGCTAGCATGGTTAATGCCGGCCAATAAACATCGGAGGCAGTCATATTTCCGTCAGCTTCAATGCCGCCCCAAAACGCCCCCAAAATAAATACTACAAATCCGATTATTATTTGCTGATAGCCACTACCAAATGTATCCTCTAGACTACTCATAAAATCTCCTTGATAGAAATTACTGCTGAACAGTATTTATGTTTATTTCCAAAATCATGGTTTTCAGCCCGATTAAGCCTATTTCCATGGTTCCATCAGGAGTGGTTTTCCGACTTCACCAGGTTCAACCAGAATTCGGCCTTTTTGTCCAGTTCCTTCGGACCGCTCGAATACAGGCACACCTTCTACAACTGTTAGCACTGGCCAGCCGGTTAATTCTCTGCCGCTGAATGGATTCCAACCAACTCTTGCCCAGCAGTTCTTATCCTCAACAACTGCGCAGTAATCCATGTCGACTAGGACTACGTCACCATCATAACCGACCTCTAATTTCCCCTTACCAATCATCTGATAGCAATCGGCAACGTTGGTAGACATCCAGCGAGTCACATCTTCTAGTGAACACCTGCCCTGATTGACATAATTCAGCATCACGGGCAGTGATGTTTCAACACCCGGCATACCACTTGGCGCTTCAGGGAAACCTTTCGATTTTGCTTCCAGTGTGTGAGGCGCATGGTCCGTAGCGATACATTGAATGGTCCCGTCAACCAACCGCTGCCACAATATCTCGCGGTCTTTGGCGTATCTTATTGGCGGATTCATCTGTAGTCTGACACCGTGTTCATCAACATCGGATTCATCAAACGTCAAGTGCTGTGGGAGTACTTCAGTGGTTATTATTGGATATCCGTCAGCCATCGATGGTAAGGTACAATGGTCGTTGAGGTAGTCTGCTTCAATGCCTGAGGTAAGATGCAAAATGTGCAACCTGTGACCGGTTTTATGGGCCAACTCGACTGATAGTTTCGTCGCCATTAGAGCTGTAATATCGTCTCGATAATATGCGTGGGCTGCAATATCGGTTCGACCTTCGATTAACTTTCTTCGTTCTGCCATACGGTCTTCATCCTCAGCATGAACCGCAATTAATCCGGCTGTCTCGGTAAAAATTCGTTCAAGTGCAGTTTTGTCTGAAACTAGCAGAGTACCAGTTGACACTCCCATGAAAATCTTGATTCCGCAGATTCCCGGTATAGCAATTGGGTTTTCCCTGGTCCCAACCGCTTCTTGGAGATCTGCTACATTGTCTTCTGTTGCGCCGATGAAAAATCCATAATTGGTGATGCATTTTGCNNNTGNATGTAGCTAATTTACCTTGCATTCCTTCAAGCGTGGTTATCGACGGAACGTTATTTGGCATATCGAGGAAGGAGGTTACTCCGCCACTAGCTGCAGCAATTGAACCACTGCCTAAGTCCTCCTTTTCAGGCTGACCCGGGTCGCGAAAGTGAACTTGCGGGTCGATAATTCCGGGTAATAAGTGCAGTCCAGTACCATCGACAAACATCTCATCATCATGGTTATCCAGCGAACCCGCATCACCGATTTCAGCGATTATGCCGTTGGTGATTCTCAAGTCACCTTGTTTAGTTGCGTCAGATAGAAGCATAGTCGCTCCGCTAATTAGTAGATTACCGCTACTCGCCATTGTTATCACTTCTGTGCAAGGCAATTCAATGAATGAACTTTGAGGTCGTCTAGCGTCGTCTTGCAGTCTTAGGTCTAAACACCGTACATACCGAATCAATCATGTCGATATATGGCCCGCCAAGTAGGTCGATACAATATGGCACCGCCTGCCAGATTTCGTCAATTGTCTCACGAATGGCTTTTGGACGACCGGGGAGATTGAAGATTAGACATTGCCCTCTCGTTCCACCCAACTGACGGGAAAGGATTGCAGTTGGCACATAGCGCAGGGATATCGCTCGCATTTGTTCACCGAACCCGTCAAGAATTCGCTCACAAACTGCCGCAGTGGCTTCTGGAGTTACATCACGCACCGCTGGACCAGTTCCACCTGTTGTGACAATAATCGAACAACCAACATCATCTGATAAGCGAATTAGCTCGGTTTGGATTAACGAAGTTTCATCTGCGACACAGACATAGTGAACTTCGACTGGACTGGCAATCGCTTCTTCGAGGAATCTTAGAATCGCTGGTCCACCCTCGTCGGTATACTCTCCTCGGCTGGCTCGATCACTAACTGTAACAATACCAATTTTGGCAAAGTCTCCACAGGTTTCTGCATTGCCGTTCAATTGGGAAACAGCATCCAAACTATTCACCAACTCATGCTTCTCCATACTTTGCATCAACATCAGCATGGAAATTGTCTAGGAGCGTGTCTTCAAACAATTCTGTT
>FUFK010761505.1_pt1 | contig 14599 bp, 13 predicted proteins | sample 1021851 | NCBI WGS metagenome assembly FUFK01 (sample SAMEA51879418, study PRJEB19060) | metagenome | reverse complement strand
ATGCAACGAGTAAGACAGACGAAAAAGAACTAAACATTAAACAGCATAACTCAGAAGAAGCAGTAAACAAAAGACTGCTTGAGTTCTCTGATAAGATGACAGAAAGAGGAAAAGAGTTTAGCTGGATGTTACATAAGGGTGACACAAAAGAAACCCTGAAGAAAGAAAGGCGTGACGATGTAGACCTCGCTTACATTGATGGTGGACACTCATATGAAACTGTTTCTAGTGACTATAATTATCTTTCTAATGTTCCCGTGGTAGTCCTTGATGACTATTATACTGACGATGGAAAGCCTATTGAAGATGAAAAACACTCTGGCACAATTAAGACATTTGATTTAATAGAGGGAAAGAAAAGAAATGTTCTTCCATCATCAGATGCAACATCGCTTGGATGGACAGTACACATTGCTGTTGTTGTAGATGAAAAAGAAAAAAGTATACCAGAAGAACTAACAAGAGTTCCTATTATTGTTAAGCCCAAAGATTCAATGCCTACCGATGATATACAAAACAATATTAAAGGTAACATAAAAAAGATTGAAAACTTTAGTTGGGTTAAAAACTACAAAGCTACAGACGACCATGCAATAATTGTATCAGGCGGTCAAGTAAATTTTTTAGAAGTTAAACGTATTCAAAAAAAGCACAACGCTAAAATATTTTGTGTAAAACATTCTTATCCCCGCCTTCTTAAAAATGATATACGGCCTTTCGGGTGTGTGGTCTTAGACCCCCGACCACTAGAGGGCGAAAGCACCCACGGATTTATAAGAAAAGATTTATTTAAAAAGATTGACCCATCAACTNTTTTCTTTATTGCCAGTATGACAGACCTTTCTGTAACTGACTATATATTAGAAAGAACTGATAATGTTTTAGGATTCCATGCATTTACAGATGCTGTTCGTGACATGTCTGTTACAGACCGTGTAAAAGTAAACGAAGAACTTGGCATTGAAAAAGGAGCATTGTTAATTTCTGGCGGCACATGTTCAGCAACACGTACTATNGGTTTANTAGATACCCTTGGGTATAAAAATGTACACCTGTTTGGATTCGACTGNTCTGTTTCAGAAAAGGTTGCAAANAAAGGNAAAGANGANTTAGATGGNNTNGGCAANCCTAANTATATTCACGTAGANACAGGGGGCATAAAGTTCTGGACAACAGGCGAACTTCTTGCTCTTGCNCAAGACTTAGAAAANATGTTTGAANAAAAAGATATAGGNATGAATATTAAATTNTANGGCAAAGACACNCTNGCTGCACAAGTATTTAAACAGTCAGCATANAACGAAGAGCTAACTTATTTCCANGANTTTTTAGATGGGCGTTCTTGAAANAGAAAANTGGGAAGCATTTGCCCAACACTATTACGTTAGTCGTAATGCAACCAAGGCAGCTACAGCCGCTGGTTACAGCGAGAGGTCTGCCTATAATCAGGGGCATGAGCTTCTTAAACGGCAGGATATAAAAGATAGAATTGATGAACTTTGCAATGAAGTAACAACTGATGTAGATGTAATATCAGAACTAGAAAAACAGTACGAGGCTGCAAAAGTAAATGGTCATGGTCAAACAGCACTAAAAGCCCTAGAGCTTTTGTCTCGTGTTAGAGGAAACAATCAGGAAGAAACATCTCCTGAAGATTTAAATTCTCTAGAAGAAAAGATAATGGAGTCTTTAAAAATAGTTGGTAAAGAAAAAGTTTACGAACTTTTAATTAAAACATTTCCAGAAGATTTTGAGGATAAAAAATGAGACAGTTTATATACAATTCTTGGAACGGCATAATGGATGCTGACCAAAGCCCACTAAAAAATATACCNGANNTTAANACACGNCANATGATACTTCANGTTNTAGCTTGGATGTGGTGNATNGCCTTTGGTCTNTGGCTTGGTAGTCTATGGATGTTTGGGTTTTCTGCAATCATTCACATTATACTACTAGCGGCAGTTGCCATAACGGTAGGAACTTTTCATCAAGCAGAAAATAACCCAGAGGTATTTAACAAGTGACAATACTTGAGGTAGCAAGACTTCTTTGTTTTCTTACATCCCAAGGNGTAACACAGGCTCCAATGGACGGACAAATGAACGTGCTTGTAAGACGTTGTAATTATCATTGTCAAGATAANGCNATAAAAAGNCATCANATATACTATGATGACCNATGCCCAAAAGTAATTTATAAAGANACTAAGTCACTATATAGGATGCGTAGAACATGAAAAAGAATAAAACAGCTTTTGTTACAGGTATAACTGGACAGGATGGGGGATATCTTGCAGAGCTTCTATTAGATAAGGGCTATGAGGTACANGCACTACGCCGCCGCACATCATCTGACGAACTAAAAAGAATAGAAAAAATACATGGCAATGAGAAACTGCATCTTCATTATGGTGATTTAACTGACACTGCCAGCCTTGTCAGGCTGTTTGATACACACATATTTAACGAGGTATATAACCTAGCAGCACAGTCTCATGTGCGTGTCTCATTTGACGTACCAGAATACACGGCTGACGTTGACGCTATGGGGGCATTAAGGCTCTTAGAGTGCATTCGTATGCTTGGTATGGAGAATCATACCAGATTTTATCAAGCGTCCACATCGGAGCTATATGGCAAGGTACAGGAGACACCCCAAACAGAGACAACACCCTTCTATCCACGCTCTCCGTATGGGGTAGCTAAGTTATTTGCATATTGGATGGTAAAGAACTACAGAGAATCCTACGATATGTTTGCCTGTAATGGTATATTATTTAACCACGAGTCTCCCTATCGTGGTAACGATTTTGTCACACAAAAAATTGTAAAGGGTGCTATTGCTATAGCAGAGGATAGGCAGGATAGATTAACGCTTGGTAATCTAGATGCCCAAAGAGATTGGGGACATGCTAAAGATTATGTAAACGGTATGTATTTAATGCTACAGCAGGACAAGCCAGAGGACTATGTACTAGCAACTGGTGAGATGCACTCAGTAAAAGAGTGTTGCGAATATGTATTTAATAAACTAGATATGCCTTTGACTTGGAAGGGTGAAGGCATTGACGAAAAGGGTTACTTCAAAGACAAGTGTGTGATTGATTGTGACGAAAAGTTTTTTAGGCCAGCNGAAGTNCAGNTANTAAATGGTGACTCTAGTAANGCACAGAAAGAATTAGGATGGAAGTTTGAGTATACCTTTGAAACACTTATGGACGACATGATTAATACAGAACTAGAAAGGGGTTGCTATGAACTATTCACTAAGTTGTGATACATGGGGTACTGAAGAAGTTGCCGCTATCAAAAGGGTAATTAAATCTGGTAGGTATACTATGGGCGAAGAGGTAGCCACCTTTGAAAAACAGTTCGCTGAGTTTATGGGTGTGCCTTATGCCAAGATGGTAAACAGTGGGTCATCAGCTAACCTACTTATGATTGGCTCTGCTATATATAACGACTCTTATAAACTAAATAAAGGCGACTACGTTATTGTGCCTGCCGTGTCATGGTCTACAACATACTTTCCACTACAACAATACGGTCTTAAATTAATTTTCTGTGACGTAGATTTATACACACTTAATCTAGATATAGAGCAAGTAAAAAAAGCAATATCTCAGTACGATGTTGCAGCTGTTCTTACAGTTAATTTACTTGGCAATCCTTCTAATCTAGAAGAATTGTCAGAAATCTGTAATGACAACAACATACACCTGTTTGAAGACAACTGTGAGTCATTTGGTGCTGAACTAAATGGTAAACAGGCGGGTACGTGGGGTGACATGGGTACATTCTCATTCTTCTTTAGCCACCATCTACAAACTATGGAAGGCGGCATGATACTGTGTCACAACGAAAAGGATGCNCAGTATATAGACTCAATGAGGGCGCATGGTTGGATAAGAACATTGCCTAATGAAAATCATATACACAACAAAACAGGCGACCCGTTTGAAGATAGCTTTAGNTTTGTACTNCCTGGATATAGTGTAAGNCCGCTAGACATGAGTGGNGCAATAGGNCAAGCTCAACTAGCTAAATGGCCTAGNATGATGAAAGAAAGGCAGGAGAATGCTAAATACTTTAAGAAAAAATTTAAAGACATAGTAGTTACACAAGAAGAACATGGTATTAGTTCTTGGTTTGGCTTCTCTGTAATATGTCCAGACATTGATAGGAAGATTGTAACCGATGCATTACAGGCGGCACAAGTAGAGATTAGNCCGATTGTNGCTGGTAANTTCCTACGAAATCCTGTTATACAATATTTAGATTATATAGCAGTTGGTTCTTTACCAAATGCCAATACTATACACGACCAAGGATTTTTCTTGGGCAATGATTCAATAGATATAAAAGATAAAATTGATTTAGCTTACGATGTGGTAAGTGGTGTGCTTAACCCTTGAGCTTGCCTATTGACTTCANNCCAAAGCTAGCAGCTATGCTGGCAAGNATNCCCCAAGATAGCCACTCAGGACANTCCTCACGCAGGAAGCGAAAGCCATCCTCAATATAGGGNTGTAGTGCAGGGACGAAACAAGCAAAAATTAAAGCGATAAAAGTTAGGGTCCATGCCTCGTCTTTCCACGAGTCTGCAGAAGCAGACATAGCAGTCTCTTCCCANCTTGCATCAGACTGTACCTTCTTTGTTTTAGCTTCAATCTTNGCAACCTCTAGTGCTTGCTTTGCTTTAGACTTCTCTGCACGATTAGCCATCCACTGACNAGCTAGNTTAGCAACTGGTGTTAAAAACTGTAGCATTAATCTTCTCCTGATTCCATCATACGAGCAAGTGTNTAGGCTCTTGTCTTAACTTGCCTAGCCCACTTACTGTCTAGCATTTCTTTTGCAGCNTCTCCGTAATCGTGGTTTTCCAAAGCTGCCCACATTCTTTTAAANCCTCNNAGACGAGGAAGNCCGACATTGAAAGCCATATCNANAAGAACCCTAGTGCGAGTNTCGTCAAGGCTATNAACGATAGGAAAACTTTTCCCAAGCTCTTGCTCAACAATATCAATATCATTGTTACAAAGGTAACGGGCTTCTTCTTCAGAAATGCCCCTATCCACAAGGTTGCGCCCAATACCAATAGTTTCAATTCCCAAACTATCTTTGTAAACTTTAAGTTCCATTCCTTCATGTCTAATTAACTGGTCAACCAGCTTCTCTTTGTTATAATTCATTCTATTCTTGCTCCATCATATGCTCTGTAAATATCATCAAATGTTTGATATGGAATGGGGCTTTGATTAATAATTTGTATGTCTCTTCTTTCTAATTCATAAGGTGTAAAATAATTTTGTCTTACATCACTTATATAATCTTGTGTTTTTCCATCTAATTTTTCAGCACCATCTTTAGATAATCCCTGTTCCATTTGAAACTCAAAATCATCGCCAAATAAAACTTCATAATCTTCAACAAGTGCCTTTAATCTTTGTAATTCACTAGCTCTTGCTATTTGTGTTTCTTCATATAAATCTAAAAGTTCAGGAGCATCTTCCTGATTTAAATTAGGATTTGATGATATATATTTATTTAACCTAGAACTTGCACCGTTTATGTCTCCAACTACATTGTTAATTGCATAGCGTGTTCCTGCAGTTAAGTCAAGCCTTTGTCTTTTCAAACCAAGATTAGCTGGCACATCTATTTCTCCTTCAGGCCACGTTGCTAAAGAGTTTGGCTTTATTGCATAATCATTATATTTTTCTAAACTTTTTTCGTACTCTCTTCTTTTAAGAACTAAATCAATAAATTTAGGAGTTACTACTTTTACTAATGGTTGAATTGCAGCAGTTGCTTGACCAACAAAAGTTGGACCACCTTCTTCTTTAATTCTTTCTCCACTAATAGTTTTAAACATAGCCTCAGTTAACATAGATGGAGATGCAAACGGACCAACAGCCTGTTCAAAAGTTCCTAGTGCTATTTTTGTTAACTCAGCATCAGATGTTTTATCATCAACATCTCCCGCCGCAATCAATTGATGCATTCCCTTACCCATAGTTTTTAGATAAGAAAAGGGGTCAATTGGCCCTAAGTTAACATAGTCAACACCTTTATGACCACGTTTATCTTCATTGATACCACTTAGATATATTCTGTTTTGATTAAATTCCCAAGAAGGAACAACATTATTAATAGCACTTTCTTGTTCATCGCTTATTCCTGCCATATATCTAGAGAAATCAGAGATTTGGTCGCCCATTAGACCAGCAGCAGTTATACCAGCAGCACGTTTAGCACCTTCTTCAAATAAAACCGCATCACCACTTGCTAAATCTTTTAAAGTATATGTTGCTAAATTTTTACTAATACGAACCATTTCTGCAGGAAAAGAAATAAAGTCACCTATAGGCCAGCCTCTCAATTCTTTTACAAATTTTGGCACAAGATTATAGTTAGGCATAAGGTCACGAGTTCTTTGTGCGGCTATGCGCTCTTGTTCTTCTAGCGGTAAATTTTTATATTTTTTAGATTTTTTAATATAAGCAAGTGTATTTTCAAAATGAGCTATCTTAAAAAAATCATCTTCTGCTTGATATAAATTAGTAGCTTTTTTAGTTAGTTTTTGTGCAGGTCTTAGTGCAGTTCTAGTAAGAAACTGTTCAGGGTCAGAATCAAATGCTGCTAAGTTACGCCGAATAAAATTAACTTGTAATCCACTATTAGCAACACCTAGTTCAACATATCTAGCGTATTGATTGCCTAATTCTTTATTGCTTTTCTTTAATAGTTTTTTAGCAATGCCTGTGCCATCTATAGCTTTGGCAGATTCTTTAAATCCTTTTACAGGAATCATACCATTAGCAAGTGTTAATATCATATTACCCATAATATTTCGACCATGAGTAATAGGACTATAAACAGTTTGAGCAGTTTGGGTAGCACCTTTTGCTCTCATAAAAAGTTTACTTAATCCGTTAGCAGGATTAGTTAGTTCTAAACCATTTTCAATAGCATCTTTATATGCTTTTGATACATACAATCCTTCTAAAGGATTATCCATTTGTTTAACAGATTGACCCCCAAATATTTTCCCTAGTTTAGAATCAGCAACATTGGACAACAATTGGTCTTTATCACCTGTTTCTGTTTTAGTTGCTAAACCTTTTGTTTTTAAATGCTCTGCTACATCACGTAGATATTTTTGTTCAGATGTAATTTGAGATAAATTACTAAAGGTTGTTACATATCTTTTATATGGGTCTTTTGTTTCTCCTAAAAATTTTCGTATTCCATCAGGAAGTTTATCGTTTCTTTTTAGACCGCTTTTTGCACTTGAAATATTTTGGGAGTATCCTAATAAAGAATCAAAAACATCTGTAGCATCTTGTTTATTTATTAATTTTCCAATAGCATTAATTGCTTCATCTCCTGTAACACCCATTTCTTTTAGACCTTTAAATGCCTCTGCAAATACTCCGTCAGGGTCTACTTTACCATCAGACTCTTTCCATTTTTTCCAAGCCTTTGTCATATTTTTAGCATAAACAGGGTCATCGTACATGTCATAGCTTCTTGTTACATAAACACCAAGATTGTTGCTAATTTTTTTACTTAGTTCTCCTTTAGCACCACGAGCAGCATTAGTTGAAAGCTCGTCAATGTTTGACCTCATTTCTTTGATAATGCTAGCTACATTCTTATCTAAACCCTGTGTGCCTTTACCTTCTAACGCATCATTCATTCTAGCAATAAGTTTAGGGTCTTTAGCATTTTTACCATATGCTTTTGCAACTGCTTCTTTTAAATCTTTTGCTAACGCTTCTGACCTTACAAGAGCAGCTTGAGCAGCATTACTATTTTCAACCATTAAACCAAGCAACGTATCATCTGTTCCACGCCTTGATGTTATGTTTGCTACAACTCTTGCGGGAACCCCCTGAAGTTTAGGTAAGGGAATTTTTTCCTTTACGCTACCAGCAATCTCTCCTAATGGTTTAAATACTTTAGCTGCAGCTTCAACAGCAGGTTTTTTAAAAGCAGCAGCAACTGCAATAGGACCAAGCGTAGCAGCAAGTCCTAAATTATTAAGTGCTGCTTGAAGATATTGCTCTGCTTCAGAGTCTTCTGGATTAACAGCAAGTCTGTTTAAAAATTCAGTTGATTCAGGAAAAGCCTCAGTTAAAGCATTAACAACATTATCTTCTGGTGTTTCTACTATTGTTGCACCTACAGCATAAGCAGCACCAGTACCCGCACGTTTAGAAAGTTTTCTACCTTCTCTACCTACGGTTCTAGCTGTTTTTGTCATTATTGAACGAGAGGCGGGAGACAATGCTTTAACACCTTTTGTTACTAAATTTGCTCCTTTTATAACACCTGAAGATGGTATAACATATGCACCGATTGTTCCAACTATTTCTTCAGCCCCTGCCTGTAAACCTTTACCATGATAAGGGTCAAAAAATTCACTTGCTTCTTTTTTTACATATTCAGGAACATACTCACCTGCAGCTTCTGCTGCATCTGAAATAACATCAGTCATTGCCTCTGGTAAAAATGTATCACCAAACTCAATTACTCCTCTACCAGCTTCACCTAATGCTCGTCCTGCTATTCTTAAACCAGCTTCAACTGTTTGGTCTGGTATAAAAGATATGTCATCTGTGCCAAATAAAGAAGCACGAAAGTCCGTTTCTCCTGCTTCAATGGCATTAACAAAATCATCTTCGGCACTATTCCAATCTTCTAAATTAATTCCTTTACTTTTAATAAAAGAATCTATATCTTTATTTTTTAATTTACCAGATTCTACACCCTCTATGATTTCATCATAGGTGTCCATAAACTTTTCTGTTCTAAAACTTAAAGTCATTGTATAATATTCTAACCTGCAGTTGGTCGTTTAGCGTCTTTTCGTGCCTTACTTCTTTGTGCTGCAAGGTTTTCTTTACTAATTGCATCTACTGTTTTATCTTTTGGTGGTGTATCACCTTTATTAAATTTTTCTTTAATTAAATCACGATAATATTTTCTTATATCATCCTCAAACTCTCTTACAGAATCTCCTTCTTCATATTCTGCTTCAGCTAACTCTCCAGCCTTCCGTCTTAATTCTCCTCTTTCTTCAGGAGTAACATCTTTAATAGTTTTTCCTTCTGGATTCTGTAATCTTGATAACTCAGTATCTACGGCATCAAACTCAGCATCTGATAAACCAGTTAAGCTACTTAAGTCTACTCTTCCAGCCAGTTCTGCATCACGCAGTTTTTCTAGAATTGTCGCTTGTGTCAACAAGTCCTTCATTCCTGCAAGTCTTTCTTCTGCATCAAGCCCTGCACGTTCTTCTTGTATTTTTGAAAGTCCCTCAATAGAAGGGACAGCTGCTTGACCAATAGCTGCTAATGTACCACGAGAAGGGTCAGCTTGAAGAATGTTTGCTCCAAGGGCTGCAACTTGCATTCCTGCTCTTCGCCTTAATTCTTCTTCTCTTTTTTCTCTATCAAAAGATTTTCCAGACCTTGCAAGATTAAGATATTGTCTGTATGCTTCTTCCATAGACATATTTTCTAAACCACCTACATTACCAGCAAGTCGTCCTTTTACCATACCAGATAATCCACCGCCCTTTTTAAAGAAACCAAGACCACGACCTAAACCACCTAAAGTTGCGATGCCACCAACAGTTTGTTGAAACTGACTAGGCATTGCTTGAGGTTGAGTAAATTGAAACGGAAAGCCTTGAATAAGAGAAGAAAACTTTTGAAGTTGTTGGTCTGGAAAATCACGTTCTTCAACAAACTGTTGATACGCAAGGTCTGCTCTTGATTGTTCCATACCTCTTTGTGCTTCACCAAGACCTGAAAGATACCCTGCTTCACGATATGCCTGTCCAAGAGCTTGCTGACCCAAACCACCAAACAACTGTGATAAACCACCCACAGCTTGCGCTCCTGCTGCCTGTCTTGCTCGTTGTGCTTCTGCAGCACGAACAGCATCTTGATATGCAGCTTGAGAGCCTCTTGCCTGAATGTCTGAAAGCCTACCGCCTAAATCAGATGCTGCTTGTGCTTCAAGTATTGCTTGCCTAGAACCACCAAAACCACCTGTACCTGCTGCTTGTGCTGCGAGTTGTTGGTCATACGCTTGTGCTTCTTTTACTGCTTCACGTTTAGCAATGTCAGTAACAGCTTGTTGATAAGGAGACATACGCCCTGTAATTTCATCTGCAGTAATTTCAGATACAGCTTGTTCACCAAGTCGTCTTGATTCTCCAAGAAGACCAAGCGCAGGGTCATAATATGTAGAGGCAGCACCTAAAGTTTCATCTCCAAGAATACCCTTTCCAACTTGTCTACGAATTGCATCTTGTCCTGCTCTTTCATCTGCAGTAAAATCTACAATACGTTCACCCTCATACCGCTGAAAAGGTTTACCGACACCATACAAATCACTTGCACGGTCAAGAACCTCTGTAACATAAGGTCTTAAAGTTGGTGGCACATCCTGTTGTTGCTGACCGCCACCGCCACCTTTACCATAACAAATATGTCCATTTCGCTTCTTGTTAAGCCACTCGTTTTCAGTCTCAACGCAACAACCCATTAGGTCTTCAAAGTTATGTTTGTTATTAATATCTATCATAATTCTTTTACCACAAGTTTTAAATCTTCATACCCTAGTTTCTTTAGTACCTTTTTCCAGCCAAGTCTACCACCGCCCATAATTTTTGTGCATTTAAATTTTTCAGCAATTTCTTCTAAACATTGCTGCATATAATTGAGGTCAACTTTTTTATCTGTGTTACTAGATATAAAAACTGGATTTAAATAATTGCATAAATCAAAAGGTATAACACAGGTTACAAATATAGACTCTAGTTCTCCCTCTTTTAGTATAACAAATAATTGCCACTGATTATATATTAATCTATCAAATATACCTTGTATCGTATAATCTGATTGGTCTGTTTTAGTCATCGCCTTTTGTATAAGATGACTAAATAAATTCCAATGTTTACTAACATCCATAGGATGCACTTGATAATATGTTTGAGACATTAAGATAGTTTGCTAAGTTCTTTTTTAGCGTCAATTTCCTTTGGTTGTTCTTTACTACCGTAAACTTTTTTTCTTAATTCCTCTCTAAAATTATCTAGCTTTCTTGCTCCTGCATCAGATGACCCATTACCTAAAGCTGCAACTGTAAAAGCATCCATTACATATTCATCAGGACTTAACATGGCAGTTTCAATTACAGGGTCGCCAACTACTTTAAAAGCAACATTATCAGACATCCCATCTCCTGTATTAGCATCTACCATTCCAGAAAACATTTCTTTACTAGATGTTTGTCCACCCTCACTTCTATAAATACCTTCTTGTACAACATATGGATTAGGGTCAAAGAAGGATGGCAGTACACCACCTTGTCTAATATATTTATCAATCTCTTCACGAGATGCTACAGGTCGTGCTTCTGTTTTAACTGACTGAATTGGTTTAGACCCTTCTGCAGGTTTTGGTGCATCAAACATATCAGGACTTGCTGCTGCTCCTATCCCTGCGGCTGTTAAACCTTTAAGTCCAGCTTGTTCAACTCCTAATTTTCCTAACTCTCCAAAAGCACCTCGACTAAAAGCATCTCTTCCTAAAGCAGTTGTTAAACCTTCTGCTGGAATACCTGTTGATTGAGCAGCTTTTAGAACATCTACACTAGATGCAATTCCTTTTGGTAAAGTTTTAGTAACTTCTTTTCCAGCCTCAGTAAGAGTAGCTTGGGTTGTTCCTTGTGTTCCTAATTGAGTAACACCTTCAGCAGCTTTACCTGCACCACCTGCTCCAGCAAATAAACCTGCAGTTAGTCCAGACCCTAAACCTGATGCTAAAATTTCTTCTCTGTTACCCCCTGCGGCTGCTGTTCCTGCTGCTGCACCAATACCAGAACCAACTCCTGTTGCTACTGCTCCTCCACCTAATCCTATTAAAGGACCAAGAAAAGCAGCACCTGCAATACCGCCAAGTATAGGAAGAATGTCTTTTAGTTTAAATGCTTCAGGCAATCCTGTTGCAGGGTTCTGTGACAACCCACCAGGAGCCATCATGTTAAGTGTTTTTAACTCCATAGGATTAACATGCACCAGTGTGTTGTCTCCTCTGCGTCCACGCATTGCCATCAGTGATGCAATACCTGAGTTTGGTGCATTCATATTTTGTCCGTAAGCCATAGTGTTCCTCGTTTTGTTTTTTATATTATACTATATATTTGTAAAATATACCATACCTAGTTAAAATTTGACCACCCTGCTGCCGTGGTTACATACCCTTTAAATTTACCACTATTGGTAGCAAAGGCTATATCTCCTGGTCTTGGTCTACCAATAGATGTAACCGTTGCCACAGTAAAAACTTTTGTTGCAGGAGCATTATTTTGTTTCTGGTCTTCTAAGTCTAGCTCCCTTGTAAGTTCATTTGTATATGTCGATAAAGTTTGAACTAAATCAGAAAGAGTTTTAGGTACGATATATAAAGGTAGTTTAGGATATGTAGCCATTATCTTTTCCCATCAGGTTGCATAGCCATTCTAACTTTACCCCAACGCCAAGTGCCTTCGTTTGTGCCAGATACTTTAACAGTAGCCTGTCTTGCCCTTGCCCGTAAATCAATTTTTTTAGTATTTTGGCTAATAGTAAATGGTCCCTTTATTCGGAACGTGCTATTTGGAAAATCTTTAAGTTGTAAAGTTAGAGATACTTCTTCTCCATCATCAAAATCATAGTCAGGAATAATTCTATCTATAAACATTATGTCCTGTCCCTCTTGTAAATCAAAAGAACCAGACTCTACAAAAGAAGAAAGGGCAGACCCATCTCCAGTGTATATTCCTTCTGGCTCATTATCATACACATACATGTCATCTGTTGCTGATACTCTACCTGTTGTTATTGTGTTTGGATAAACAGTTCTATCAGTAAAGGTTGTAACTATACCATCTTCAAAGAGTTTGCCAAATACCCATGTCTGTTCTTCAACATTAAATATTACATATCCATTTGGTTCAGAACTATTTGCCAGTGGATATAACCAGATTATTTCTTTAAACTCTGAGTTAATACCTGCATATACTTTTTCTTTATTAGTATTATTAAAATCATCAAACAGCTTGCGGCGAATAGTACAGGGAAGGGTTTGTACACGACCATCAAAAGCATAGAAGTTATTGTCACCCATCCAGAAAGATACGCCATCATAATCAATAGCAGCATGTGGGCCAATTAATCCACAGTTAGAACCTACTTGTGTAAAATTAAATATAAATGGTGGCCCTACAAATGATTGCGTATATAGTGCTTTATCTGTCCAGATATTAATTGCATTACGAGAGCGTATTGCCCCTATAATACGAGTGCCTTCTGCAAGCACAACCTCACCAGATGTGCTTGATGCACTTGGAGTCCAGTTGTTAAAGTCCTCTTGGTCTGACCAGCGAACCAACATTGGATTAATTCCTTCTCCAACCGTAACTGCAAACTCTCTAGCTCCATAACAAATAACATGTCTATCATTTGGAGACACAATAAAAGTAGTAGCAGTGGGTGATGCAGTTACAAGCGTTGCTCTTGTAGGTACAACAGACGCATCAATGTCTGCAAAAAATATTTGACCTCCCCTTCTTAAACTTAAAAGGTCTTCGCCCCATGTATCTATTGACCACATAGCAGGTAAGAAAGTAATATTAGATGTAGATGAAGCTGTATTCCATGTCCTTGCTCCTGCAATACTTACACCTGCATTATAAACACCCGCACCATAACCAAGCCCCTGAATAGCATCAGACTCTTGTGTTTGTAAAAGAATACTTATAGAGCCAGCACTTCCTTGATTTGCGCTTGCACTAGCAGCAGTTACAGAAGTTTGAACAAAGAAATGGTTTAGGTCAGAAACACTAACAACAGTAGTAGCTCCATTAATACCTATATTTCCACCCAGCGTTCCTACGCCTTGAAATAAAACTCTATCTGTAGCACTAACATTGTGGTTGTTAAGACTTACTTCAACTAAAAGACTATTTGTAAAAGTTTCAAAGTTTCCATTAACGGATACAGCTGTAACAACAGGTGTTACATCAAACTGAGTTTCATTCTGATAAATATAAAGTTGGTTGTTTGTTCCTAAAGCAATGTAAGGTCTTGTTTCATTATCTGTCCAAGTAACAGTTTTTCTTACAAAACCATTTACATCATCGTTACTAAATTTTTCATATCCTCTTAGATTTTCTGGTTTACCTTCACGAAATCTAACACGGTTTCCATCAAACCATTTACCCTCTTCGGCATACTGAGTAGACTCCCTGTGAAAACCAGGAAGAAAATCTAACTTAGTAAGTTTAGTGTCTGTTGATGCCATGCCTATAAACCTATTTTTATTCTATCAACTTAGTATCTATATCACCTTGTTTTGCAAGTTGTAATAATTCTTCCTGTTGTGAAACCATTTTATTTCTAAATGACTCAACAGCAGCCTGTGTTCTTGTATTCGAGTTAGTATTTGCTACCATTAATATTGGCATAAATGTTACGGCACATCCCCACTCCTCAATTTCTTTTTGTCCTTGGGGATTTTTACCAGCGATTTTTGTAA
>FUFK010068453.1_pt1 | contig 14599 bp, 21 predicted proteins | sample 1021851 | NCBI WGS metagenome assembly FUFK01 (sample SAMEA51879418, study PRJEB19060) | metagenome | reverse complement strand
GTTTTCAAGCTGTTCATCATTGAGCTTGAGTGTAAGTGTCTGTTCCATAAAACTGGCGAAGTAAAAAAGCGGATACTTACCGCATTATTATTCTGACGCATCTATACACAGATGTAAACCCCTGTAAATTAAAAGTTACAATATCTGAATATTTCACAGGTTTACTGATGTTTAGTGTTGCGGTTTTACTATTAATGGTTCATAATTAATTCATAGCCTGAAGAGGCTGCCCTTTACATTTTCTCGCAAATGACTTTTACAGTTCCAAATCACATCAGCCACCACCTAGTTGAGACAGTTACTAGCGCATTGATTGCTGAAGTTCAAGCTACTTGTAAACAAAAAAATATCCAAGTAGATCATCACAAAGCTGAAGGTATTAGATGGCCATATTTCAGCACAGGCCGTTACATTATTGAGTCTCAAAAAAGACTAGAAGAAAGGTCTACTGTATTTGGTTGGGACGAGCCACGTTACTACCCACATTACGCAAACATTGTTGATGAGGCTCACGCTCAAGCATTATCTACTATTAGTTTGTTGGAGCAAAGAGTTGGTCAGCACATGACCGATCAAGAGTACATCTATAAAACAGATTTGAAGATCAACTATTCTAATCAGCTTATTGAAGGCCGTGTTTATGGTTGCACTTATGAGTATGGTAATGTCGCTGGTTTACCAGCTGGTGCTACTGTTCAAGAAAAAAAAGAAGCTACTAAGTTTGAGATTTATGTTCGCATGATCTGGAATTACAGATATGGTGAAAACTCAGCTAATGGCCACCTTACACAGTACACACAGTTCAGATCAGAAAGACATGGTACTGAAATGATAGGCAAGAGCAAAGTTCAGAGAGCTACTGATGAAGAGAAAGCTAAGAAAGCTGCAGAAAAGCAAGCAGCAGCAGATGCTAAACAGCAAGCTAAGTGGGAAAGATTTGCTAAGTTACCAGTTCAATTAGAGAAATGGTTGACTAAAGAAATTCATGCTGAGGCTGCACTTATTACTGATGAGGGTCTAGCTAAAGCTAAAGCACAATGTGATGCAATGGATTGCACATTTCATAAAGATTGGTACATCAAGCGCTCTCAGGAGAGGATTGAAAAAAACAACGCTATGAGAAACGATTGCAGAATGTGGCAAAACAATACAACAGCACTTAAAAAATTATTTGCTGAAGGTATTGACACTAGGCAAAAGCTAAAGGATCTATACGGAGTCTGGTAATGGACTCCGATAGGATTTATTTCCGTGCGGCCTCTAACAAAGATTATGAGGCCATACACCTTTTAGCTATTGAGTTCGGTGTCTCAGCTTCGCAGATATGTAGATTTGCAATGAGTGAATGGCTAAGAGAAAACTTTAAAAAACAAATTGAACTTGCACAACTTACACAAAAATTAGGAGAAGATTATGCCAAAGAAAATGACTAAAGCTGAAGCACTAAAAGAGTTCAGACAAATTTACAATTCTTTTTGTGGTGGTGAAGCACCTAGATACAAGAGGGGCGATGTCATAGCAAAGAGGACACATTGGAATGATTACACCGATGGCCTTTGTAAAGATGGTCTAATCACACAAAAACAATATGAAAACTGGGGGCAGCCTTTCTAATGGAGTTATCTAATTGGGAAAAAAAATTAACTATTTGGGCTTTGATTGGCTACAAAGAACACCCTTGGGGAGAAGATCACATAGATGACTTAGAAACTTTGGTTGATAAATTTTCTGAAGATTTACACAAAACAACAAAGGAGGAAAACTAATGGAACTTAATCAAAAAGAACAACGATTTCTAAGAATGTTCCCACCGCGTATGAAACAGCTTGATAATCAAGTTAGATTAGTTCAAAACTGTTCTAGGAAAGATGGCTATGAGTGGGGCTTTACAGATCTTGTTCCCACTTACTTCATCGTGATCTTTGTAAACCTTACAAGATGTGCTAAAAAGTTTGGCTTAGATGTTGATGTAAGGATTGAAGGGCGCGATATTGAAGAGGTCTATGAAGACGCCAATGACAAATTTCAAGATAGTCTAAATGCCAACTGAACAATCTTTAGCATACGAAGCTAAGATGCATTTTTGTTATCTAGAGCTTCAAAAGTGGAAACACTATTTATGCCATCGAAGAACTATTGAAGAGGTGGAAACAGCGCTTGCTGCTACCACTTCTTTGCTACAAGAGATCAAAGATTTAGAAGATAAAATTTACAATGAAAATATCCCTGAATACGATGATCCGTTAATTTAGGTGTATGATCGGCTTGTAAGAAGTTACATTCTCTCGCTATCCAAACGTATAGATGAACATTTTCATGTATCTCAGAGCGGAAGATGGCGCAGCTCTAAGGGACTTTCTTAAAAAGAACCCAAGTGTAAAAGGAATTGAAAGAGAAAAAGAATATCTAGATGCTGGATTGATCGCGCGGGTCTGCTACTCTTTGGAAGTGGAGCTTAATAAACTTTAGTCGGGGAGCCTGATGGCCTAATGCAAAGCTAGGTCTGAAAGTTTAGGAAAATTGTAGTACACGCAGCTACAAAAGACAGGGAGGTCTACGCGAGGTGGCTTACTTATCCCCCGACCCTATAACTGTTTGTATCGTTATAATCGAATGAGGCTCTAGGGTCTCTTTTTTATTGCAATAATATTTTCGAGCATGCAAACTTACCACTTGCGAATCGTCAGCAATAGCTGATAATGTCAGGGCATCTAATGTGCTACGACATAGTTTGTCTATATCTCCTTGTCTCCTATTAGGATATTTAGGCGCTGATTGCTTAGGCTCTCCTTTAGCGTTTAAATGAGATACTGGCCTACGAAACCAGAAAACTAATTCAACGTGAACTGGTTCTATAATTATTTCCTTCACAACTTTCCTTGCTTCCCTCCCAACTGCCTTTTTCCATGTCCCTACCCTTTTACATACCTCAACCATTATTCCGTTTCCAACGTGCTTTTTACTGCCCTGTGGTGCAGCTTCAATACCTTCAACAGTAATTACATATTTCATAAAAAATGAGTTTTATTCCAGAAAATACACCCTTCGTATCTTTGCCTACTGCCTTGAAAGGAAGAATCAGCCCACACCAGTTAGCGGTATTGTGGACGCTGCAAAGCTACTACCCGAATATATGGCCTAGTTATAGCACGATTGCCAAAGACGCGGGTATGTGCAGAACAAAGGTTATTCACACTGTTGAACAATTAGTTTCGCTTGGCTGGCTACAAAAAATAAACCGAGTTGATGAAAATGGTAAAAAGACTAATGCTTATAAAGTGACAGTTTGGCATGAATGCAGAGTCCCAACACCCTCACAAACCAGTAGTGAACCGACGTCTATCTCAGCAACCAGTACACCAAATGAACTAGGGCGGTGTATCTCAACAACTAGGGGTGGTTTACCAGATGAACTTGAAGTAAAACAAGTTAAACTAAAACAAAAAACTAAAAAGAATCAATACACAAAAGATTTTGAACATTTCTGGAAAATGTACACGGAAATGAACTGTGATAAATGTGTAAGTCAATCGAAAAAACCAGCATTTGATGCTTGGCAAAAATTAGATAAAGAAACAAAAGCAAAATTACCAGATTGTTTACAAGCGGATATTAATGCAAGAATTAAGAAAATTAGAAACGCTGAATGGGTGCCACAGTTCCCCGACTGCCATAGATGGATTAGCAAAGGACAATATGAACAGTTTTTAGAGTTGCGCAAGCGCCAAACTAAGTCAAGATTGAATCCTATGCTTGCAAACAAAGCAAGTAATCAACCCTTTTAATTATGAAAAACTATAAAAGATCAGCGATAGATCGCGATGTCACATTCAGACCACCAGTTCACAACTGTTACGCTTGCAACGATACTGGAATCGTACACAATTCAGATGGTTTAATTAATAATTATCTTGGAGACTACGATATGACAGAGTCTGGAAAAAGAGTAGGAGGCAGTGATTTAGCTATTATTTGTTATTGTGAAGCTGTTTATCCAAAATATAATGATGAAGCACAATTAACTGGACACGGTTTTAGAGATAGCGATGGCAATATAAGAAATAGTGTAGGTATTGATGTAGATAAAGATATAATTAGGCAGCTACATAATATAAGAAAAGATGCTTGGAAATCTACTGCCACACTAATGAGTCGACTTATCCAAAAGAACATTAAAAATAAAAAAACAGAATTACCCGCAGAAATGCAAGAAGTAAAAGATCAATTAGTTAATTTTAAGTTAAAATCGTTAAATTCCTAATTTTACTCCACTCAGATTGCACTCTGAGGCCTCTGTAATTATTCCTCTATACGTTTGTACCCTTGAAAAAACCTAAAGATTACCTAGTCTACGACCCTCTGCAGAAATGCAACTATAGAATCCTAAACGGAAAGCGAATATGGTTACAGCCAAAACCTAAAGAAGTGTACCTGTCTAAAAAAGAGCTAAAGTGTGGACAGTTACCTATCTCGCTATGACTAAAACTGATTTGCCGATATTCTCACCAGAGGATATAAAACAATCGAGAATAATAGATTTAACCCTATATAAAGATAACCCTAGAGTACATAGTGATGTACAAATAGAGAGACTAGCAATATCTCTTACAGAGTTTGGCTTCACTAATCCTGTATTAATTGATGATATGGGAAATGTTGTTTGTGGTCATGGTCGTATAGCAGCTGCAAAAAAAATTGGGCTAGAGACAGTTCCTACTATTACACTTTCACATTTAACACCAGATCAGCGCAGAGCTTACATAATTGCAGATAACCAGCTGGCTCTAAATTCTAGTTGGGACGATGACATATTGAAACATGAACTAGAGGCATTAATGGAAAATGGCTTCGATTTATCTGTCTTGGGTTGGGGTGAAGATGTACCAACCTTTGCAGACGAGCCTGATTATGGTTCTTTAGAGGATTTTGACGACCCTACTAGCGAACTAGCTAATGATGTAATGAAAGCAATACAAATTGAATTTAGACCTGAAGATTATGAAGAAGCAAAAGAAGTAGTAGCTGATGCAAGAAAAAAAGGAGTTTACATAGGCCAAGAGCTAGTTAAAGCGCTTAAGGCTTTGAGCTAATGAAGCTAACTAAAACTGAATTAAACGGAGTCAAATTCTATTACAGAGAAGGATACTCTGATATAAAGACTTTCATAGAAGTACTTTCTAATCAATCTTACCTAAAAAAAGGTATGGAAGTTCTTAATAATGAAACTTGGCTCGATTGTGGTGGTAACGTAGGTGCATTTTCACTATTAGCAGCATCAAAAGGTGCAAGCGTGATTACATACGAGCCAGACCCATTTAACTGCGATTTAATCGAAAAAAACGCAAAATTAAATGGCTTTCAGAATGCAATAACAATTAAACAAGCTGCATTAGTGCATGATTTTAGGAAAGATACAACACTTTCAATAGCCCANAATGGCAATGTCTGGCGCAATACCATAATGAAAAAGAAGAGTAACAAGGCTATAAGAGTACCTTGTCTCAACTTTGATGAGCAAGCTGTATTAGCTGATAACTGCAAGATGGATATAGAGGGCGCTGAAATACCAATACTTACACACACAAAAAGTATCTTTAATAAGCTGGTTTATGAATGGAGTTTCGATATAGACCCAATGCTACCAAAGATATGGAAGGTTATAGAAAAGCAAAAGCTGAAGTACAAAGTAGAAGCACCATATAAGACAATCCATTATGAGGATAGGGATATACAGATGTGGGGTGAGAGCTGGTTCCCACCCTGCATAATGGTTTATTGTTTTAGAAGGTAGTAAGCAGGTGTAAGTAGAGTAAATCCTACATTTACACCTTTTACACCTAGTTACTATGTAGTAAATGAGAGTAAATGATGCAAAATGACGTCTTACACCCCTTTACACCTAAATAATCAGAGTAAATGATAGTAAATGATAGTAAATGACACAAATGATTCAAATGACCCTTCCTGAACTCATCTTAAAACCAGTAACTTCTACGCTAAAAATCGGCGATAGCGTAGGCGGTTATGAGCCTAATATCTTTGAAGATTGCATTCTAATAGACCCTGATGGCACTCCTGTGGGTTTGTTTATAAAAACTTTGCCAGACGACTTACAGAACCTTGTAAATATAGCTGATAGAGAAATACATACTAAGCGCGTGCCTAAATCTGAAATGAAAAGGTCTAGCGGTCTGCATAATAAGAAAGCTGAAGTATTGCAGTATTCAACTATTCTAGGTTCATGTCCACCTAAACCACATATGCGAAGGCCATACGCTAGTAGATCATCTGTTCATTCAGTTAAGAGTGCTAATACTTTCGTAAAGGCAATGTATGCAGCAGGTATCAAATCTTTTGAAATAGTAAAAAAATATATTCCAACAGTTGCTGAAAGCCATCTGTTCAAAATAAGGCAAAGAATACCAGACAACTGGCGTTTCGCTGATAATTTCAGCTCTACTATTTCTAATTGCAATATATCTGCACCAGTTCATCAAGATCACGCAAACGTAAAAGGTGCTATAAATATGATAATTACCAAAAGACGTAACAGTAAAGGAGGTAACTTACACGTACCAGATTACAATGCTACGTTCGACCAGACCGATAACTCATTACTGGTATATCCAGCTTGGCGCAATAGACATGGAGTTACACCGATTATTCCTACCCATCAGGGAGGCTATAGAAACTCTCACGTATGGTACGCGCTTGACTCTTTCCATAATCTAGAAAAATAGTGAAAAAAAAGAAAGCAACTCAAACTGAAAAAGAACATAGAGTTTTAAGAGTAGCTGCACTACTTTCACGCGGAGTTACGCGGTCAGAAATAATAAAATATACTTCGGCTGAGTGGGGGGTGGGGTCAAGACAAGCAGAGACCTACATTGCAGATGCCAGAGTGGTTCTCAAGAAAGACTTCGACATTGATAGAAGGCAGTTTACTGCGGACGTCTTAAGCCAGCTTTCAACCCTACAAAAAGAAGCTAGAAATACAGGTCAATTACACGTTGCATTAGGCTGTATTAACGCGATGGCTAAGATTGCACAAATATCAACATGAGTATCCTAACTAGAGAAGGATCAGTATTAGATAGAGCTGGCAGTAGCGGTGTTTCTATTAGTACACCCGAACTACTAGAAAGAATAAGAAATGATTTACACGAGCCTCAAAGAATCTTCTTCGATAACAGCAGTGTTGAGATACTAGGCTTGTCAGCTGGTTATGGTGCAGGCAAGACTAGAGCGTTATGTGCAGTTTGTGTTAAGTTAGCAGCTTTGAACGTAGGCTTTACAGGTGCAGTTATGGAGCCAACTGGTCCANTAATTAGAGATATTTGGCAGAATGATTTCGAGCAATTTTTAGAATATTACGAGATTCCCTATACACACCGAGCTAGTCCATTACCTGAATACATATTGCATCTACCTGAAGGCGATACAAAAATACTATGCAGAAGTTTTGAGAACTGGTCTAGGATAATCGGTCTAAATTTAGCCTTTGTGTTAGCTGATGAAATCGACACAGTCTCGCCATCTGTCTGCGATAGGGCATTTCCTAAGATTTTGGGAAGGTTAAGGGCTGGTAATGTCAGGCAGTTTTGCGCAGCAAGCACACCAGAGGGTTTCAGATGGATGTGGAATACCTTTGGTTCCGAAGCAGCGCAAGAGAGAACGGATAGAATGTTAATCAAAATGAGAACGCAAGATAATCCGCATTTACCAGAAGATTTTATAGAAAGAATGCAAGCAAACTACGACCCTAGTATGCTGCAAGCCTATCTCAATGGAGAGTTTACTAATCTCACAACTGGTCAGGTTTATGACAGATTTGTAAGAGTTGATAATATAGTTGACAGCATTCCAGATATATCTGAAGAGCCATTAAGAATAGGAGTAGACTTTAATATTGGCAATATGAGTGCAGTTATAGGAGTTAAGCTTGGAGAAAAACTGTTAATTATTGATGAAATAGCGTCAGCCCACGATACAGACGCACTTGCGAAGGAAATACAGCGTAGATACCCTAGTCGTAGGGTCTACGTTTACCCAGACGCTACAGGAGGAAATCGAAGTACAAATGCTACAAAGACAGACATACAAATCCTCGAGACCTATGGGTACTCGAATCTTTCCGCTAAAAGCAACCCGCCAGTACGAGACAGGGTTTCTTCCGTACAGGGTTTGTTATGTAACGGAAAAGGACAAGTACGTCTACACATACATGCCAGTTGCAAACGCTTAATTGAGTGTCTTGAATTACAGAGTTATACTGAAAAAGGAGAACCAGATAAGGAAGCTGGCTACGATCACATGAATGACGCACTAGGTTATCTAATTTGGCGGGAGTTTAACCCATTATTTGCAAGATCTGGTAAACGAACTGGNGTTAGATTGTATTAATAGATTACACTATGAATAAATTAAAGGGTTTCTATTGTGTATAGCGCTTACGGAAGAAAATTTACTAGAGAAAGAACTGGATTTACAACAGACGTAAATGACCCTTCATCTAGCTGGTTTTTACAAGAACCACATTGGCTTTTAATTGAAGATTTAGCTGGTGGCACTTATGAAATTAGAATGAAGCACAGAAGATATTTACCACAAGAACCTAGAGAGCAAGACGAATCATACGAAAATAGATTAGCTAGAAGTACTTGTCCACCTTATTTTCAGAGATTAGAAAGAATGCTTGCAGGTATGCTGACTAGGAAACCTGTAAAGCTTCAAGATGTTGGCGACACTATAAGAGAACAATTATTCGATGTAGATTTACAAGGCAATGATTTGAACGTCTGGACATACGAAACTGCACGGAAAATGATTAGATATGGACATGTTGGAGTGCTAGTCGATGTTCCATCAGATAGCAATGGTAGGCCATATTGGGTTACTTATACTCCTAGAGAAATATTAGGCTACAGAACTGAGGTAATAGATGGCAAAACTACATTTACACAGCTGAGACTACTAGAAAAAATTACAATGCCAGACGGAGATTACGGAGAAAAAGAAGTAACGCAAGTTAGAGTACTATATCGCGGTAAATACGAGATACATAGAAAAAATGATGATGGAAAATTTATGATAATTGAGGAGGGCGATCTTAGTACACCTGAAATACCTTTCTCTGTAGCATACGCTAATAGAATTAATCTAATGGAATCTAGACCGCCATTAGAAGATATTGCAGAGCTAAATATTAAGGTTTATCAAGTACAAAGTGATTTAGATAATCAATTACACATTTCAGCAGTCCCATTACTCGGTTTCTTTGGATTCCCACAAAGTTCTGAAGAAGTTAGCGCTGGACCCGGAGAAGCCATAGCCTTTCCAGCAGAAGGGAGGGCAGAGTATATCGAACCTACTGGTAGATCATTTGATTCACAGTTTCAAAGATTAGATCAGCTAGAGAAACAAATCAATGAACTAGGCTTGGCAGCAGTACTAGGCCAAAAGTTAAGTGCAGAGACAGCAGAGGCTAAAAAGATAGACAGGTCACAAGGAGACTCAACAATGATGGTAGTTGCGCAACAAATGCAAGATTTGATAGATAACTGCTTAGTATTCCACGCGCAATATCTCAATACGTCAGAAGTTGGTAGTAGTTTTGTTAATCGTGATTTCTTAAGCACTAGATTAGAGCCTACAGAAATACAAGCACTTCTACAGTTATACACAGCTGGAACTATTACACAAAAAACATTATTAGACCAACTAACGCAAGGCGAAGTACTAGGAGACGAGTTTGACGTTGAGGAGGAGGTAGAAGCAACTCAAATGGGTGGTTTGCCTGAATCTGAGCCACCAGAGCCTGAAGAAGAGGAAGAAGAGGAAGAAGAGCAAGAGGAAGAATGATAAATGGCTTTGCCAGATGCAATATTTAGAAATGCTATTGACCTTAACAGGTATGGCAACAAAATCTCTACAGATATAGCACGTAAATTTACTAATATATGTGTTAAATCAGTACAAGAGATATCTACTCTAGAAAGAATAGGATTAGGCAACAGCTATAGAGCTGCTAGGCTTCGATCTATTGTTGCACAAATGGAAAAGAGTTTAAGTGGTTGGAAAAAATATGCCAATAAGCACGTTACTAAAGAACTTCAAGAACTCGCTAAAGTTGAAGCTGGTTTCATAGAGAATCAGTTAGAAAAGGTAATACCAAAGGGTTTAAGAAAAAACATACAAGTAAATGGTATAGAAATAAGTCCTAAATTTGCAGAATCTATTGTCACTATTGACCCTACAAAAATAAAATCGAGAGCTGTAGGTCAGCAACTAGCACAATTTTTAGGAGAAACTACCCTATCAGACAATCTAGGTGCTGCTATGTCATTACCTAATGGCAACATAATGCAGCAAGCATTCAATAGGATTGCTGAAAGTTCAGTACAAGTATTCAGAAGTACTGTTGAAGATGGATTGCTGACAGGAGAGACTACACCGCAAATGGTAAAAGCACTAATAGGCAATAGCAAAATAAACGATAAAGCAAATATTCTTCAGATGGTACAAAAAGGAGGAATATTAACAACACCACCAGTAAATCAAGTCAGAACCCTAGTCAGAACGAGTGTTAATCAAGTTGCTAATACTGCATCTTTAAATGTATATCGTGCTAATAGTGATATTACTAAGAAATATAGATATACAGCTACTCTAGATAGTAGGACTACAGCTGTATGCGGTGCTTTAGATGGCAGAGTATTTGATTATGATAAGGGACCAAAACCGCCACAACATTTTAATTGTAGGTCTACTATTGTGCCTGAGATCGACTATGAGAACTTGCCATTTGACCCGCCACCTACAGCAAGGAAGAGAGCTACAGCAGATGGTCAGATGTCAGCGGACACGGACTACGCTAAATGGCTATACATGCAGCCAAATAAAGTACAGGCGCGTATATTAGGTGGTTCATTCAATAAAGAAACAAATAAATACGAAGGTGCATTCCGATATTTTCAACGATTAGCAGCTAAAGATGACAACCCAAGACAAGCATTAGCAAAATTTGTAAGGGCTGATGGAAGTCGAATCACACTAGCTCAACTAAAAGCTAGATATGGCAAGCCTGAAAACATACCACTAACACCTATAGCAAAACCAGCTACTACACCAGTTAAGACGACCAAGATAACTAGAACTGGTATTACTTCCCCAACTATGACAACTGAAGGTGTAGATACATGGCTGGCTAAGAATAAAATTGGTAGTGTTCAAGACCTTATGGAGGATAGTTTAGACAGCTTAGAACAATTAGGAGGTTTGACCCAAAGAAACGTAAGAAGAATGCGACAGTTTATGAAGAAGGCCAAAACTGTATGTCAATACAATATGCATAACGATAGAACACCCACATACAGTAGTTTGAAAGATAGATTCTTGACAGGTAAAAACTTGAAAGCTTTTAAAGATTCAAATGTAACTGTTAATAAAAGATTCGACTATATCAATACTCTGCCTGTAGATGACCTACCTAAAAATACGAAAGATTGGAAACGTATATGGAATGGAGCTGGTAGTAGTGAGTTCCAGAGAAAATTATCATCAAGGAAAAGATTATTTGATGACAGTATTGAAGCTTTAGAACAAGGCCAATTAACAAAAATAGATTTCCAAAGAACAACACAAAACAGCTTATTTGGTTATGCAACTGGCGGTACTGATGGTTTTACAAGTTTCCAGACAGGAATGGTTCATACCCAATTCGTAGACAAAGCTAGAAAAGTAAGTGTATCTACTGCTAAAAAAGTGAAAAAAATATCACAAGAGGTTTTAGAAAATAATTTCAAATTTTCAAAATATAAAGGCAGTAAATGGGAGCGTTGGAGGCAAGGTCAAAGAGATGGAATTGAGGAAGTTTGGAATAGTGGCACACGTATGGACGATTCATTTGAGTGGATCAGTACTTTAGTACATGAAATGGGACACCAAGTACACTATCAATCTGGCGCATTAAATTTAGGCAAACAATATCTAAAAGACAAAGGAATGACTTATGTAACTGGTTACAGTCGATCTAATCATTTAGAACAATTTGCAGAAGCTTTCACACAATATGTTTTTAATCCTGAAGGGTTGCAACAGAGAGCGCCACGCTTGTATAAATGGGTAGATGCAACTTTAGACCAATCTCTTAAAAACTTATGATGTTATTTGAAGCAGCAGAACTAATTAACAAGTTCCCAAAGAATAGAAGAGTGCCAAAACAAGTTTACGAACTAATACAAAACTCTACTGGCCAACAAAAAAAAGATTTTCAAAAATTAATTGAAGGGTTGTATATTTTAGCTATAGAAGATAAGGACTTTGAGCTGTTAAATAAATATTTTGGCTAATTAGGTTATACTGAAAAAAAACGGAGAAACCTATGCCAGCTTCTATGTACAAAATGGGTGGAAAGAAAAAGAAAAAGAAGAAGGGAGGCAAAAAGTAATGTATCAGTTCAATACTGGCAAATCAGAGCCAGTTAATTGTCCTATGCCTACAAAACCTAAATTTAATTCGATGTCTAAGATTGAATTAGAAGAATATGGTCGTACCATAGGCTTAGAGTTAGATAGAAGGCTAACTAAATCGAAACTTATTTCACAATTAGAAGAAAATGAGAAAGGGTAGCAGGGTTAGTTGGGTGTATCAAGGCACTCGTACTTATGGCAGAGTTACTGGTGTAGCTGGGAAAAGAGCTACTATTAAGGGACCAAGTGGCGGTAGTATTACTAGAGTTGGTTCTTCAGATGACCCTGTAATACGTTTAGTTTCTGAATCTACAGGAAATGCAGTATTGAAAAAAAGATCACAACTTAGGGCAGCACCTAAAAAGAAAAAATAATGGCTATTACTTACAGAGGCGAGACTTTTAGTGGTTATAACAAACCAAAAAGAACATCAAAACACCCGCGAAGTAGTCATGCTGTATTAGCGAAAGAAGGCGAAAAAGTTAAATTAATAAGATTTGGCCAACAAGGTGTAAGCGGTGCAGGCTCAGACCCAAAAACAAAAAAAGGTAAAGCTAGGCAAAAAAGTTTTAAGGCAAGAATGAGTAAACATATAGCTAAGGGAAAGATGAGTGCAGCATATTGGGCTGACAAAGTGAAATGGTAGGCTAGTATAGTATTAAATTTACCTTGCGGGTATGTCTGAAGAACAAAAGCAAGAGGCTGCGCCAACTGCTAACAATGAAGAGCTTTTAAATCAAGTTAAGGCTCTCGAAAGTCGCGTACAATCAATGGACGCAAAAAACAAAGAACTACTAGACGAAAAGAAAAAGTATCAGAAATTAGAACAGACTTTACAATCAATGCCAGATGGCACAGACGTACAGAAACTTTTAGAATTTAAGCAAAAAGCAGAACAAGCTGAATTAGAAGCTAAAGGCAAATATACTGAAGCGCTACAAGCTAGAGATCAGCAGTTCAGAGATGCAAGTGCAACAAAAGATGAACAAATTAAAAAATTAGAAGCACGTATAAAAGAACTAGAACTTATAACACCAACTGTCTCAGCTTTAGCTGAAATTGTTCACGACCCTGACATGGTATTAAAAACTAAATTAAGTACTGAACAAATAAAGAGAAAAGAAGATGGCACAGTAGTCGTGGTAGATGGATATGAGGAAACACCAGTTGCTAAGTGGGCTGAGAGCTTACCAGACTGGCTAAAGAAAACAGATTCTGCTAGAGGTTCAGGCGCACCAGTTGGCAGAAAAACAACAAATACAATGCCAATCGGTATGGACAAAAATCCATTCGAGAACGGAGGAAACTTGACAGAGCAAATGAGATTATTCAGAACAAATAAACCTTTATACGACCAATTAAAAGCACAAGCTAAGAAATAGTTGTTAATTTCTTAGTTTTCTGGTTATTATAAACTGTAACTAGGTCTTGGCTGCGCTAGGGTCTGTAGGGCTGCGCCCGCTATATTGTAAACATTATTCAAAAGGTTTTTTTCATGGCCACTCTCAGGAGTGATGTGATTATCCCAGAGGTATTTACACCATACGTCATAGAGCAAACTACTCTAAGAGATTCGTTTCTTAGTAGCGGTGTTGTTCAACCTATGGCAGAACTAAATGCTACTGAGGGTGGTGATCTCATCAATGTACCTTTCTTCTCAGCGAACTTAAGCGGAGATTTCGAGGTTTTATCTGATTCAAGTTCTTTGACTCCCGGAAAAATTACTACTGATAAGCAAATCGGAGTAATTCTACATAGAGGTCGAGCATTTGAGTCTAGAGACTTAGCTGCATTAGCAGCTGGTTCCGACCCTATGGCTGCAATCGGTCAAAAGATCGGAGCATACATTGCGCATCAAAGACAGAAAGACTTGCTTGCATGCTTGTCTGGTGTTTTTGGTTCAGTTAATACAACTGACTCTAACGCTGCATTCTTCGGATTAACAATAGATGGTGGTTCAGGAGATACACCAACTGTTCTAAGTCCTAGACACGTAGCAAAGGCTAAGTCATTGCTTGGAGATCAAGGAGACAAACTTGCAGCGGTTTGCATGCATAGCGCTGTATATTACGATTTGGTCGAGCGCAAATTAGTTGACTACGTTCTTGCTTCAGATGGTAATGGCGGTT
>FUFK010065530.1_pt1 | contig 14600 bp, 16 predicted proteins | sample 1021851 | NCBI WGS metagenome assembly FUFK01 (sample SAMEA51879418, study PRJEB19060) | metagenome | reverse complement strand
CCAAAGTCTTCCAGTTTGAAAGCAGATACTAGATCAAGATATGAGAAAGGTATCATGTGGACTTCTGACCTTGAGGAATATCGGGCGAAAGGTTTTACAGGTGTTGCTAAGAATATCGAAACCGAAATGAACAAGGCTAGAGAGATGATGGAACAACAAAAACTAGCAGAAATGAAGGCTAGAAATGATGCAAGAGATAAAGCTATCAGGGAGAAAAAGCCTGGCTTTGGAAGTCTTCCTCCTCTTTCTCCTGAGTCAATCGCAAGAGCTAGACAAGAGTGGGGGATTTCTTCTTAGTAAATGACANTATCAATGCCTAAGAAAACAGGGCAAAAGAAAAGAGAAGAGAGAGATCTTCCTGGNAATGTTAGGAGGGGTTTACTTGCNCATNCNCAAGGNCANAACTGGANNGAATCTGCAAAAATANCAGGTTTAACTCCTCATGCTCTTAGGCAATGGAGGAAACATCCTCAAGCAGATAGCTTCATTTCAGAAGCAATAAAAACAAGCCTGGAAGAAGCACATGGAACACTATCGAAAGCAACTCCTCTTCTTGCTGAGAANTTAATATCTATTGCTTTAGATCCAAAGGTNAGAGGATATACAGCAGTCCAGGCTATTTCCGAAAGTTTCAAGATTATCCAATCTGGAGTTATTGATAGNGAGAACAANATTGANATGAAGAAACTAAGAGAAGCNATGGAGAGATTATCTGGAGACAGAATCCAGGATGATTTTATNGATGTTTAATTCACAGTTGTGAATATCTTCTCCTTATATATATAGGTTTAATTTTTCACNGGTTTAATTTTTCTCAGTATTAATAAGNGTAGAAATAAGCGCTAGGAGAAACAACAAAAACAAGCGCTAGGAGTGATTCTGATCAGTTTTAATTAGATATTAGCGCTACTCTTAGCGCTATTTGGTCTTATGAGATAAATGAGAAATAAAAAAGAGACTCTGGGAAAGTCTCTATGTCACTTGGTTTTTAAGAGTCGGGGCGACAGGATTCGAACCTGCGACCTAGTGCTCCCAAAGCACTAGTGCNACAAAATGAGAAATCTATAAGACTTTAGTTATAGCTTANNAAAAAGATAGTAATAGAAATGTATTTGAGACTACCTATTGCATTGCTTAATCAGTTCTAATAAGATCTAATTAATCTCTAGCGCTACATCTAGCGCTTTTCTTCAACCTAGTGCTAAATGCCAAGTAAAACTCACAAAGATGATTGGGTGGAATCCTTGAGGGTTTATATGAGGGATTCTTTTGGAAAGAATTGGCAAATTAGAGAAGACAATGGAAGGACAAGACTTGGAGTAAGGTTTGCAGATGGANCAAGAAAATATAAGAATTTACCCTACTTGTGGCAAAGAAGATATGTAAAAGAAATAACTCACTTTGTTGAAGCGGTTTACTACTTACACATCAAGAAAGGTGTTCCATTTATGGAAGCCTTCGATAGAACCAAAAAGAGAGCACCTGAGCCAAAANGACTTCCACAAATTGGAGTGTCAAAAGATCAGATATTGGAAGCCTGGGATAAATGGGGAGAATGGAAAATCAAAACAGATGGAACAATAGACCAAAAGACTTGGGATAGAGGTTANATAAAAACAAGAAGAGTTTTGGCGAAATGTACTGATTTTCTAGATGCTCATAGATTACTTGTGAATGTTGGGAAATTTCATGCTCCTGGAATAAGAACAAGAGTTGAGAATATTGAAAGAACTGCGGCTTTTCTTCGTTGGGCTATTTCAGAAGAAGGAGAATATTTGTTGGAGAAAGATATTTATAATCCACCTCCAAAGAATAATCTTGGAAGTTATAAGGGCAAGAAGTCCAGGCAATACCAGGAGGAAACAAGTGACCCAACAAACCCGATAGATGACTCGGATATTTTTAAGTTATTAGAAACTCTTGAACCTGGTCATCCAAACATGAAAAGGAAGAAAAGAGACTCTGCNAGAGGGTGGGGCTATTGCATCATGCTTATGACAGTTTATGGNNTACGACCAATCGAAACTCGATTTTTAGAGCTAAGAAANCANGGAGGGAAGACAAAAGTTTGGTGTACTTATTGCAAGAGATCCGTTGGACTAGGAAAGCCAAGAGAACTCTTTGCAATCCATGAGGAGCTAGAAGAAAAGTGGAACCTTAGACAAAGAATTAAGAANGGAGAAAAACTTCCAGAAGCTAAGGATGGAGTAGGAGAAGGATTAAAAAACTATTTTAAAAGCAATGATTTTTGGACAAAACTCAAGGAAGAAAAAGATCTAGTTTTTTATAGTTTTCGTCACAGATGGGCTTATCTTTCCCATGTTGAATATTTTATGAGTGTTGGAGAAAGTTCTGAATTTATGGGCCACAAACCTGAGACCCACNTTTCTTCTTATTCAGAATTTATCAAAGGAGTTAGGTTAGATGATGCAGGAGAAAGAGCAAGAAGAAGGAGGAAAAANGACCAGGAAAATTAATACTGAATAATTCTGATNAAAACTATTGACTTCTTATAAAAACAGATTATTATTTTTCTAGGTTAAAAAACAGGCCGTGCCTGATACCCCTAAACGGAGCTTTTCCAAGATTTAATTAAGCCGTGCTTATTAAGTCAAGCTAACGTAGGTTATTANTTTCTAGTTAATTGGGAAACTAGAANTANNAAGTTTTTTGGAAGACGAAAACGCTATTGAAATTGAAAAGTTGAGAGATCACCCAAGTCGATCAGCGAAAACGTAAACATAACCAACTTAAAACAATGGTTGATCCAACTTCAGAGTGGGTCAAGTCTTCGGACATGGCCAAAGCTCTTGGGATCCTCCCCGTGACACTTCAGCAATGGAGAGTTAAATACACGAAGGATGGATTCTTCGAGGAGGGTGTTCACTATGTCCAAACAGGACCGAACCCTAACTCAATGTACCTATGGAACAAAGTTGAGGTAATCAAAGTATTAGCTCAATGGAAGGCTCCTGTAAGTGGAGGTGCAAAATAACAATGTCCATAATGCACCTACCAGACATTGCAGAACTGGATAGGAAGAGAAAAGAGAACAAGGACAAATTTGAAAAATTAGTTCCACAATCTCTTTATTCTGATTATCTAGATGCAAGGCAGGAATTAAAACTTCTTGCTTCAAAGAGACAAGCAGAGATTAATTCTATTTATCAAAAGTACGAAGCAACTAAGAAATCTCTTTTTGAGAGAGCAGGAGCTTCACTTGAGAAGATGGAAGAATTATCTGGTATTGAGGTCGAGGATTTGAAAGGTTTAGTTGGGGGCTACTACGTCAATGACTAAAACTTTTATATCTAGAGACGACCACTTCAGAGAGGAAAATCTAAATAATATGAAATTCTCAAATATTCCTGAGGATCTCATTACTGAATATTTAGATCTCCACGAAAAGTTAGGTCTAATGGAGCAAGATCACTACTGGAAGGTTGAAGAACTTAAAGAAGATTTTCAACGTAAGAAGAAATTAATTCTTCTTGACCTAGAAAACAACAAGAAAAAGATGACAGAAATGTCAAACTTAGATTCTTTTGATTTACTAAAAAGACTTCCAAAGAAAAGAGTAATAGAACCACTCTTTTAATGATGAATACATTTCTAAAACTCGAAGAGTCCTACGAAATGGAACCTCCCAAATACTTATTAAATTCCTTCAAAACCATAGACCAGGTAATCCAAACCCTGGTCTCCGTTGGTTACGAAAGGAAGGATGATGTTTATAAAGAGGTTCCTATAGGAAATCTTGTTGTTGATAGTGCAGGGGATGGTCAATTCCGTGTTACTAGATTTGGAATACATCCAAAGGAACATCCAGAATTTAAAGAATCTGAAAATTTTGGAGGGTGTATTGATATACATCCAGACTTTCGATTAGATGCTTTAGCTCATCAACATGATCTAGATCCAAAGCACTATTGGTTAAGAGGTCAATTCCGAAGGGATGGAACTATTGACCGAANATGATTGGAGAACTTATTACAGGTCTTCTTATTGGAGTGCTCCTAATGNAGAGNTAGTTGATTCCCGATATTGGGCTCTAGACCAAATCAATGATTTAATTTTTCAAAGATTTGGAGATCATAGAGGGAAGTATAAAGAGTTGCCNNNGGANTTNGATCATCCTNTAGCTAAGTCTTTTTTAGCAACTATGCCTAAGAAGGGAATGGGAGAATTTTATGAAATTTTCCCAATGGTGTAATGAGAACCAGGACAAACTTGACCAGGCAGGAGATTGAGAGAAGGAGAGTGGACCTGGAGCTAGATTTAGCAAATGAGCCAATGCTAAATGAAGANCTNAANAAAGCTATTTTAAATAACTTTTTAAAGTCACTCGAATCCCAACTAGATCAAAACTAAACACAAGAAAGGCCCAGAGGAACCTCCATTCCCTGGGCTTTTTCATTTGACAGCCAAGCAAACTATTCTTGGGGCAGGTTATCAATTATTAACCCTGGAGAGCCACTTTTCTCCACCCCAATTTTATTTGAATAATTCAAATTTTTTACTGACTAAATAATAATAAATATTACTTTCTAACTAGTTCTAATCAATTCTGATAACAGGNTTTTGGGAGTTTTACTGTTACTGGTTTTATTTATGTTTTACAGGGTTAAATTTAATTTAACTACGTTAAACAAATGACCCCCGANGAGAAAGAAAAATTTTATAGAAGTGAATTTTTCGGGGAGCCNNTGGTCGAATATATCGGNTTTAGATGTACTAAACGATTGGCCACCTGGNTAAAAACTCAAGGNATGATCGAAGCGAAAGATCATNNCTCAGTAATTCGAAGAATGTTGATGGCCCAAGCAAAAATTGAGGGTTTTGAGTAGTTAATGATGNANGATAAAAATAAAATATTAGAACAATTANAGGATGCNCCTCCTCTTTGGAGATATTGCAANGTNATNAATAAGGAAGCCTGTTTCNCAGGNAATCAATATNANACTCCNTANACTTTGCAAGAGGTATTGGAGAAGGATGGNAATGGAGTNGGNGTTCTCCTGGGAAAACATTCGGGAGGGTTAGGAGCAGTTGATTTTGATGGAACTGGATCAGATATTACCTTCAAACATCATGTAGGAATACATCCAAAGCATCTTCCTAAAACTGTATCTGTAGCAAGTGGGAAGAAAGATAGAAAGCAAATGTTCTTTTGGATTCCAGATGAATATGTTGATCTTTTATCTGTTAAAAAANGNAAGCTAGATGGATGTAGTCATTTTGAACTTAGATCGGGAGAAGCCTACAGCATGGTGGCAGGGGTACATCCCGAAACAGATGGCTACTTTTGGGTTCCAGGGTGTTCTCCTTCTGAGATTGGTATAGCAGATGCTCCACTCTTTCTCCTGGAGTATTGGGCCAAGCAATGCAAGGAAAAGACTAGTTATATATCTGTTAAAAGACCCCAGGAGGATTTGATTTTTGATTCTGGCAGGGTTGAAGATTATCTTTCCAAGTATTTTGTTCCTGCTAATNATTNCTCNGATTATGAGACTTGGATAACTGTAGGAATGGCTCTTCATTATCTATCAAAAGAGTGGGAAGAGTTTAACGGAATAGAAGATAAACATCTCAAGGATTGGAATAATTGGTCCTACAAGATGGATAACTTTGACCCCGTGGAGCTACAAAAGAAATGGAGTAGTTTTTCCAAGAAACCAGGGGGAATCCAATTCGGTTCTTTTGTCCATTTAGCAAAGAAACATCCTCAATACATAAAGGATCATCCAGAAACTACAAGTTTCAATAAGGTGCCAGGTGGCACCAAAGTGACCGAGGGCACCCAAGAGAAAAAGAGGAAGAGAAGTGAACTATTAAAGGACCTACTCCAACACGCAAAGAATAAAGATAAGGATTCTTTTTATGAGGACTTTGCTGAATATGAACATAGATATAAAAGAAAACCTTCTCTAGTAAATAATGATATTCTCCACGAGCTAAGAGATTCTTATGCTCAAAAAGTTTTCACTTCTGGAGAAATTGATATGAGCCTGGTTGAAGATCTCGAATATCTTCTAGAGGGTTATCTGATCAAAGGAGAAGTTCAACAAATCTTTGCAGGTCCAGGCATGGGAAAGACAAGTCTCCTCGCAGGGATGATTAAAGCGGGTTATCACGGAGTAGGCTTTTTAAATCAAACCAGGCATAGACCAAAATTTAGAACTCTTTGGATTTCTTGTGATGGTGGAGCTTCCAGGTGGAAGGCAACTTATGACGAGTTGGGGTTAACTCCTGAGATGGTAGATACTATCGGAGGAGATATTAAACAGGCAAAGACTCCCTGGAAGTGGATCATTCCAGATATTGTCCAACTGATTGAAGATCATTTGAAGAAGAAAGAATATGGGTTAGTGGTCTTCGATTCTTTGAAAGGCATGATGGCCAATTCGGGTTTTAGTTACTGCGACAACGAGCACTCGGATTCCATTGTTCAGTTTATGAGAGAAATTATTGCTGAACCTTTTGGCCTGGCTTGTGTACTAATCAACCATATGGGAACAGATAATAAATCAGCGAGTGGGGCGAAACGTTGGGGAGAAGCCGTTGCAATGAATATGGAAATTAAACCTGTTATGGAAAAAATTGAGGATGGCAAAGAAAGAGAAGAAAATCATGGCCTTCGGAAGTTATGTATTTGGAAGAATCCAATAGAAGGAAGAGACTTCCTGGACTACAAATTAGAGGATGGAATCTTTGTTCCTGCTTATAACAGACACCCAAAAGGAGATTGTTATAACGATATGAAAGATTTTGTTCAGAAGATTAATTTTGAAACTGGTCAAAAGGTATTTACTAGAAAAGATCTTTTAAAACTTCCAAACTATTCGGATGTTCAAAAACAAAGAGTAATGAAGGAACATCTCAAATCTAAATTTGGAATATTTAAAGAACAAAAAGACTCCAATGGAAAGGTTCAGAGTGCAACTTATGTCCTCAGGTCTCTATATGTATTGGAGAGTGATGATCAAAGCTCAGATATTTAATCTATAACTAGATAATTCCCAGAATATTGATGATCAATCGGATGATGAATGATCAAAGTTGCTCCACTTCTCTTCTTTATCATTGATCATTGAGTTAATCATCTTTATTTCTTTCTAATTAATTACTAATACTATATTTATTTATTATTTATCATCTTCAACCCATAGGCATAAGAGAGAGTGGTCCGAAAAATTTAGACTAAGAAAAATCCTTTTTATCCTGGGGAAAAATTCATGGCTTTAGATAGAGAAATCGAAGCAATGAGGAGAAAGTTACTTCAAATAGCTCCTGTTGTAGATCCTCCAACTTTGAAGATGAATGTTTATACACAAGAAGAGTGGGACAATAAAAAACCCACTAGCAAGAGCCAATGGGAANTNGATTTAGTAATTGAANCTAAACCAGGTGCTTAACTGCTTCTCTTTTATCCTGGTCGGAAACTTCGAGATAGCGTTGCAAAGTGTCCAGGCTTCTATGACCTGATAACGTTTGAACCACTCTTAACGGAACACCCTTCTTATGGAGTTGAGTGAGTTGAGTCCTTCTGTAGGAGTGTGTGGTTGCTTTTGTAATTTCGGCCCTTTCAAGAGCTTCCTCGTGGGCATACATGAAGGTCCTTGATTGTATATGAGAGCCAACAAATCTTCCTGGAAAAATATAATCTTTCTTAGAAGGTTGGCGGCCCTTTAAAGCGGCCCATTCAGACTTCCAAATCATCATTTGATTGTAATAATCTTCTCCGATTGGAATTGTCCTGGTGTCTAATTGTTTCTTAGTTATTTCTCTTGGAAATTGAAGCTCTTCTTTATCAAGATCTTCCCAACGTAATTGGATGACTTCTGATATTCGGGCTCCAGTATTTCGAAGAGTTAAAGCAATAGTTTTATGCAAAGCAGATGGAAGGAAATTGATTACCTGGTCCACCTGATCGCTTGTAAGAACCTTTGCTTTTCCTTTGCGATCTTTCTTCATTAAGTAAATTTATGGAGGTTCTAAGACGCTAGTGAGGAAGCCCCACTTCGTCTTTGTACTAGTTTACGAAGTAATGAATAGTTATTAAATCTAATATGAACTAATTAGTATTTAGTATTAGTTATTAATTAACTGAATAATATTAAGAATAAAAATATTTTTATTAACTATTAAATAGCGTATTACAGATAACAAATAATTATTTGACTTATAGGGGGGTAAGTATCAAGAATCTCACTGCGATTTGGCACCCCTAGGTACTTACTTATACAATAAATATACATCACTAAGTAATATTTAACAAGTGTAATTTGCAAATAAAAAATGTTAAACAATGTCAAACAAATTATAGTGCTATTCTTTATAAATAGTCTCCCTATTTTTCTTGAGAGAAGACAAAGCAACTACCTTCGATTTAGCAGAGTTTGAAACCTCTTGCAGGGTTATGAAGTGCGCTAGACAGTTGTTTCCTCATAGCGAGAAACAAGCCGAATTATGGGCTATTTATTGTTATGACAGNTGGATCAATGGAGGTCCTAGTCCTGAGGAACAAAGAAACAGAAGGAATCCTCGTTGGAAAGATTCTCTCGAACTATTTGAAAAGAGGAGAAAGAAAACAAAAGTTCTTTATTACCCATGATGGAAACCTCCTACACCGATCAATATGTTGCTTTTTGTCAGAGAGCAAATCTTCCAATAAATGAAGTTCCAACACCTGGAACAAAGATGGGGATGACTTACGAAATAGCTATGAAAGAATTAGATCCTCATTTATACCAGAATCTAACTTCTCCAAAGTCTTCCAGTTTGAAAGCAGATACTAGATCAAGATATGAGAAAGGTATCATGTGGACTTCTGACCTTGAGGAATATCGGGCGAAAGGTTTTACAGGTGTTGCTAAGAATATCGAAACCGAAATGAACAAGGCTAGAGAGATGATGGAACAACAAAAACTAGCAGAAATGAAGGCTAGAAATGATGCAAGAGATAAAGCTATCAGGGAGAAAAAGCCTGGCTTTGGAAGTCTTCCTCCTCTTTCTCCTGAGTCAATCGCAAGAGCTAGACAAGAATGGGGGATTTCTTCGTAGTAAATGACATTATCAATGCCTAAGAAAACAGGGCAAAAGAAAAGAGAAGAAAGAGATCTTCCTGGGAATGTTAGGAGGGGTTTACTTGCTCATGCTCAAGGACATAACTGGACCGAATCTGCAAAAATATCAGGTTTAACTCCTCATGCTCTTAGGCAATGGAGGAAACATCCTCAAGCAGATAGCTTCATAGCAGAAGCAATAAATACAACACTAGAGGAAGCACATGGAACACTATCGAAAGCAACTCCTCTTCTTGCTGAGAAGTTAATTTCTATAGCTTTAGATCCAAAAGTAAGAGGTTATACCTCAGTCCAGGCTATTTCCGAGTGCTTCAAGATTATCCAATCGGGGATAGTGGATCGAGAGAACAAAATAGAAATGAGAAAACTAAGAGAAGCTATGGAGAGATTATCTGGAAATAGGATCCAGGATGATTATATAGATGTTTAATTAGTGAATATCTTCTCCTTATATATAAGGTTTAATTTTTTACTGGTTTAATTTTTTTCAGTATATATATAGAGAAAAATAGAGCACCAAATTTAGAGCTAATCAGTTCTAATTAGAAACTAGCTCTATTTCTAGCTCTATTTGTACGTTTGAGACACTTCAGACAATAAAAAAGCAAGGGCTTGGTTCCCTTGCTATTACTAGAGTCGGGGCGACAGGATTCGAACCTGCGACCTAGTGCTCCCAAAGCACTAGTGCTAACTTTTGAGAAATACATAAGACTTCAGTAATAGCTTAACAAGAAGATAGTTATAGAAACGTATTTGAGACTACCTATTGCAGTTCCTAATCAGTTCTAATAAGATCTAATTAAGTCCTAGCTCTACATCTAGCTCTATTTTAGATCTAATCGTTAACCTAGTGCTAATTCTAATTCGTGCTAACTAATTAATGCCTGCAAAGAAGGAACAAGAGACTTGGGTAGATGCTTTGAGAGTATTTATGAGGGATGAATTTGGAAAGAATTGGACAATAGTTGAAGACAAAGGAAGAGCAAGAATGGGAGTACGTTTTTCGGATGGAACTCGAAAGTATAAATATTTACCTTACGAATGGAAAAGAAAAAATGCTAATGAAATACGACATTTTATCGAAGCGATTTATTTCTCACATATACGAAAAAAAGTTCCATTTGAGGAAGCCTTCCAACGTGCAAAGAATCACGCACCAAAACCAAAAGAAGGACCTAGAAGAGGAGTATCTAAAGATCAAATATTAGAAGCCTGGGAGAAATGGGGAGAGTTTAAGTTGAAGATTGATGGAACCATAGAACAANGTACTTGGGATAGAGGTTTTATAAAAACAAAAAGAGTATTAATGAAATGTACTGATTTCGAAGATGCTCATGGCTTGTTAACCAATGTAAGTAAGTTCCATGATCCAGGGATTCGGACAAGAGTTGAGAATGTTGAAAGAGTTGCTTCTTTTCTTCGTTGGGCTACTTCTGAAGAGGGAAAGAATCTTCTAGATAAAGATATTTACACTCCACCACCAAAGAATAATCTTGGAAGTTATAAGGGCAAGAAGTCGAGAAAATACCAGGAAGAAACAGATAATAGAAATTCAATAGAGGATGAATTAATCTTCAAACTTTTAGAGACTCTCGAACCTAGTCATCCAAACATGAAAGGGAAGAAAAGAGAATCAGCAAGAGGATGGGGTTATTGCCTGAGGTTGATGACAGTTTATGGATTAAGACCAATCGAAACTAGAAATTTAGAACTTAGAAAACAAAATGGGAAGACAAAGGTTTGGTGTACTTATTGCAAGAGATCGGTTGGACTAGGAAAGCCAAGAGAACTCTTCCCAATCCATGAGGAGCTAGAAGAAGAGTGGAACCTAATAGAAAGGATAGGCAATGGAGAAACAATTCCAAAAGCCAAAGAAGGAGTGGGAGAAGGATTAAAGAACTATTTTAAAAATAATGATTATTGGCTAGAGATTAAAAAGAAACATGATCTAGTTTTTTATTCTTTTAGGCATAGATGGGCCACGCTTTCGCATAGTGATTATTTTATGAGTGTTGAAGAAAGTTCTTCATTTATGGGCCACAAACCCGAAACTCATTTGAAGAATTATTCCCACATTCTCAAGGGTCAGCAACTAGATGATGTTTCAGAGAGAGCAAAGAAAAGAAGAAGGAGAGAGAAAGAATCTGAATAAAACTGATTAGAACTATTGACTTCTTATAAATAGAGTTTATTATTTTTCTAGGTTAAAACTCTTGGCCGTGCCAAGAAGGANCCAGGCCGTGCCTGATACCCCTTTCGGAGCTTGTTCCAAGTTTTAAATTTCAATAGCCGTGCTAATGATTTTTAAGACGAGTGAAGATCGGTAAATATTTTCTAGTTTATGGGAAACTAGATTTTTCAAGTCTTTTGGAAGACGAAAACGCTATTAAAAATTGAAAAGTTGATAGAGCACCCATATCAATCAACGCTTGTACACATAACCAACTAAATAAATGGTTGATCCTGCTTCAGAGTGGGTCAAGTCTTCGGACATGGCCAAAGCTCTTGGGATCCTCCCCGTAACGCTTCAGCAATGGAGAGTTAAATATACGAGGGATGGATTCTTCGAGGAGGGTGTTCACTTCGTCAGAACTGGACCGAATCCTAATTCCATGTACTTGTGGAATAAATCTGAGATAGTCAAAGTACTAGCTCAATGGAAAGCTCCTACTAGTGGAGGGTCAAAATAATGACTTTTCCAACTAAAAACTTTTCCTACCAGGAAAACGAAAAGGAGAAAAAAAGACTCTTCTCTCTCTTGAAGGAATCTGTTCCAAGTGATCTTCTAACTGAAAGACAAGATTTAATCTATGACTATCAGAATCAAGATCAAACTTGGGAAGAACAACATAGGAAACTCGAAAGAGAACTAAGGTTCCAAAGAAAAGAGAACCAAACCAAAAGGGAACTTAATTTGGAAAAATTAGTCAAACTTTCTGGTTTAACAAGAGAAGAGGTATGCAAAGCTACTGGTTTTGACGGATGAATACATTCTTAAAACTAGAAGAAGCATACGAAATGGAACCTCCTAAATATTTATTGAGTTCCTTCGAAACAATAGACCAGGTAATCCAAACCCTGGTCTCCGTTGGTTATGAAAGGAAGGATGATGTTTATAAAGAGGTTCCTATAGGAGATCTTGTTGTAGATAGTGCAGGGGATGGTCAATTCCGTGTTACTAGGTTTGGAGTAGATCTAAAAGAATATCCAGAATTTGAGGATTTTGGAGGGTGTATTGATATACATCCAGACTTTCGATTAGATGCTCTTGCTCATCAACATGATCTAGATCCAAAGCACTATTGGTTAAGAGGTCAATTCCGAAAGGATGGAACTATTGACCGAAGTGAATGGAGAACTTATTACAAGTCTTCTTATTGGAGTGCTCCTAATGGAGAAATAGTTGATTCCCGATATTGGGCTCTAGACCAAATCAATGATTTAATTTTTCAAAGATTTGGAGATCATAGAGGGAAATATAAAGAGCTTCCTGAGGATTTTAATCATCCTCTTGCTAAGTCTTTTTTTAAAACTATGCCAAAAAGGGAATGGGAGAATTTTATGCAATTTTCCCAATGGTGTGTTGATAACCAGGACAAACTTGACCAGGCAGGAGATTGAAAGAAGGAGAGTGGACCTGGAGCTAGATTTAGCAAATGAGCCAATGCTAAATCAAGAACTAAAAGAAGCTATTTTAAATAACTTTTTAAGGTCACTCGAATCTCAACTAGATCCTTAGACAAGAAAGGCCCAGAGGAACCTCCATTCCCTGGGCTTTTTCATTCGGCTTTGCTCCAAACTATTCTTGGGGTGCAGTCCACAATGTATCTATGTAGGAGAACCACTTCTCTCCTAGTTGAATTTTATTGGAAATCTCAAGAAAAATAATAGGCTAAATAATAATAAATATTACTTTCTGATTAGTTCTAATCAATTCTGATAACTGGATTTTGGGAGTTTTGTCCTACCTAGTTTTATTTATGTTTTACAGGGTTAAATTTAATTTAACTACGTTAAACAAATGACCCCCGAGGAGAAAGAAAAATTTTACAGACAAGAATTTTTCGGGGAGCCGTTGGTCGAATATATCGGTTTTAGATGTACTAAACGATTGGCCACCTGGTTAAAAACTCAAGGCATGATCGAAGCCAAAGATCATTCCTCAGTAATTCGAAGAATGTTGATGCACCAAGCAAAACAAGAGGGTTTTGAGTAGTAAATGATGGAATATAAAAATAAAATATTAGAACAATTACAGGATGCACCTCCTCTTTGGAGATATTGCAATGTAATCAACAAAGAAGCCTGTTTCGAAGGAGATCAATATAAGACTCCATACACTTTGCAAGAGGTATTGGAGAAGGATGGGAATGGCGTAGGAGTTCTCCTGGGAAAACATTCGGGAGGATTGGGTGCTATTGATTTTGATGGAACTGGATCAGATATAAACTTCAAACATCATGTAGGAATACATCCAAAACACCTTCCTCAAACTGTATCTGTAGCAAGTGGAAAAAAAGATAGAAAGCAAATGTTCTATTGGATTCCTGAGAAATACATGGATCTTCTATCAAGGAAAGAAAAAAAGTTAGATGGATGCGGAAAGTTTGAACTTAGATATGGGAATAATTACAGCATGGTGGCAGGAGTACACCCCGAAACGAATGGCTATTTTTGGCTTCCAGGATGTTCTCCTTCTGAAATTGGAATAGCAGAAGCTCCACTTTTTCTCCTGGAATATTGGGCCAAGCTATGTGCAAAGAAAGAGAATTATATATCAGAAAAAAGACCCGAAGAGGATTTGATTTTTGATTCTGGCAGGGTTCAAGATTATCTTTCCAAGTATCTTGTTCCTGCTAATGATTTCAAAGATTATGAATCCTGGATAACTATAGGAATGGCTCTTCATTATTTATCAAAAGAGTGGGAAGAATTAAAAGGAATAAAAGATAAACATCTCAGGGATTGGAATAATTGGTCCTATCAAATGGATAACTTTGACCCCGTGGAGCTAGAAAAGAAATGGCATAGTTTTTCCAAGAAACCAGGAGGAATTAAATTTGGATCTTTTGTCCGTTTAGCTCAACAACATCCTCAATATAAAGTTGATTATCCAGAAGAATTAAAGAGTTTTAATAAGGAATCCTCAAGCACCGAAGAGAAAAAGGAAGAGAAAAAGAGGAAGAGAAGTGAACTATTAAAGGACCTACTCCAACACGCTAAGAACAAGGATAAAGATTCCTATTATGAGGACTTTGCTGAATATGAACATAGATATAAAAGAAAGCCTTCTCTCGTCAATATTGATATTCTCCACGAGCTAAGAGATTCTTATGCTCAAAAAGTTTTTAGAGTTGGAGAAGTTGATATGAGCCTAGTTGAGGATTTGGATTATCTTCTCGAAGGTTACTTGATCAAGAAAGAGGTACATCAATTCTTTGCAGGGCCAGGCATGGGAAAGACAAGTCTCCTCGCAGGGATGATTAAAGCGGGTTATCACGGAGTAGGTTTTTT